>MDTB01123062.1_pt1 | contig 11799 bp, 12 predicted proteins | sample 811161 | NCBI WGS metagenome assembly MDTB01 (sample SAMN05326650, study PRJNA326480) | marine metagenome | isolation source: seawater | place: Mediterranean Sea | collected 2009
ATTTTTTTTGAAGAATTTTTGAATTCTCTCCAATGCGTCTTTATTTTCAGAAATCAGGGACTTTGCCTAAACCCCTCACTAAGTTTAGTTAAAAATATAGGCATAGACGGAAGTGGAACACATAGAGATCAAAATGATGTTTATGGGATACCTACTGATAAGCTTCAAAGGAAATGCCCCACCTTGAGTTCTGATTTTAAGGAAAATAAAGACGCATTGGAGAGAATTCAAAAATTCTTCAAAAAAAATAAGAACGCCATTTTTTTAAGAGCTTTAAAAAAGATAAAATTGATACTCAGTAACTCAATTAAACATTTTTTTTAAAATATACAACAGCCCCAATATCCCTAAAATTAAATAATAGAAGTTAACCCTTAAACCAATGAAAGTACTTATCGTCAATACTTTGGAGAAAACCGGTGGTGCTGCAATTGCAGCCAATCGTTTACATAAGGCTCTTATTAAAAAAGGATTAGACAGTCAAATGTTAGTACAAAAAAAATTCAGTGGAGATGATTCAGTGGTGGAAAATGAAAAAAAATTGATCAACAAAATAAGGCCCACTTTGGATTCACTCCCGCTACAATTGTATAAAAAAAGATCAAAGACTATGTTTAGTCCGGCATGGCTCCCTTTTTCTCCTTCGATTGATGTAATCAATAAAATTAACCCGGACATTGTTCATTTACATTGGATCAATTCCGGGATGTTTCGTATAGAGGATTTAAAAAAAATTAAAGCCCCTGTCGTTTGGTCGCTCCACGATATGTGGGCATTTACAGGGGGCTGTCACTATACTGAACACTGCCTTGGATTTAAAAAAAAATGTGGCAATTGTAAGGTACTTAATTCCTCAAGGAGATTTGACCTGAGCAAAATTATTTTTAATCGGAAAATGAAAATTTATTCGAAAATTAGAACTTTACATTTTGTGGGTTTAAGTAAATGGATCACCAAAGAAGCCCAATCTTCATCTCTGATAAAAGACAAAGCCATTAGTAATTTGCCCAATCCCATTGATACGGGAATCTTTAAACCATTTGATAGGACAAAAGCAAGGGCTTTATTCGATTTACCTCAGGAAAGGCAATTGATTCTGTTTGGTGCTATATCAGGGACAAAGGATAAACGTAAAGGTTTTGATGAATTAGGTTTGGCACTTCAATTGATAGATAAAAAAGATGTTGAATTTGTGGTATTCGGATCAGACCGTCCAAAAGAGCCATTAACAATGAAATATAAAACTCATTTTGTGGGTCGTTTAGAGGATGAATATTCACTTCGGGCACTTTATTCTGCGGCTGACGTAATGGTTGTACCGAGTATTCAAGAGGCCTTTGGACAGACAGCTTCCGAAGCTTTATCATGTGGAGTTCCTTCAGTTGCATTTGATTCAACCGGGGTTAGTGATATTATTGACCATAAACAAAACGGCTATTTGGCCAAACCCTTTTCCGTTAAAGATTTAGCTGATGGAATTGAATGGGTTTTAAACCATAGAAACGCTAAGGAACTTTCAAAAAATGCAAGAGAAAAAGTACTTAGGAACTTTGATAGTAGGCTTGTCGCAGGGAAGTATATCGATCTTTATAAACGGATTCTTTTAGAAAATGATAAACATAATTCCAATCAATAATTTAAATTATTTTATAGAAAGTTAGATTAAAATTAAATAGAAATCTTGGTCTCAATCGTTACAATTAATTACAACAATTCAAAGGGTTTAAAAAAAACCTTAGAAAGCATTACCAAACTAAATTTTGAACATGAGTTAATTATCGTTGACGGAGATTCAAACGATAACTCATTGGCGGTTGTCACTGGATACAACAATAAAATTTCTAATATAAAACTCATATCTGAAAAGGATAAGGGTGTTTATGATGCAATGAATAAAGGAATTAAAAATGCAAAAGGGGACTGGGTCATTTTTATGAATTCCGGAGATTGTTTTTACGAAACGGATGATATGGCTCAAATTTTGGAAGACCATTCAACCTATGACTTGCTCTATGGCAATACCAGGATGGAAGGAAAAATTTTTCATCCTAAAAACCTTAAAGCACTGGAACACGGAATAATTCATGCCTGTCATCAATCCATGTTTTTTAATTTTAAAAAACTATCCGATGAATTGCGATATATAAATTTTTATAAAATTTATGCCGATTATGAATTGGTCAACAGGCTCTACTTAAAAAACTTTAAGTTTAAATACATTGATAGATGTATTTCTGAAATTGAACCCGGTGGTATTTCACAATCTGTGAGTTGGAGAAAAAGAATTGATAAATTTTTAATTGTAATCAACAGTAATGGCCTAATTCGCGGTGTGATAAAGGCCTATTTAAAAAAAAAGAATGTTTAGAATTTAGTTTTAAAAACAATTTGCCTCTAAAAACTTGAGCCTACTGTTAATCTTCACTGGAGCCCTCTTATTATTTGGTGTATATTACATAATCTTAAATGACGTTTTTAGAAATAAATATTTGGAAAGGCTGTTTTAGCCTGTAAGTGTTTTGCATAAACTTTAAAGTTTTCAACATCATTTTATACTAATCCAAATCAAAGGAAAACATGTGTGGAATCTTAGGATTATACGATTTGTCTGGTTTTAAGTCCCAAAAGTTTAAACAATCGTTAAAGTTGTTAAACCACAGAGGGCCGGATAATCAGTCTGTAAAAAAACTTTCCAATCAGTTAGCTTTAGGGCATACCCGACTATCCATTATAGATCTTGAAGCCCAATCCAACCAGCCCTTTTCTATCGATAACGACTATTTTTTGGTATTTAATGGTGAAATTTTTAACTATAAAGAACTCAGAATCATACTTGAAAAAAAAAGGGCACACTTTTAAAACTAAAAGCGATACAGAAGTACTTCTCATTTCCTATATACACTGGGGAGAGGAATGCGTAAAAAAATTTAATGGTATGTGGGCATTTGTCATTTACGATCGGAAAGAAAATAAACTTTTCTGTTCGCGCGACCGCTTTGGGATCAAGCCTTTCTATTATTTTTTTGATCAGGGAAAATTCATGTTTTCAAGCATGATTCAACCGATTTTACAATATTATGATAAACTCAAAAAACCCAATTTTAAGTCAATTAATGAATTTCTGTATCGAGGTTATATCAGCCAGTTTGAAGAAACCTGGTTTGAAAAAATAAAAAAAATCCTGCCCGGACATAATTTGATTTATGATTTTGATAAGGTTAAGATTAAGCCTCATTATTTACCTTCATTTAAAAAGAATGATATTTCATTGGAAGCTGCCAAAAAAGAGCTTAAAAAGTTACTAACCGATGCGGTTAAGCTCAGATTACGTTCCGATGTTGAAGTCGCCAGTACCCTGACCACCGGATTGGATTCCTCCTCAATCGTCTCAATTATCGACAAAAAAGTAAAAAAACGAATTAAAACCTATACGGTTTATTCAGAGAACAAAAGCTACTCTTCTAATGATCTGAAAGACTTTAGTAATGAGGTTAATATAGATGAATCCCATACTTTAAGTCTATTCTCGGATTTTAAAATTGAGCCAACCACCATTAAATTGAATTTTGATAATTATTTGGATGATCTTAAAAAATGTATTTGCTTCATTGAGTCAGGTCATGCGTCTCCGGCAATTGTTGGGATCAGCCATGTTTATAAAAAGGCACAACTAAATGGACACAAAGTTTTATTAGAGGGCCAAGGATCGGATGAAATTTTTGGGGGATACCTAACCGAAATTATTTCAGAAGTCATCAGTAAGAATCTATTAAATGTAAACTATTTGTATCGTTTCCTTGCTAGAATGATTTCGGTCTATTCATGGAAGCAGATGCTACTAAGAATGTTGAATGCGCTCAAAAAACATCGTTTTTTTTCTGAGATTAAAAATTTTATTTTCAAATACTAAAATCACAAATCAACTTCAATTTTACAATTCCCGGAAATATCAAAATATTTTCCATTATCAACAAAGTGAAGTACTTCCAAATCTGCTTCTTTATGGAGATGCCCTCTCCATGGCTTACTCTGTTGAAACCAGAGTTCCGTTTTTAGACTTTAGATTGGTGAATTTTGCCAATGAATTACCAATAAATTTTAAAGTTAATTTAGAGAAAGGGAAATATATCTTAAGAGAATCGATGAGGGATGTTCTACCCAAAGAGATATATGAATCCAAAATTAAAAATGGTTTTGCCACTCCCATTGACCAAATCATGAAAAATTCAACTCAGATTAAAGAAATACTTTACCAACCAACAGTTTTTAATTTCTTTAATGAAAGAAAATTGAAAAAATTGTTAGACCGTTATTATAAGGGGGACTTTGGTAATCAATTATTGATCTTTAAAATTTTGACCATAAAAATTTGGTTCACATTATTTTTCGTGGATTCAAGACAAGATTAAATAATCATGAAAAAGTTTGTTTATTTTACCAATATCTTCCCCCATTACCGGAAAAACATCTGGTCTAAGTTGTTGGAGCAAAATGATTTTGATTTAGACATTTATTACGATCCTACTGATTTAAATGGTATTCAATCCACTCCTAAATCTAATATTGATACCAGGCGGGATCAATTGCATTATTTAAAAAACATTGTAATCAATGGCGTTGTCATCTGGCAAACCAAAGTCATTTATCAATGCCTTTTTGCCACTTATGACAAGGTCATTTTTCTGGGGGAAATGAATATCATTTCCACCTGGATTGCGGCAGTGATTAGCAAACTTCGGCAAAAGGAAGTGATCTTTTGGAGTCATGGCTTGTATGGAAAAGAAAAGGCTTTTAAGGCATTTTTCAGGCGTTTATTTTATAGTCTGGCGGATCAGCATCTGGCCTACGAAAACAAGGGTAAAAACCGGATGGTAGAAAAAGGATTTGATCCTCAAAAAATTCATGTAGTTTACAACTCACTGGATTACGAACACCAGCTCCGCCTTTTTAAAAAACTGGAAACACAGGTAAAACAAAAGAAAAATGAGCTTCCCACCCTTTTTTTTATTGGAAGGTTGACGCGACAAAAAAAAATAGATTTGCTCATTCAGGCGGCCATTGCTTTAAATAAAAAAAGCCCCAAATACCAACTTTTGATTGTTGGCGACGGCCCCGAAAGGCCCGGATTGGAAGATTTGGCCAAGCCGCTTATGGATAAGGGGCTTATTAGATTTGAGGGGGCCGTTTATGATGAGGCATGTATTGCGTCATTGATTTACAACGCTGACTTATGTATCTCCCCCGGAAATATAGGCCTGACCGCCATTCATGCTTTAAGTTACGGTACGCCGGTAGCTACGCATGACAACTTTCAAAATCAAATGCCGGAAGCCGGGGCCGTTAGGGATTTTGAAAACGGTTTTTTTTTTTAAAGAAGATGACCTCCGCGACCTGGCTGAAAAAGTGGATTTATGGTTTTTAAAATACCACGGTAAAAAAACAAAAAAACAGTTAAGATCAGTGGTGGATCAATACTATAACCCCAATTATCAATTGGAAGTATTCAAAAAAGTTTTGGTTTGAAAAAGGTTTTATTTATCGGCCCCTTTCCACCGCCTTACAATGGCCAGTCGGTTGCCTTTTCCTATCTGAAACAACTTGACCGCGACATTTTCGATTTGGAGTTCTACAATACCCATCAATATTCAAATAATTTTCTAAACTATTTCTCCTCAACGTTGCTGCTTCCCCTGAAAATTTTGTTGTACGATTACGCCTTGATATATTTTATTGGGTCGAGGTCAATACCCGGATTTATCAGGCAACTCCCTTTTTTCTTAACCACCATTATTTTAGGAAAAAAAGTTATAAATCATTTACACGGTGCCGATTTTAAAAATTTCTTCCTCAATTCAGGTTTTCTAAAACCGCTTATAAGGTTTTGTTATAATCATATTGATACCACAATAATTTTATTGAAGGGAATGAAAAGCCAGTACGCTGATTTTCCTAAAATGAAAATTAAAGTGGTTCCCAATGCCTTTAATCTAAAATTAGATGATAATAAATTCCATTTTCCCAAGCCAAAAAATGTTTTGTATTTGTCCAACCTGATTGCAAGCAAGGGGATTCTTGAATTTTTAGAGGCGGCAGATTTATTGTTAAAGGTGGATAAGGATTTGACCGTTTCCATAGCGGGAAATTTTCTGGGGGATCACATCAAAAAAACAGATCAAATCAAAGAGGAGTTTTACGCTCAATACCATCCCCTTAAAGACAAATATCAGGAACGGATCAACTATTTGGGGCTGGTGGTTGGCGATCAAAAAAGAGAACTTTTGATCAACAGTTCCCTATTTGTTTTACCCACCTACTACCCCACAGAGGCTTTTCCTATCTCCATCATTGAAGCCATGCGAACCGGAAACGCCATCATTACCACCAAACACAATTATTTGGAAGAGCTGATCTCAGAAGAAAATGGTACTTTAATAAAGGCCAAATCGGCTCAAGAAATTTTTAAAGCCTCAAAGCGACTGATGGAAAACAAAAAATTATTAGAGCAAATCCAAAAGCACAACATGGATGCTGCCAAGCAATACACATTAGAAAACCACCTACTAAAAATTAAAAACATTTTACGTCATGCCCTTTAAAAATTATTTAAGAAAAATAAAATATTTGCTTGAGGGAAGAATAATAAAAAGTCCGGACATTAAAATCAATAAAAAATGGTTCGGCTCCCCATATGGAGGTTTTTATGTTCATTCTGATCAATTAAACTCAAAATCCATTGTTTATTCTGTAGGTATAGGAACGGACATCTCATTCGATCTGGAATTGATCAATACCTTTCAATGCGATGTATTAGGTTTTGACCCTACCCCAAAATCTATTCGCTGGCTTAAAAAAAATGTCCAAAACAAAAAATTCAAGATGTTTGAGTTTGGGATATCTCACACTTCCGGTAAGAGGAAATTTTATCTACCCAAAAACCAAGATCACGTTAGCGGAAGCATTGAACCTGTAAAAACGGTCAATCCATCGGATGTTCTTTCTCTGGAATTTAAAACGCTAAAGGAGGTAATGGAAGCCAACAAACATCAACATATAGATTTGTTGAAAATGGACATTGAAGGAGCCGAATTTGATGTGATAGACCATATTTTGCAAGAAGAGATTAAGGTAAATCAAATCGTGGTTGAGTTTCACCCTCACCTAATCAAAGGGGGAAGGACGAAAACAATAAAAACGCTGGAAAAACTTAAAAATAAAGGGTTTCTGTGTTTTGCCGTTTCTTCATCCTTTCTTGAGTTTTCGTTTTTAAGACAAGATAACAAGCCTCGAACCAACGCTCAATGATGAAAGTTACTCTCATCACAATATCCTATAATGCCTCACAGACCATTAAAAACACTTTGATGTCTGTTAAAAGCCAGACCCATACAGATATTGAGCATCTGATCATAGACGGCAATTCAACGGACGATACGCTGTTGATTTGCAAAGAATTTCCCCATATATCAAAAATCATTTCCGAGCCGGATAAAGGCGTCTATGACGCTTTTAACAAAGGCCTAAAATTGGCTACCGGGCAGATCGTAGGCTTTCTTAATTCCGATGATGTGTTTTATGATAAAAACACGCTGCAAATCATCGTTGAGGGCTTTGATGAACAAACCCACTGTGTCTTTGGCAATTTGGATTATACAAATGCCAATGGAAAGGTCATCAGAAAATGGCGTTCAAATCCTTATCAAAAAGGAGCCTTTACTAAAGGATGGATGCCCGCACACCCCACCTTTTACTGCCGAAAAGAAATCTATGACCGACTGGGAGGCTATGATGAAAGTTTCCAAATCGCCGGGGATTTTGAATTGGCCTTGCGTTTTTTAGAAAAAAACGGTATAACAGCCGGGTTTATTAATAAAACCCTGGTTAAGATGAGGGCCGGAGGCATCAGTAACAGTGGGATCAAAAGTAAAATTAAAATCCTGCTGGAGGAGTTTCGGGCGTTTGAGATCAACCGGATCAAAATCAATAAGCTGAAATACATTGCTCATAAAGCATTGAAGATCAAAGAATTTTTTTGATTCCCTTATCTTAGCAAAAAATTACCCATGAAAGGTATCCTCCTTGCCGGCGGCTCCGGAACCCGTTTATACCCCGTCACCAAAGGTGTCTCAAAACAACTCCTTCCGGTTTATGACAAACCTATGGTATATTACCCCCTTTCGGTTCTTATGACAGCCGGGATAAATGAGGTTTTATTGATCAGTACCCCTACGGATTTACCCGCCTATCAGCGTTTGTTGGGCGATGGCAGTCAATTCGGGATACAGCTGGCCTATGCCGAGCAAAAAGCCCCTAACGGGCTGGCGGAAGCCTTTATTATCGGAGAGGAATTTATCGGTAAGGGCCCGGTATGCCTGGTGTTAGGAGATAATATCTTTTACGGTGAGCAACTTTATACCTTAATGGAGGAGGCAATCAAACAACCGGAATCGGCTACCATTTTTGGTTATACCGTAAAAAAACCGCAACGTTATGGGGTCATCGAATTTGATGCTTCCGGTAAAGCCCTGTCCATCGAAGAAAAGCCGCAAAATCCCAAAAGTGATAAGGCGGTCATAGGCTTGTACTTTTATCCCAATGAAGTGATAGCAATCGCCAAAAATGTAAAACCCGGTTCCCGTGGGGAATTGGAAATTACCTCGGTCAATCAGGTATTTTTGGATCGGGGGAATTTAAACGTAAAAATCTTAGGCCGCGGTTTTGCCTGGCTCGACACCGGAACCCACGAGTCCCTGATCGAGGCGGGACAATTCATCCATACCATAGAAAAAAGGCAGGGGCTAAAAGTCGCCTGTTTGGAAGCAATAGCTTTTGAAAAGGGATGGATCGGACGGGAGCAACTCTTGAAAACCGCCCAAGAGTTGTCAAAAACGGAATACGGACAATACCTTTTGAATCGTTATCAAAGCTAAAGACCGAAAGATGACTATTCAGCCCACTGCACTTCCCGAGGTATTTATTATCCAACCCGATTTACACCGGGATGAAAGGGGTTGGTTGATGGAAAGTTTTCGATTAGACCTTTTGGAAAAAGCCGTTGGACACCCACTGCGATTTTGCCAGGAGAATACCGCAAAATCCTCTTTTGGTGTCATCAGAGGCTTGCACTATCAAATGTCCCCTTTTGCCCAATCCAAACTGGTCTCGGTATTGGCAGGAAACGTATTGGATGTGGTGGGGGACATCAGAAAAGGTTCCCCGAACTTTGGAAAACACCTTTCCGTTCTGCTCAGCAGTGAAAACCAAAAACAGCTCTTTATCCCCCGTGGTTTTGCCCACGGCTATGCCTGTTTAAGTGAAGCTTCGATTTTTTCTTACAAAGTCGATAACTATTACCACAAAGCTGCGGAGGCGAGTATCGCATTTGATGACCCCCAATTGAATATCGACTGGCAAATCCCTGCCGATAAAATCATGCTTTCCCAAAAAGATAAAGAACGCCCCGCTTTTAACGAGGCCCGACACTTCGATTTCAATCAATCGCTTTATGACTAAAATCTTAGTGACCGGAGCCAATGGGCAGTTGGGGCAATCCTTTCAATCCCTCGCGGAACAGTTTTCAAACTTTGAGTTCATTTTTACCGATTTGCCCGAAATGGATTTATGCGATATCGAAAAATTACAACACTATTTTAAATCCAATACGATTGATTTTGTCGTCAACTGTGTCGCCTACACTGCTGTAGACCGGGCAGAAGAGGAGGTTGAAAAGGCAAAAGAAATAAATGCGGGAGTAGTGAACAACCTATGCGAACTGGCCAAAATACATCCGTTCAGACTCGTTCATTTCTCCACCGATTATGTTTTTGACGGATCAGCTGCAACGCCTTATCTCGAGGAGGACTTAACACAACCTATCGGGGTTTATGGAAAGACAAAAGAAGCCGGAGAAAAGCTAATTTTAAACGCCGGGCTTGATGCGTGGATCATCAGAACCTCATGGCTTTTCAGCCCCTATGGAAAGAATTTTGTAAAAACCATCCTCTCTTTATTACAAAACAAAAATGAAATTGAGGTGGTGGCAGATCAGACGGGTTCGCCTACCTATGCACCGGATTTGGCGCAGTTTGTCCTAAAAGCTATCACCCAAAACCCCAATTTTAAAGGGACTGCTATTTACCATTTTACCAATGCCGGAACTACCACCTGGTATGATTTTGCCCTGGCGATAAAAAAACAGATTAATGCGGATTGTATCATCAATCGGGTCGATTCCCGTTACTTTACCAAGCAGGCGCCCAGGCCAAAATATTCTGTTTTAAATTGTGAAAAGATTAAAAAGGAATTTAACTTGAACCCTCGCCGGTGGGAATCGGCATTAAAAGATTGCCTTAACAGCATCAAGCATTAGATGAAGGGAAAAACGATTTTAATCACAGGAGGCGCCGGATTTATCGGTGCACATTTAGTCAGGCTAATGGTCAACCGGTATCCCGGGACAGAAGTGGTTAATCTCGATGCCCTGACCTATGCCGGAGATACGGAGAAGCTCAAAGACATTGAGGCTTCCTCCAACTATCATTTTATCCACGGCGACATTACCGATGCCTCACTGCTCAAAAAGCTCTTTGCCGATTTTGAGTTTGATGGCCTTATACATCTGGCCGCTGAATCTCATGTTGACCTGTCCATCAAGAAACCGTTGAACTTCGCCCAAACCAATGTCATGGGAACTTTGACACTTCTGGAAACCGCCCGCAGGGCTTGGGAAGGGTCGTATAAAGATAGATTGTTTTACCATGTCTCCACCGATGAGGTTTATGGAAGTTTGGACGATCAGGGCAAGTTTTTGGAAACCACTCCCTACGACCCCCGATCTCCCTATTCGGCCTCCAAAGCCGCTTCGGATCATTTTGTCAGGGCCTATTTTCACACCTACGGGCTGCCCGTAGTCTTGTCCAATTGCTCAAACAATTACGGCCCGGGCCAATACCCCGAAAAGTTAATCCCCCTAATGATTCAAAACATCGTTCAGGAAAAACCACTTCCCGTTTACGGTGACGGCAAAAACATAAGAGACTGGCTCTATATTGAAGACCATGTGGAGGCAATTGATTTGATATACAAAAAAGGAAAGGTTGGGGAGACTTATAACATCGGCGGAAATAACGAAATCCGTAATATTGACATCGTCAATCAGTTGGTTGCTATAGCAGATAAGCAATTGGACAGGCCGGAGGGGTATTCCAAAAAACTGATCGAATTTGTAACCGATAGGCCGGGGCACGATTATCGCTATGCCATCGATAGTACAAAAATCAAAAAAGAATTGAATTGGACACCCAAAACCGATTTTAAAAGCGGTTTGGATCAGACTGTCAGCTGGTATTTGAAAGCGCTAAAAGCCTTGCCATAGAAGCCAAATAGCCGGCACTAAATAAAATTTCAGGCACTTGTTTTTGATAGTAAAATAATTATCTTTGCAATCCAAAAATAATCAGTATGTACGCAATTGTAGAGATAGCAGGGCAGCAATTCAAAGTTGCGAAAGACCAAAAGCTTTTCGTACATCGTTTACAGGACAAAGAGGGAAGTAAAGTATCCTTTGATAAAGTCTATTTGTTGGACGATGGAAAAAAGGTGACTGTTGGCGCCCCGGCTATAACCGGAGCCTCGGTAGAGGTAAAGGTAGTAAGTCACCTGAAGGGTGATAAAGTGATCGTTTTTAAGAAAAAGCGAAGAAAAGGATACCGTGTTAAAAACGGCCACCGTCAGTCCCTTACGGAATTGATGGTAGAAAAGATTGTTGCTTCCGGGACAAAACCCAAAGCTGAGAAAGCCACC
>MDTB01213618.1_pt1 | contig 11799 bp, 6 predicted proteins | sample 811161 | NCBI WGS metagenome assembly MDTB01 (sample SAMN05326650, study PRJNA326480) | marine metagenome | isolation source: seawater | place: Mediterranean Sea | collected 2009
TCATTATTTGTATTATAGTTAGATTTAATACAAATAGATTTAATACAAATAGATTTAATACAAATAATATTAACGTTTTTTATTTGTTTTTTTCAATTCCTTTTTCTTCTTTGCATCCTCTTTTTCACGTTTCTTACGTGTTTTTTCCTCTTCTTTTTTCTTTTTTTCTAATTCTTTCTTTTCCTTCTTCTCTTTTTGTTCCTTTTCCTTTTTCTCCTTCTTCTCTTTTTGTTCCTTTTCTTTCTTTTCTTTGGCTGCTTTCTTCTCTTGTTGTTCTTTTTCCTTTTTCTCCTTCTTCTCGATTCTTTCTTTTTCTTCTTTCTCTAAAATAACTTTTTCCTTAGAAAATTCTTCTTCCACTTTTTTCTTATACTTGGACACAATATCTTTCAAAATACCTTCTCTGAATTCTTCACGAATATTTCCTTGTTTTCGCAATGTTTTCGACATTTGTTTTTTCAAAGTCTTTTTATCCTTTTTATCTATTTTTTGCTGCTTTGCCGACTCCACAATATCCTTCTTAACCTGTGTTTTCAATTTATCTATTTTCTTGGACAAACGATTCCGTGATTTGCGTACTATTTTCTTTTGGTCCCTTATTTCACCTTTTACTGTTTTTCGCATTTTCTTATGCATTTCTTTTTCCTTTTTAATGGTACTTTTAATTACAAACTTTTCCAACTTATTTAAATCTTCATCTTTCATCATTTCATGAAGTTCTTTCAATCGAATTTTTTGCTTTTCTATTAAAATTTTTAGTTCATTGTCCAAGATTTTCATTTTTTCATCAAAACCATCTAATTGAGCCTTCATTTTTACAAGTTCTGGGTTTGTATTTGCTATTTTACTACCATCAGCACTTTCTTTTACCGTCTTAGCACAAGAATATTTCAATACATAATATACTCCGTTTTGGAAATCTAATAAACTTTGTGGATTTTTCTCAAACTTGGACTTAATATCATCCATAACTTTCTTTTTATACAAATTCTTCTTCTTCAATTCTTCTTTTATTGTCTTTATCTTATCTTTTATATCTTTGGTATAACTCTTGGCTTCTTTGATTAGCTCACGAATGTTATTATTGGCTATTTTCAAACATCCCTTTTTGACTTTACCATCATATTTATCGCAAATATCACGCAATGTATAAAATCGTGAAGATTCCAAGTCCTTAAAATCATCGTCGATTTTGTCGTTTTGTGCGTCTATTTCTCTTTTCAATTCTTGGGTTTCTTTGTTCATAATTTCACGAATCAACCGTTTGTCCATGTCTTTGACTTCTTTTTCATCATCCATCATAGGTACATCTATATGTTCAATTTGTGGTTGAGCAAACTGACGAGCATCTTTTTCACGATTTAAATAACTAATGTGTCCAGCAATAGCATCTAAATACTTTTTTTTACCACTTTCAGTAAATTTACCTTCGTCATTCAAATATTTTTCCGAAAAAAGAGGAAATTGGTCCTCTATTTGATGCGCAGTTGTTTTACATAAGTTTACTAATTTTACCAATTCCATCGGATTTTCAGTAATAGGTGTAGCAGTCATTAATAATAATCGAACTGAATTGCGACCAGATATAGCATAAGAATCCATTAAGGATCTATGCAATGCCTTCATATCAGGACGTTCTACTGATGATAAATCACCGCCGCCATATAATTTGTGAGCTTCATCAATAATAAGCAATGTTTTTCGCAATGGGTCAGATTCACCATTAATATCTACCAATCTTTGATAATAACTATTTCCCTTGGACACTAAATTACTAAACTGTTTATACGAAATAGGTCGGATTTTCCAAGCATCCGACAAAAGCTTCATTCGCTTGTCGTGTTCACGAGGGATTGTTACCCCATCTGCGACCATCTTACGGATTTCTTCATTACAAATCAAATCAAACATATTTTTCCAAATATCGTTTTTCAATGTAGTTCGCGTTACCCACAAAATAGTATATCCTTGACGTGCGAATGAAGAAGTAGCAGCAGCAATGGCCGAACATGTTTTACCTGTTCCTGTACTGTGCCACAATAACATACCATTCACAGGTGCTTGAGGCGTGAAATATTTCTGTACAAAACGCTGTGTAGGAGTATATGAAATCACCTTAGACCCTCCTTTTTTCTTAGCCACAGCACTTTCATCACACATATTTTCCATTTTCACATTTTCCCACTTTGTATCTTTATAATGAGCATTGATAAATTTCCTCATTTCATTGTGCCCCATTGGTTTGCTCTGAAAACCAGATATTTGTTGACCAGAAGGCAATGAAACCAAATCTTGTACTGTTGGGTTAGCAATAATTGGCGCACCTTTTACAACAAGGTTATTAGCGGGTGGTGGAGGACGTTTTTTAGGTCCACCACCTTTTTGCGCAGAAAATTCATGCACATTTTTATTTAAATCATAATCGACAGCACCAAAAATAGACACTTCTTCCAAATCTTTTGCGAAATTCACCAATTTCATATCCATATTTAACGAATTCAAATAGAAATCAAAAGCCGTTGTAGAATTCAAGAATTGATTTCTTATAGATTCAGGAATCGAAATATCATAAATGAAAACATGAAGCGGCCAACCACGTGTTGGATGAAACGATAAACCTTGCTGACCACATGTACGTGTACCTCGCCCAATGACTTGCTTCAAATCCGCTCCATTTACTGGCGGCTCAAAAATATGCACATATTTAATGTCGAATAAATCAATACCCTCTTTAAATCCACTGTCCATAATAATAAAACGAATTTCTTCACCATGTACGTTCTTTGGTCGCGCATTAAAATTACTCAACATTTCCTTTTTGGTCATTACACTAATTGGTTGGTCAAATACATCAACCGAAGATAGCAGATAAAAATTATCATTTTCGGTTTTCTTCAAAGCATTCTTCGAGAGCAATTCTAATTTCTGATAACGTTTAACCTTTGTAGGTCCTTCTCCCCCTTTTTGTTCTTCCAAATCCATTTTAGCAGAATTTTTGGTTTTTTCGATTTCTTCATCTGAATCAGAATCTTCATTTTCGATGATTTTCTCCATTTCTGGAAAAGATTTAGGAATATTCATTTTTATTATATCATTCGGACGTGGAGTGTCTATTCTTGTTTTTTCTTGTTTTTTCTCTGACGATTTCTCAGTTGATTTTTCTCCTTTCTTTTTAGCTTCATAACCTAGAGTATAATCACTGGCTATGAAAGCAGAAGCAATCATTCGTGCACCATTAGCAGACGATTTCACGTCACAAAAAATAAAATGTTTATATAATGTACCATCACGTTTCATATCGGTTTTATCTAGTTCTTTAATTTTTTTTAATAATGCATCCAATTTTGGCGAATGACTTTTTATGTCTTTTAGTAATAATTTGGGGTTAAATGTATCTGAATCCAATTTGTATTGGTTGTCCGATTTTGTCCAATTTGATTTCTTGCGAATACATTCTGAATCATATTTTATTTGTTTTTTAATAGATAAAACATCTTCTAAATTTTTCGATTCATATGAAGATTGTGTTAACGGGGATATATTGGATTGACTCATTATATATAGGATGGAGATATTTAGTATAAGTTGTGTAAAAATAAAAGTATGATAGTATAATATATAATGTCTTGTCCATCTACAGTAAGCAAACAAACCGATAGTTCTAATTTGGGAGGACCTTTTCAAGGTTTTTCTGCTACACAAACTGTATTAAATTATAAAGACGGTGAACAAACAGCCATTCGTTCCGTTTTACGAAATGGTTGGAATACTGCGTTGGCTAATAACAGCTACAAAGGAAACGACCGTGTAATCACTCCTTTCCGTGCTGTTAACAATTCGGGTGATTATTTAGCCCGTGAAAACTACAAATGCGGCGGACCCACAGGTATGAGCAAATCATCTATTGGTTGGGCCAGAAGCAAGATTTATTTAGGTTCCAAAGCAGATAATTGTGATAATACTGGTGTACCAGGTGCTTCTGGAAACGTTAAATACGTTTATGATTCTTCCGATTACATTACATTTAGAAAGCAACAAGCCATTAACCACAATTATAATGATTTGAAAAATGGCGGTGATGATAGCAATGGTTCTTATGTCGATTTAATGGCGGTTCGTAGATAAACATTTATTTCCTAATATAGTTTATATATGTACGCCTATTTAGCAGAGTTCTTAGCTACTTTATTTTTTTCATTCATAGTTATTGCTACTGGTAATCCACTAGCTATTGGTGCTTCTTTAGCCCTTGTTTTACTATTAAGCTACCGTTTTAGTTCCACAACAGCCAATCCTGCTATTACAATTGCTTTAGCTGCTGCTGGTAAAATCCCACCTAGTGAAATCGTACCCCTTTGTGTTGTCCAGATTTTAGCCGCTTTAGTCGCTTTGGAAATTTACAAACGTGTTAACTTTTAAATCGTTTTCATTGAAATAATAAATTCAAATGTTGTTATTTCAAATATATATATTTGTTATATGAGTACTACAATTCGATTAAAAGCAAATAAAAACGGTACTTTCTATTACAACGACTTTGCTTCGTCTCATTCCGATTCTTCAGTGTTTATGAGCGAAGATTTACCCAATTGGCTTGATGTTAACCCATTGGATAATACATTAAAGGGCGTTCCAAAAGATTTAGGTGAACATCAGTTTACTATTCAAAAAAAAACACTCGACAATTTCAAATTAGAAAGTACAATTCCGGGAGAAGTTTCTGGTGATGATTTCGGAACAGCAGTATCAATGAATAAAAATGGTACCGTTATGGCTATAGGCGGTTCCGGACGCGATGTTGGACCATGGGAAGGTTACGTAAGGGTTTTTCAACATATAGAAATAGAACAATCCGTTTGGGATGGTAGCAATACAAGTAGCTCAAGAAGCATTGATGGAATACCTATTTTATTAAGTGATGGGGATTCATCTCCTGTTCCAGGAAAAAAATATTGGATGCAAATGGGACACGATATTGATGCTAGTTCACCAGGCGATAATTTTGGATATATTTTTAAATTAAGTACTGATGGTTATACTGTTGTATTATCGTCGTACAGTAATGGAGGAAACGACCAAGGAACTGGAAGTGTTGTTGTTTATCAGTATGACGGTGAGCAATGGGTTCAAATAGGTAGCAGCATCGAGGCAATGGCTGCTGATTATGAAGCAGGTGTTTCTTTAGCAACAAATGCGCATGGAAATGTAATATGTATTGGTTCTTACGATAGCAATGAAGGAGATTCTTTTTCTGGTCATGTTCGCATTTTTAAATTTAATGATGGTGATTGGATACAAATGGGTGAAAATCTTGCATGTGAAGAAAAAGGTCATGAATCAGGCTATTCGATTACTATGAACGATGAAGGAACGCGGGTAGCAATCGCCACTTATAAAAGTAATAATGAAGACGGAAGTATTTATGTATATAATTGGGATGGAAATCAATGGTCGCAATTAGGAGGAAATCTTTATTTAGATAAATCATGGAATTATACAATTTATTCGATTGCTATGAATGATGATGGTTCAATATTATCTATTGGGGCTTATGGTGATGATGGTATATGGAGGGGATATGTACGTGTATATCAATATAGAACTGTAACTTCTGAAGAGTGGGATGCAAAATGGATTCATAAGGTACCTGATATTATTACTAATGGCGATTTACATCACAATAAGGAATCAAAATATTGGATTCAATTAGGAAATGATATTATTTGTGAAAGTTTGGATGATGATTTCGAATATTCAGTAACAATGAATAATGATGGTTCAAGATTAGCGACTGCTATGTATACTAGCAGAAATAGAGTAAGTTCTGGTAAAATTAAAATATATAAATTTGTTCGCAATGAATGGATACAAATGGGGGAAACTATTAAAATAGATTCTGTTTATGATAATTTTGATAAAACCGTTTCCATGAATTCGGATGGTACAAAAATTATGTTTGGGAGCTTTGATGATGATAATACAGGTAATATTTCTGTGTTTTCATTAATTGATGATAGTGATCCTCATGAATACAATATTATACTTGAAGTAGATGAAGAATTGGAAGAAATTTCTAGATTAGACTCAGAAGAATTGAAGGAATTAGAAATTCCGGATGATGAGTTGGAAGATGGAAACTCATCTGATGCAGAAAGTATGGGAGAATCAGATGAAGAAGATTCTTCAGAAAAAAGCGAATTTGAAGAAGTGAAAGTTGAAGAAACTGAAGAGACTGAAGAAGCTAAAGAAACTGAAGAAGCTAAAGAAACTGAAGAGACTGAAGAAGCTAAAGAAGCCGAAGAGACTGAAGAAGTGAAATCTGAAGAAACTAAAGAAACTGAAGAAACTGAAGAGACTGAAGAGACTGAAGAAGCTGAAGAAACTGAAGAGACTGAAGAAGCTAAAGAAACTGAAGAAACTGAAGAAGCTAAAGAAACTGAAGAGACTGAAGAAGCTAAAGAAACTGAAGAAGCTAAAGAAACTGAAGAAACTGAAGAAGCTAAAGAAACTGAAGAGACTGAAGAAGTGAAATCTGAAGAAGCCGAAGCTGAAGCACAAATAGAATTAGAATATGATTCTGAAGAAAGTTCATCAGATGTTGACCCTATTGAAGTAATCGATGCTGTTATATTTAATGAAAAGGAGTTAAGTAGTGATAATGAAAGTGAATTAGAAGAAGTTCAAATTGATAAACCATTAATAGATGATTCATTTACAGAAAATATAACCAGTAATTCTATTATTGATGAATTAGAATCATTTGTTGAAAAAGAGGAACAAGTAGAACGTCAAGAAGCAGATGAAGAATATGAAGAAGCACAACGTAAAGAATCAGATGCACAAGCAAAACGAGAAGAAGCAGCACAACGAGAGGCAGAAAGAGAGGCTCAAAGAGAAGCAGCACAACGAGAGGCAGAAAGAGAGGCTCAAAGAGAAGCAGCCAAACAAGAAGCAGCAAAAAAAGAGGCTGCACAACGAGAGGCAGCAAAACAAGCCAAACAAGAAGCAGCAAAAAAAGAGGCAGCCAAACAACAGGCAGCCAAACAAGAAGCAGCCAAACAACAGGCAGCCAAACAAGCCAAACAAGAAGCAGAGAAAAAGAAAGCCATGGAAGCATTAAGAAATGCAGAATTACAGCAGCAAAGATTACAGGCACAAAGAAGAACCGGTCGCAGAGGTGGAGGTTTCGGTATGACTATGAAGTATACAAAAGACAATAAAGAATTGCATGAAAAAGAACTTCATACAAGAAATATGCTTCATAAATAAATAATTTTAACAAATGTAAATTATTTATTTTTTCTTTGAAAATAATTTTATCTTTCCCTTAAAATCAAAAAACTTATACATAAAACGGTATATCATATAAAAGAAAATAAATAACAAACTAATAACATATAAAAGAGCAGAAAAATCAAACCATGAAGGAGTTTCAATGGTTTGAAATCCTTCTACAGCACTACAGTGCCCATATGCAAATACATCACTATAACGTGTGATTTCAAGAGCTATAGCCGCTCGATATCTATCTATAATTCCAATATAATATTCATAATCAGAAGAAGCAACTTCTCTTCGAACCGTTCGCCAGCCTCCTCCCATACCTAAAAATCCTCCTCTTCTTTCTCTCTTTTTTATACAAACAGTAGGTAAAGGTAAACCACTTAATGGTAATTCATTTTTATTATCTTTATTATTATCTATATCTTGCATAGTTTGTTCAATAAAATTTGAAAATGATAATTTTCTATTGTATATAGGGTCACATAAATCAGTACGTTTTGCATCGATACTATCGATTTCTTCATTACTAATATCATCAAAAATAGCTTTCACACATTTCGATGGTATGCGAATTTCAGTATTTTCACCACAAATATATTGTGTATTTATTAATTGTTTAAATAATTCCAACGTATTCATTGCTTTTGTTTCATCTAATTCTAAAAATCGATTTGTTGCTCGTAATAATGTCCTATCGTTAGTTCTTTGATTCATTGATTTAGCAGATGATTCGGCACTTTCTTTCGCATTTGCATTTGCTTCAGCTATAGCATTTGGAACCCCCCCAGCACTAGCCAATTCCCCGTCTCTTTGTTTGTTTACTTCAGCTATTGCGGCATTTGCTTGTGCTTCCGCTTCTTGTTGTCCTTCTACCGTTGCCTGACCCATAGCGTTAACGTTATCAAATGTTGTTTGCACGAGCGCATCCACATCTTCAACACCTCCAATATTTGCATCTATTTCGATATTCTGAAAACCTTCAACCCCTTCTGTATTTCCCGGACAATCGTTAAGATTATCATTTAAAGCTGCTGGGTCAATTTCGTCTGTTTCAAGAACATAACCACATCTACTTCTAGTTCCATCTGCATCTGTTTTTACTGATACTTGTTTACAATAAGGTAACATTGGAATATAATTACCATCTTTGTCTCTAGTTTTTTTGTAATAAGGTGTAGGTTTACCATCAGTATTATCAGCAAACATATCATCTGAATTAACAAGTTTTAATGATGCTAACAAAGAATACATAAGACCTTTTCTACCCTCTTCTGTAGTAGCCATGGCTGATTCATTAATATTATCAACTAATACAGAACGTGTGTGTGTTTTTTCTTCACTGTCTAAACATTCTGTTTTTGTATTAATGAAATATCTATTTCCAACCAATTCAGGATTATTTATATAAACATCACAATTCTCATCTTGTATCATAAGTGCATTTGCATATTGGTCAATTAAATCTTTCGAAGGTATTTCCATTTCTTGTGGAGACTTATATAATTCGGCATAATTTATAAATTTTGGGTCATAATCATTATATATATTGTAATCACTATCAGACATATATATATTGTAAATAAAATATTAGTAATAAAATACATTATAAAATTGTGTTTTGTTTGATTATTAAAAATGTTTAGCGTATATATAAAATGAATCTTTTTGATAAACCTTTAACATTTTTGTCCGATTTATTTAGTAATGAAAAAAAAAATAAAGATATAGGAATGTTAGAATGTATTTTAAATTCTATTGAAATTAAAAATCAATATTTAAATGAATTTGATTGGAAAAAATATCTTGATGCATATCCAGATATCATATTAGAAGAACCAAATGAAATGAATGCTTATAAGCATTGGATTGAAGCAGGAAAATTTGAAAATAGATGTTCTGTAAAAATAGAATCTGAAGAAACGTATGATCGTTTTGAATATGAATCATATTTAAAAGTGAATCCCGATTTAGCAAGTGTATTAAATGGTGAATTTGAACTTTATCATCATTGGTCTAATCATGGAAGGTATGAAAATAGACTAGTTACATCTGTCGAATCAATCGATGCAAAATCAAATACCATAGAAATTATTACTATTGTATCAAGTGTTGATTTTTTTGTAAACCCTAAACACAATAGTGAATGGTTAATGATTATGGAAGATCTATTGAATGAATTTGACTGGAAATTTTATTTACGTTTTTATTATGATGAACTTGTTACTGTAGGTATAACAACGTATAGTCAAAGTTTTATTCATTGGTGCAATCATGGAAAAGATGAAGGAAGAATTTGTTTTAAATCGGTGGACAGTTTTGATGAAATGTATCAAAATCAAGAATTATCAAATTTTGAATGCAATAATTTTCCAATTTACATTATTAATTTGAAAGAACGTATTGATAAGAAATTAGAGATGACGGAACAGTTCAATACATTAAACATTAAGAATTATAATTTTTTTACAGCCTTGGATAAAGAAGATGAAATTGTACAATTAAAATATAAAGAATATACTGAAAATTACGATAAAAGAGCCATACGTACTACTGTATATAGAAGCAAATGGGAATGTAAAGTAATCAAGTCAATTGGTGCTATGGGATTGATTTGTAGTACCATTGAATTATTTAAACAATTAGAAGAAAAAGGAATTAATAATGTAATTATTATGGAAGATGATGCACAATTACATAAATCATGGCATTATATGTTGAAACCGTTAAAAACTACATTGAATGATAAAGAATTGATTTATATTGGTTATAACAATCACAAATCGGAAGTTAATAAATTATTAGTTCATTGTAACACTGATATTATTAAAAAAATACCTCATGACCGAACTATGTTTGCATTTTATGGTACATTTGGATACATATGTAATTCACAATTTAGAAAAAAAATTATTCAATTAGGTGTCGATTGGTTCATTTATAACAATTGTACAATCGATTATGGTTATAATATATTAAATTGGGAAAAGCACCTTCAATCATTTGTGGTGACTGGTGAAGCACTTGTATATCCAGATGTATATGACCCAGATTCCATCAATAGTAAAAGAGAAAATAAGGAAAATTTTTATGTAGAAAGATGTATTAATACTCATAATTATGTACCACGTATTAAAAAAAATATTCAATTTGTTTTTATTATTCCAAGTTATAACAATGAACAATGGATTGAGAAAAATGTGATGTCGGTTTTGAATCAAACATATGAAAATTGGAAAATGATCTATATTAACGATAATTCAACGGATAAAACAGGTGAGAAATTCTTGGAACTTACCAAAGATTATGATTCAAAAATTGTATATTTTGAAAATAGCACGCAATATGGACAAGCATTTAATCGCTATCGTGCATATAATATGTGTGAAGATGAAGATGTATGTATTTTATTGGATGGTGATGATTGGTTGTATCACAAAAATGTATTAATGTATTTGTGTTTTTTTATGAATATACACGATGTAGATGTTACATATGGACAATTTAATTGGTTTTTAGAAAATAAAGTACAACCTTTTGATTTCCCTCGTGATTACGATAATCATGTAAAAGAAAGAAAAATATACAGAAAGGATACATGGAGATGTATGCATTTAAGAACAATGAAGGCAAAATATTTAAAAATGATAAATGCATTAGACTTTATTGATGATAATGGAGATTTTGTTACGTCTTCTACAGACATGGTAGAAAGTTTCGCTACATTGGAGCTATGTGAAGGAAGACACAAACGTGTAGATGAATTGTTAATGATTTATAATAGAGATAATTCACAAATTTATCCTACTTCTTATTACAATTCTGAAAATCAAGAAGAAAAAAATAAGGTGCAAAATATTGTTAGAAATAGAAAAATATATAGCAACAATCGAAACGAAGGAGTTATTTTAATAGATATTGAAGAGGAAAATTACAAATCACATATTAATACTTATAGGGAAGATTACAAAAGTTCTATGGATTTATTTCTTGTAAAAGGGAGTGAATTACATTTTTATGTAAATAAATTGAATACATACAATGATATTCAATATTTATCCGAATAAATGTTTTATGAAAAATTTGTAATAAAATTTTTCATAACATATACTATATGTATGAAGAAACACTACAATATATTATAGATTTTTTAACAAAAAAAAATATATCAAATATGGTGGTACATGGTCTACGTAGTTCACATCATAGCCATAAATATATACATGAAGCCATATACAAAATATTTCTATATATAGCAAGTAAAATGCTTTATAAAGTAAATGTATTATGGTGTGATGATGAACAAAATGAAATATATAATGATTATTCGAATTATTTCATATTTTCCAGTCCTCATTATAATACAGACAAATATTTACCTATTTTAGACAATGCTTATTATATTTTACATTATAGAACACATGATGTAATTAATAATAAACATATTGTTAAGTATAGCCATTTATTACGAATAAAAAAAGCAGTTAAATATGTTGAATTTCGTGGTTTACCAAAAGA
>MDTB01119069.1_pt1 | contig 11798 bp, 8 predicted proteins | sample 811161 | NCBI WGS metagenome assembly MDTB01 (sample SAMN05326650, study PRJNA326480) | marine metagenome | isolation source: seawater | place: Mediterranean Sea | collected 2009
ACTTCCGAAGAAGCTTCTCGTTCGACTTGCATGTGTTAAGCCTGCCGCCAGCGTTCGTTCTGAGCCAGGATCAAACTCTCAAGTTTGATTCTAGCAATCGTCACTTCTGCTAAACGTTCTTAATCTCTGGACCCCGAAGGGTCCGTTTGACGAGTTCCCACTCATCCGCATCCAATCTGACCACCCGAAGGCGCCAGCACAAATGCGGGAGTGGCGAAACGCGAACGATAACAATCATTGTCACGATTGCTGTGTTCTGTCGCCAAAGCCAAGGCTTTGGCACGCCAGGACACCGCCGTCCACGTTTCTCTTTCTATATCTACAATGTCAAACAGCAACCCGAAGGTCCTTTCAAGCCGACAAGAACCGCCCCAACCAAAAGGTTGACCCGGCACCATATATACGACCTCGAAAGGATCAGTATTGATTCCACACAAAAGGCTTAAGCGCAAGAAGAACCTGCAGACCAAACATGTGCACCGGGGTTACTGATTAACCCGCGATGTGAGCGCTGTGTATACGGGCCTCCCCGTGTCGTGTCAAAGGGTTTTTTTAGCAAAATCTCGTTTTTTTGTATTTTCCTGTCAATACAACCCCTAGTGGCAAATTGCACCCCCAACCCACAAATTACGGTTGGATTGGACCCGTTGGGAAAATTCCGATACACCGCCGGTCGCGTGACCCGGCAGGTACGGGTCCGGCCCCTTGACACACTGCGCAGGTTGGGCGCATTTTGGGCACCGATGACCGACGCTTCATTACCACCCCTGAACCAAGGCACTGCACATGCAGACGGCCTAATGTTGCCACCGGGCACCGTTGCGCCCCAGCAACGCCGACGCGCGCGGCGCTATTTCACGCTATCCTTCTTAGCGTGTCTGTTCTTGGCTTTATGGCTGCTAACAGATTTTGTGCTGCCCGATGCAAATAAGGCCGCCTTGAGCGCACGTCCAGCCCCCGCGCCGTCCTTGATTATGACCAATTGGCACGAAATGGCGCCTATGCATCGGCGCAACCGCACAGTCACAATGAAAAAAAACGATTCGCTGGCCGCTCTGCTCACCCGCGAGGGCATCGGTCCCATTGCCGCCGACGCTGCCCTCGACACATTGCAGCAGGTTTTTGACCCACGCGGCCTGAAACCGGGACAGAAGGTTCGCATTTTCACCGAATGGCCCCAAGATAGCGACCCCGATAGCCAGATCGGTCGATTTGCCGGCTTTGACCTTATTCCCAGCCCGCGCCAACGCATTATCCTGCGCAGAACCGGGCATCTTACTTTTGATATTATCGACCAAAACCGGCCGCTCTCGGACCGGTATTTCGTTGCCGATGCACTTATTACGAGCAGTGTTTACGAGGCTGCACGCAGTAGCGGTATGGCCCCCAGCTTGGTGGTCGACATGATCCGACTGTTTTCCTTCAATATTGATTTTCAGCGCGATATTCGCGAAGGCGACCAGCTCGAAGTCCTTTATTCGCGACGTTTTGACGGCGGCAACCAGTTGGCCGAAGAAGGCGATATTCTTTATGCGGCGCTGACAAATCGCGGCAAACGCCATGCCTATTGGCGCCTTGAACACGACGATGGCAACGCCGCGTTTTATGATGAAACTGGCAAAAGCGTTCAGCGTCTGTTGATGAAAACCCCGGTTGATGGCGCGCGCCTCAGTTCGCGCTTTGGTATGCGCCGCCACCCTATTCTTGGCTATACGCGCCTGCATCGCGGGTTGGATTTTGCGGCGCCAACCGGCACTCCGATCTATGCCGCCGGCAATGGTGTCATCGAAAAAGTGACCCGGTCACGCGAATATGGCCGATTTATCCGCCTTCAACACAGTAATGGCTACGAAACTGTGTATGCGCATCTGAGCCGCTTCGCGCGTGGGTTGAAAGCCAACGCAAAAGTGCGCCAGGGGCAGATTATCGGCTTTGTCGGCATGTCAGGGTTGGCAACCGGCCCACATTTGCATTACGAAGTTCTGCATTACGGCAAGCCGGTTAACCCCCGCACACTCGATTTGCCGCCGGGCCGCAAACTTGATGAAAACGGCCTTGTCGCGCTACAAACGGCCATTGCCGGTGCGCAAAAGCGCATTAGCAGTCTTGCGGCACGCGACAATACCTTGCGCTCTCTACCACGCCGGTCGCGCGCATCGCTTAGTGAACGCCAAGCTGCGCCGAGCCGGTTTGCAGTTCCAACTGCGCGTCCTTAATGGCAATAGTGACGGTGCTACTGTCGGTTATCGCGCCGGATAATAGCTCATCAGCCAGCCGGTCTTGAATTTCACGTTGCATCACCCGCTTCAAGGGCCGCGCGCCATAAACCGGATCATACCCCTTTGCCGCCAGCCAGTCGCGCGCCGGTGCTGACAAATGAAGCACCAACCCGCGCGGGTCCACCAGCGCTTGCAATCGGGCAAACTGGATATCGACAATATCGCCCATTTGCGCAGGCTTCAGGCTGTCAAATATCAAAATATCGTCGAGACGGTTCAAAAACTCTGGGCGGAAATGCCCGCGCACCGTGTCCATAACCTGCGCGTGATGCGCGTCATCTTCAACCTCAGTTTGGCCGCTAAAATGCTCCGACCCTAGATTAGATGTCAGAATGATAAGCGTGTTCGCAAAATCAACCGTGTGCCCCTGCCCGTCCGTCAGACGCCCATCATCAAGAACCTGCAACAAAATATTGAACACATCGCTATGAGCTTTTTCAACTTCATCAAATAGCACAAGCTGATACGGGCGACGGCGCACAGCCTCGGTGAGCGCCCCACCCTCATCATACCCGACATAGCCGGGCGGAGCACCGATGAGCCGCGCGACGCTATGCTTTTCCATATATTCCGACATATCGATCCGACAGATCGCAGTCTCATCATCGAACAAAAACTCAGCCAGTGCTTTCGTCAATTCGGTTTTGCCAACACCTGTTGGCCCCAGAAACAAAAAGCTCCCGGTCGGGCGTGTCGGGTCTTGCAAACCAGCACGCGACCGACGCACGGCGCGCGCCACGGCGGAAACCGCCTGTTCCTGTCCAACTACGCGCCGCTGCAAAGCGTCTTCCATGTCTAGCAATTTCTGCCGGTCGCCCTGCAACATTTTATCGACAGGAATACCCGTCCAACGAGATACTACGGAGGCAATGTGGTCTTCGTTCACGGCCCGCTGCAGCATGGCCGTATCTTCGCCAGTAACCGTGTCGTCACCAGATTCAGGGGTATCATTTTGGGCGCCTAGTTTCTGTTCCAGCTCAGGAATTATGCCATAGGCCAACTCGCTGGCACGCTCCAATTCGCCACGCCGTTGCACTTGCTCCAATTCAAGCCGCGCTGCCTCAAGCGCTTCTTGGGTTTTCTGGCTGTCGGCGAGTTTGTTTTTCTCCGCCTGCCAGCGGGCTGACAGATCTGATAGTTTTTCTTCCAGCGACCCAAGTTCTTTTTCAATACCCGCCAGCCGATCCAGCGCCATATCATCGGTTTCCTTGGTCAACGCGGCACGTTCAATTTTTAACTGCACAACGCGCCGGTCTAGTTCGTCCAACTCTTCCGGTTTGCTATCGATCTGCATGCGCAGACGGCTGGCCGCTTCATCGATCAAATCGATCGCTTTGTCCGGCAAAAACCGCTCGGCAATATAACGTTGCGACAGCTGCACTGCCGCAATAATTGCCCCGTCAGATATTCTGACGCCATGGTGCAATTCGTATTTTTCTTTGAGGCCGCGCAAAATGGAAATGGCGTCGGTTTGGTTCGGCTCGCCCACAAATACCGGCTGAAACCGTCGCGCCAATGCCGCATCCTTTTCGACATGCTTGCGATATTCATCCAGCGTGGTCGCTCCGATGCAATGCAATTCACCTCGCGCCAGCGCTGGTTTCAATAAATTGGAGGCATCCATCGCACCATCGCCAGCACCTGCCCCGATCAATGTGTGCATTTCGTCGACAAACAAAATAATCTGACCATCGGCGGCCGTGACATCGTGCAAAACAGCTTTCAGGCGTTCTTCAAACTCGCCGCGAAATTTCGCACCCGCAATCAGGGACCCCATATCCAGCGCCAGCAATTTCTTGTGCTGCAAACCTTCGGGTACATCGCCATCGACAATGCGCAGCGCCATGCCTTCGGCAATCGCGGTTTTGCCAACACCTGGCTCCCCAATAAGCACTGGATTGTTTTTCGTGCGGCGCGACAAAACCTGCATAACGCGGCGTATCTCCTCATCGCGCCCGATAACGGGGTCCAGCTTGCCATTTTGCGCGTCAGCCGTCAGGTCGCGGGCATATTTCGACAACGCGTCATACGCGTCCTCTGCGTTTGGAGAATCGGCACTGCGGCCGTTGCGATGCGCCGATACCGCAGCCTCAAGCGCGGCTTTGTTAACGCCTGCCGCCGCCAGCAACTCACTGCCATCGCACATAGCCAATAATAGGTTTTCAACGGTCACAAACCGGTCTTGCGCCTTATCTGCAATCTGTTCTGCGCGCGCCAGCAGCTTTTGCAGGGATGGCGCAAGCGCGAGCTGGGCACCTTCGCCAGACACGCGCGGCAGCTTTTCCGCCGCACTTTGAACGCGCGCATCGAGCGCGGCGACATCACCGCCCGCATTTTGAATAAGTACACGCGCGAGACCATCGGCATCGACCAACATGGCCTGCAACACATGAACCGGCTCCAGCCGCGCATGGCCCGCGCCCAGCGCCGTGGTTTGCGCGACCTGCAAAATTGTTTTCGTGAGATCTGAATATCTTTCGACGTTCACCATTATCTCCGCGATTGCTAACGATATATGAGATATGGGAAGCCAAACGGGTCACAACAAGATGCCCAAGCGGATAGGATTAACGGGGTGATACGCCGTATTACAGGCTGGGAACCTGCGCGTAGCGCTTTATGACATGCTAGCTGTCGAGGAAATGCGGGCTATTCGTTCGCCGCCGCGCTCACATCATCAGCACTGATTTCAGCGGCATCCTCAGCAACACCACTTTCAAGTGGCAGCGCCTGCACATTTTCAGTCTGTACATTTACTGTTTCATCAGTTTCACCAGTGTCATCGGCGGCACTTGGTTCTGCCGTTTTTTGCGGCGCGACAGCTTTCGCCTGATCGCCTTTTTCATCGCCGCCCTCATCATTCCGACGACGGCGCAACGGCCCGCGCCGACGCGACGACTTGCCAGACGTCTCGCCATCGCCTTCGTTTCCCCCGCGTGACAGAACTAGCGGCGCTGCACCGGATGCATCTGCTTCGCCTTCAACTGGCCCATCGGCCTCATTATCGACCCCAGATACTTGGTCTACCTGCTCCGTCTGGGGCGGCTGATTGGTCAAAACGATGCGGTAATAATGCTCTGCGTGCTGCAAATAATTTTCCGACATCACCCGATCACCGGCTGACATGGCATCACGTGCCAGCGCCTGATATTTGTCATACACTTGGCTGGCCGTGCCGCGCACCCTTACATCGGGGCCATTGCTATCATAGCTGCGGTTTACAGAGTTTTGTTGGCGGCGACCGCGCCCACGTGAGCGTTTCATATTTTTGTCCTAAAGTTCAAAACAGATTCCATGCCTCGGATCATGACCGATTGCTAGTAATGGTGACCTGACGTCTTGCGCTAAATTTCTCCGCGCGGGATGCATCACATAAAAACAACCCAAATCAGCTTGCGGAGACGTTGCGAAACAAATCGTTAACAGCTTTCATTGTTTCGGATTATGAAACTAGCGGGAAAAGTTTTTAAATTCAAACCCCTTTTTGTGTTTTTTTAATCTGACCGCTTACCACCCGCGCGCGACCTTCGAGATCGGTTGTCACATCGACATTGCTAAAACCCTGTGCGCGCATGATACCGCTGACAGAACCTGCCTGATCATACCCAATCTCTAACGCGATATGCCCCCCGGCCTTGAGATAAAGTGGCGCACGCATGCAAATTTCTCGATACGCGTCCAGCCCGTCAACGCCACCATCCAGCGCAATTCGCGGGTCATGATCGCGCACATCGGTTGCAAGATGGTCGATTTCTGCCCGCACAATATAAGGCGGGTTAGAGACGATAAGCGCGCAGCGTTCACGCACAGGCGCAAACCAGCGGCCTTGGCGCAAGCCCAGCCGATCGCGTACCTTATGTATATGCGCATTGCGCCGCGCAATCCGCAGCGCGCGGGCACTGATATCCACGCCCAGCCCGCGCAAAGCCGGCATCCGGTCGAGCAGACTTATCAGCACACATCCCGACCCGGTTCCTAGATCCAGCACATCCGCATCCGGCCCTTGTTTTTCTAGCAATACGAGGGCCACATTCACTAAGGTTTCCGTATCTGGGCGGGGGTCAAGCACTGCTGGGCCAATGTCAAAATTAAGGCCAAAAAAAGCACGGCTTCCAACCAAACGCGACACGGGCACACCGGCGCATCTGGCGGCTTCCCAGCCCCGTATCTTGCCCAAGGCCACTGCCGATATCGGCGTCGCCTGTTCCATGATCAATTGTTCGGGGGTGAACCCGCTCGCGGCACAAACGAGTACGCGCGCATCCAGCATAGATGTTTCAATTCCGGCGTCCACGAACCGCCGTGCAAGGTCGCGCTGCACCTGTTCCAGCGACGCATTGGGCATTAATCGGCCCCGTCCACCGCCGCCAGGCGGCGGGCCTGATCCTCCCGCGTTAACGCTTCGATTACCTCTGTCAGCCCGTCACCAGCCAGAACTTTCTCCAGCTTGTGTAAAGTCAGATTTATGCGGTGATCCGTCACGCGCCCTTGCGGGAAATTATAGGTGCGAATGCGTTCAGATCTGTCGCCAGACCCAACTTGTGATTTGCGGTCGGCGGCGCGTTCATTATCAGCGCGCTCACGTTCGGCCTCAAACAACCGCGCGCGTAAAACCTGCATCGCCTTGGCGCGGTTTTTATGCTGCGATTTTTCATCTTGCTGGCTAACCATAATACCGGTCGGCAAATGCGTGATGCGCACCGCGCTATCTGTGGTGTTCACCGACTGCCCGCCAGGGCCACTCGCACGAAACACATCAACGCGCAGATCTTTTTCTTCGATCTTGATGTCAACTTCTTCGGGCTCAGGCAAAACAGCCACGGTCGCCGCTGATGTATGAATGCGGCCACCGCTTTCGGTTTCAGGCACGCGCTGAACGCGGTGGACCCCGCTTTCGAATTTTAGCGCTGCAAATGCACCCTTGCCGCACATCGCCGCCACCACTTCTTTATAACCGCCTACATCGCCTTCGGACTGGTTGATAACCTCACACTTCCAGCCCTGCAATTCGCCATAGCGCAGATACATGCGAAACAGATCGCCAGCAAATAAAGCCGCCTCATCGCCGCCCGTGCCCGCCCGCACTTCGAGAATAATATTCAGATCGTCGGCGGCGTCGCGGGGAAGCAGTAAAATTTCAAGCGCCTTTTCCATCTCTGGCACCTGGCTTTCTAGCCCCTGAAGCTCATCGCGGGCCAAATCTGCCATTTCCGTATCATCGCCAGCGACAAGACCAGACAACTCTTCGCATTCGACCAGTGCTGCACGATAGGCCCTAATCGCGACAACCAGCGGGTCAATTTCGGCATATTCCTTCGACAAAGCCACAAATCTCTCAGGGGGCAATTCGCCGTTCATTTCTTCTTGCAGCGCTTCGGCGCGCGCGATAATGGCGTCAAGACGCTCAACCGGCAGCATTTACACTAATCCTTATTTTCAGTTTCCAGCGCTCGCACCCTGTCTTCGACAAGTTCGACCAGATGGTCAATCATTTCCGCGTGCGGCAGTTTATGGTCGGGACGGCCAGCAATATACACCATGCCTTGGTCATTGCCCCCGCCGGTAAAGCCAATGTCCGTTTCGCGCGCTTCGCCGGGTCCGTTCACCACACAACCGACAATCGACATGGTAACAGGATGGGTAATATGCGCGAGGCGTTGCTCCAGATCGCGGACAGTTTCAATAACATTGAAACCCTGCCGCGCGCAGGATGGGCAAGAAATAATCGTGACCCCGCGATGACGCAAACCGAGCGACTTCAGCATTTCAAAGCCGACACGTACCTCATCCACCGGATCCGATGATAGCGACACGCGCAATGTGTCACCAATGCCAGCCCACAATAAATTGCCCAGCCCGATCGATGACTTGACCGTGCCGCTGGTAAAGCTACCCGCTTCGGTAATGCCAATATGCAAAGGACAATCAATGGCGTCAGCAAGCTGTTGGTAGGCAGCGACACTTAAAAAAACATCCGACGCCTTAACGCTAATTTTGTAATCACGAAACCCGTGCTCTTCCAACAATCCGACATGATACAGCGCACTTTCAACCATCGCCTCGGGACACGGCTCGGCGTATTTTTCCAGCAAATGCCTTTCAAGCGATCCCGCATTAACGCCAATGCGCATTGAACACCCATGGTCGCGCGCGGCGCGCACCACCTCGCCGACGCGCTGCGCATCGCCAATGTTGCCGGGATTAATCCTCAGGCAGGCTGCACCCGCCTCAGCCGCCTCAATTGCGCGGCGATAATGAAAATGAATATCGGCAACAATCGGCACGTTCACCGCTTTGACGATATCGCCAAGCGCCGCCGTCGAGGCTTCGTCCGGGCACGATACACGTACAATGTCTGCGCCAGCCTCTTCCATTTGCCGTATTTGCTCAACCGTTGCCTTCACGTCCGGCGTCGGCGTGTTGGTCATCGACTGTACGGCAATCGGCGCATCCCCGCCGACCGGCACGTCGCCAACCATTATCTGGCGGCTTTTGCGTCTCTCAATATGTCGCCACGGCCTGAGCATAAGTGGCCTTTCGCCTGATTACTGGGCCTGCGCCGCGATATCCGCGCGTTTCAGGTTGCGATTGGTCAGAATTTGTCCGCGCCGCCCAACCGGGGAAACCGCTTCATTATTTACGAAATATGTCAGCGCACCGGCATCGCGTGTCGCCAGAATATAGCTTGTATCGTCGGGCAATTCGAAGCCCTCGCCTTCGTCAATGACACTGGAGAACAACACGCGTCCCTGCTCGTTTTCCAGCCGCATCCACGTGCGCCGCGTGGCACGAATTTCCACCTTGGCAATGGCCGGCGCCACCTCGGCAACAACCGATGCGGATGATGCAGCTTGTGCACCTGATGCTGCGCTTGCAACATCCGATGCTGACTGCGCTGCTGCAACAGGTGCAGGTGTCGTTTCGGGTGCGGCAGCTTTCGCTGCAGGCGCCGCTGGTGCCGTCGGCTCTATCTCATCTGGCAGCGCAACGACAGCAGCCGGTGCCGGATCAACCGCGTTTACCCTGATTTCGTCATCTTGCGCGCCAGCGACCAACCACAGCACGTAAATAACGAGCGCACCAACGACCAGTAAGCTAACTTTTAGAGCGCCGGAAATTTGCTCAGTTTCTTCTTCTTCCTCAAACACCATATCGGCAATGCCAGCGTCAACCGATGCCGCCTTGAACCGCATCACCAATTCGCCTTCGTTCAAGTCCAGATACTGCGCATAGGTCCGAATAAAGCCAATCGCGTAGACATTGCCAGGAAGTTGGTCGAAATCTTCAAGTTCAATGGCTTCCAAATGCGATTCACGAATACGCAGCAACGCGGATATTTCCGCGAGCGACAAATTGCGTCGCAAACGCGCATCGCGCAACGCCATGCCAATTCCCAGATCGATAGATTCGTCTGCCGTTTCGCTCATAAGCAATAACTCTACTTATTCCCTTTATCGGACAAACATATCACAGCTTGATACCCTGTCTATCGGCGATATTTTCAAGCTCTGCGCGGATGTTTTCAGGCGGCGCATCCATCATGGCGCGCACCGCATTTTCCAGCCGGTCGGCATTGGTCGAACGCAACATGCGCTTGACCGGCCCGATAGAGGCGGATGGCACTGAAAACCTTCGGAAACCAAGACCCAGCAATGCCATGGCCTGTAGGGGTCTGCCGCCCATCTCACCGCATAATGATACCGGTACATCGTGGTGCGCGCATGTTTCGCGCACATGATCCAGCATGCGCAACGGGGCAAGGCTCAGCATGTCATACCGCGTGCCCATCATTGGATTGCCGCGATCAGCAGCAAAAAAGAACTGCATCAAGTCATTTGTGCCGATCGATAGAAAATCGATTCGTGGTAATAATTTGTCTAACTGCCACACCATCGCCGGCACTTCGAGCATGGTGCCAACTTTGATGTGTTCGGGGCCGGGTCGCCCGAATTTTGCCATGCGCTCCACTTCATGGTCGAGCAAAGCGCGGCTTGCTTCAAATTCTTCCAACGTTGTGACGAGCGGAAACATGATTGATAATTCGCGCCCGGCAGATGCCCGCAACAAAGCCCGCAACTGATACCGGATCAAACCCGGGCGATCGAGCGCCATGCGCATGGCCCGCCATCCCATTGCCGGATTTTCTTCCTGATTGGACCGTAAATAAGGCAGCACTTTATCGCCGCCAATATCGAGCGTTCGGAAAACAACCTCGCGCGGGCCGACATCTCTGAGCACGCGCTCGTAGACGGCTTGTTGTTCGTTCACCCGCGGGAGACGCGCGGCCACCATGAATTGCAATTCGGTTCTGAACAGCCCGATATTATCGGCACCGCTTTCATCAATTTTTTCGACATCGACCAGTAGGCCAGCATTCATATCGAGCCGGATGCGTACACCGTCGCGGGTCACAGCTGGCTGGGTTCGCAAGCGCGCATATCTCTTCAACCGCCGCGCCCGCAACCGCGCGCGATTGGAGTAGGCCTCCACAATATCGCCCGCCGGATTGACATGTACCTCGGCTTGATCCGCATCGAGGATAATCTCTTGGCCGTCACGCGCAATGTCGGTAATGCCGCGCACACTGCCGACCAGCGGCACATTGAGCGCACGCGCCACAATAGCGACATGCGCACCCATCGCACCTTCTTCCAGCACCAGCCCGCGCAGCTTACGCCGGTCATAGTCGAGCAGTTCCGCCGGTCCCATTGTGCGGGCTACCAAAATAGCATCGCGTGGTAATTTGTCTTCGGAAGCAAGCTGAGCCCGGCCCGACAAAATCCGCAGCAGGCGGTTTGAAAGGTCTTCAAAATCGTGCAACCGCTGGCGCAGATAAATATCGCGCTCGCCGCCTAGCCTTGCCCGCATGCCGTTATTCACCCGCTCCACAGCCGCTTCTGCGGTCAGACCGGTGTGCACTGCATCCTGCATCCGCCGCAACCAACCCCGGTCATTGGCAAACATGCGATAGGCTTCCAGCACGGCAAGATGCTCGCCCGCATGCGACACATCATCGGTCGCCAGCATGCGGTCAACATTTCGCCGTAAGTCATATATGGCGCCTTCGAGACGGCGCATTTCTTCGTCCGGATCATCGCTAATCAGCTTGGTCACTTCGATGCGCGGCTCGTGCAAAACAATATGCCCCATGGCCATGCCATCGGTCAGCCCAATGCCGGAAAACTGCCGTGGTGCTTCGGGAGGGTAGGCTGCTTCGGCTTGCGCTTCGCCACTGGCTGTCAGCATTTCCGACAGCACCATGGCGACCGTTTGCAGGGCTTCGATCTCTTCATCGACAAAACTGCGCTCGGTTATATTTTGCACCACCAGCACGCCGGTTACACTGCCGCCGCGCAATACCGGCACACCGACGAAAGATTTATAATTCTCCTCGCCCGTTTCCGGGCGATACACAAACCGAGGGTGCGCCGCCGCATCCGAAAGATTTAGCGGCCGCGCATGCTGGGCAATATCGCCAACCAGACCCTCACCAACCCGCAGCACCGTCTGGTGTACCGC
>MDTB01100993.1_pt1 | contig 11796 bp, 6 predicted proteins | sample 811161 | NCBI WGS metagenome assembly MDTB01 (sample SAMN05326650, study PRJNA326480) | marine metagenome | isolation source: seawater | place: Mediterranean Sea | collected 2009
ATACGGGGCAATGCTCGCCAAAGTTGCGCTTTGGACAGAGGATTCCCCCGCGATGCTCGCCCACATTATAGTGGAAGAACATTTCCTTTAGTGGATCGCCATCATTTGTCGGCACGATCCGAATATCTGTATCGCCCTCATCTGGCTTAAACCAGGGTGAGTTTGCATCCTTATTTCCTTCGCCGCGAAGGGATGCGAGCTTCTGTCGCATCAGTTCCATATTAATTCCCATTTTATTTCTCCTTATTGCTGGGTAAAGTAAATCAAGCTTTCCTTGATTTCTATTGTATGACACTCAACGTAGCTTGTCAAGTGTATTCTTGTATTGCGTTAGTATGGGCAACGCAGATCCCAAAATCTTCAAATTCTGTTTCATAAATTGCATAAGAAATTCTCTTAAAGGCATTTCTTGGCTTGTCCTTTAGGGAATCAACTATTCTCTTATGCAAGCCTCCGTCGTTTTCAAGTTTATCCTTATTGATACATAGATAATAACATACATCGCGAGCCATGTCAAGCTCATAAAGCCATTTTTCTTCTAATGTTTTTACATCGACTAGTCCGTAAGTCTTAATCCTGTTAATTTCAAGCGGTGCAGCGACCATGCCAATTTCAGGCTCGGCATGATTAAAATAATTCACGTAATGAATAGTAGAAAAAATAGAGGAATTAATCTTTTCATAGTAAGATTTAATCGGAATACTACCAATGGTTTTTTCAACATCAATGTTTGAGATAACATTAAACGATTTAAGAAGACCTGAACGTGCATATTCTTGCAAAACACTAAATACAATCTTATCTAACATTTTTGGCACACCTGTCATTAATTCAGCGTCAGGTCGTATGTAAAATACATCTACTTTTTTGTGCTTAATTTGCTCAAGAATGCCTAATGCATAATTTGAACTATAAGAAGAGCCTACAATAAAAACCTGTACCACATCATCCAGAGAGCCAAAAAATTTATTTAAATTAGGTATGCTTTTTTCATAATCTTCTGGTCTGTCAAAAGATTTTAGCTTTCTTTTGTACTTAGAGTTACTTTTAACCTCACTATTAAGTTGATACACATTATAGTTTTTGGTAGATTTAAATTTTTCGGTTATTCGCGCAGCTGCGTTTCCGATGCCAACAATTGAAATCATAGCTTTAATTCGTTGAGATTATAATAGTCTTTTCCGGCACGCAAGTTAGCCAAATAGCCATCTTCAAAAACATCCCGTATTCCAAACACCATGCTTCGATCTTCATCGCTATAATCGATTACAATCTCATCATGAACAATGTGAGAAATAAATGACTTCTTGCCCTCAAGCATTTTGTCAATTAAAACCGCTTTTTCCAATACGCGGTCTGCGGTTGTACTTTGGATTAAGTAATTCAATGCCTTTCTCTGTTCCACTTTGATTTTACGTCCGTATGGTGTATGAATATAACCGTCCTTGTAGTATTTGTCAAGTACTTTTTCTCGATCATAATGATCTGATTCAATGTCTTTGGAATCGGGATTGTATAGCCATGCAAAAAAGTATAATTTTGCCTCTTCACGAGTCATTTCCAAGTCGTTTATCACATTCTGTATGTTCCACTCATGCACATCATACTCTGGCTGTTGCTGTCCACACAAGTCCAACAGTGTGCGAATTTCGGCTCCGTTATAATCAAGACTCATCATCAAGTCATTGTGAGGCTTGATTATGCGGCGTAAATCTTTTCTTATATTTAAAATTGGAAAAGATCCTGGATGTGTTGTGAGGCGCCCCGTAACCGTTCCAAACAAATTATAATCAATGCGCGTGTAGTGTTTCATTAGTTCTTGAATTTTTTGACGATTCATCGAGGAGTAAAACAGCTGCTTGCAATCTTCGGTATTAAGGTTGAGTTGCTGGTAGCGGATCTTGTGAAGCAACTTGTAGACCTCGTTGAGATGTTCATAATTCTCTGGCTTGTCGTAAGATTCAAAAACATGCTCTGTGATTTTATTTTTAATTTCACAGAACCTTACGAGAAAATCGTGGGGTATTAGATCGAAAACACAATGATCTACCATGTTGACTTTTGCAATCTTAAAAGATTTCAAATAAGCTTTCATTTTTCTTTGCACTGCTTGAAGCTCATTGCATAAATCTGGGGGGCAGCAATCTGTAATGTTGCGTCCTTCAGCGCGGATCCATGCATACTCCACACTCTCATCATTTATAGAGCCACTATACCTCCAAGTCTTTGTTAAGTTTTCTGGGACATCATCAAATAAAAGTTTGCCATTTACATAAACCCCAACGCACTCTGTCTTGTCATCAATAGTTTGAAATAACACTTGGGGCCCCGTCTAATTGCTTTTGGTTTTCTAAAGCTAACTCTGTTTGCTTTTCTATGTTATTTTTAATATAAGTGTATGAGCCAATGCTGTCAAATGTTTTTGAGATACAATTTTCAAAATTTTTCAAAACCGTGCCCATGTTCATCCCTCCCTGATAAAAACTCAAACAATCATTTATGATCATTTTCTTGGCATTATCGTGCAAATTAGATTTTTCTTCATTTAATCTCAATGTGCAATAGAGAGCAATTTTCTTTTCAGGAGTGAATAGTTTATAAATTTGATCAGCGGTATAAGCTCTGGTGTTGTATCGAGTTGTTATCAGCTTTCCGTCACAGAAAGTGGTTTCCTCAAATTTACTAACACGAACATTGTTGTATAACTCCAAAAGATCATCTAAAAAATGCGACATGTACATAAATCCCGCCGGCGTATAAAGAAGCTCTAAAGGTGCCGTTCGTATGTTTAAGTTATTTGATCTATAGGTAGAGGCAGTTCGCGACATGTCAGCAACAATTCTCCACGGCACATTTTGATCAATCATAAAGCCGAAAGAACTACAGGTTTTTGCAAAATATTTCCAATTGGGAGAATTTACAAACGCGGCCATTTTAGTGAAGTCGCTGTTATAAGAAATTGGCGCAATCTCAATCGCTAGCCCGGTAGTTAAAATGTTATTATATTTGCTTTTAATAAAACCAGGGTAAGTAAAAGGAGAAGTTTGCAAGGCGAATTGTGTTTCTTGCAAAAACAAACTAACAAACTCATCAAAATTCGTAAACTTTAAATTTTTTCTTTGAATCTTATTTTTAATTCTATTGGCATAATCGCGACGATATTTGGCGTAAAGAGCTTGAGGGTCTTGGAAGCCTTTATAAGCGCGCAAGTTGGTCAAGTAAGCACTGGGGACTAATTTTCCGCGGGCGGCATCTTTTTTAAACTGCTCACACATTAAATCAAATGTTTCAGCGACAAAACTTACAGCCTGTATTGGCTGTGTTGAGTCACGGCTCATTTTGATTGTTTTTATAGGCGGGCCATTATTACTTATATCCAATGTTATGGGCGCGTAGTAACGATTCACCCTCCCATAAAAAATCTTTTCGCCTTTATTAAAGTCCACCACATTTATGTGCTCTGCATTTTGACGCTTCATGTCCGCCAAATACCTTACTCTTTTCCTAAAATGTTGTCTTGCGCCAGCTTGTGCCGACTCTTTTTTTGTTAAATATTTTGCCATTTTTTAATCACCAAAAATGTTTTCAGCAGCACGTGAGGCACTTTCTTGGCGTCCTTCTTGAATTGAATCCTGATCATAGTACGAATCTGCTGCTATAGCGCATGCACCGGGGCTTCTTGCTTCTGCGCTAGAGCGCTCCAGCGCGGACTCGCGCGCTTCACCTTCAAGTTGGTTAACCCACTTGCATTCTATCGTACTTTCCGCTTTGCCTGCTCTGAAAAGATGCTTAGTTCTTATAATCATGTAGTATCCGCCAAGACCAAATTGTGTGAGGTCGTAATCGCGAGCAGATGGCGAAAAACCAAGAGGCTCTATGTATAAGTAACTTCCTGGAAAAGTGTTTACATTAGAGAAAGTGGTTATTTTGGCATCGTAAACAACCCTAAGTTGCTGGAGGCCATCGTATCCTTCTTGTTCGAATCTCACTTCAGCGAGACCAGGGGTACTAGCTTTGCTAAGATCAATTTTTTTAATTAATCCTTTATCGCGCCCCATCATGTAGTGAAAAATACCTTTTTCTTCATCTGCTATCTTGTCACCATTCATTTGGTCGATTGGGACTACTTGGCCGGCGAAGAAAATAAAATAATTAACTTCGTTCCGGGTAGAAACAGTATTTACGGCAGAAGTTGTTGAATAGCCAGCAGTTCTTAAGATTGGTCGCTCTGCCGTAGGGATGTTACGAATGTTCGTGCGAACTGTGCTGTTTTCAAAACAATAATTAGTGAATGCATCTAGAACCTCCCCTACAGCATCGCCATCAGGGTTAAGACCATTGCCTGTTATAACTGCCTGGTTCATTCTTATTTTTTGCTTAACACTGTAGCCAAAACATTTATCACTGTTTAGGAATCTGTCCACAAGGTTATTAAACAAATCCATTAAAAATGAACTTAAGCTATAAACATAATTTGCTCTATTGAAAAACTTCATCGCCATCCACTCTACAAAATACTTAACAGAAATCGGAATGTCACCAAAGTTAACAAAAACCGTTGGTTCTGTAGAATGAACAGAAGTGATTTCGACAGGGCCCAAAACTACTCGTAACTTTTGAAAAGCGCGCCGATATCGTACCAGTTGCGCCGCTTTAGCAACTTTAAAGCATTCCGAAAGGCCTGGGGTACGGTCTACCCCAGAAAATGTTTCTGCTTCAAGAGCATCGGGTAATTCTCTCAGCTCTGTTTCGATGTTTTCTAAAACAACATCAACTAAGTCAGATACATAAAAAAATGATAAAGTTTGTCTTTCGGGATTCTCGGCCATCAAAGCAGCAGAAATTTCGGCAGACACTTCAGCCGTGTCGCCTTCTTCATTAGCAACCGCGCCTTCCATAGCCTCTAGCGATTCCTCCACGCTGTTAGATAAGCGGGCATGGTGAGCTTCGCCAGATTGAATAACAAGTTTTTCTGCCGGATCCCAATCTTGGCGATCGCTGTGATATGGGCCAGCAGAGGTGAACATCATAACATCTTCGTTGCTAATTTCAATATATCTTATTTTATCTTTTAGTAGCAGGCTGTTGACGATGTTGGAAAAAGCTAACTTAAATTCTCTTGTTGCCGCGATCGCATTTTCTTGTTTAATGTCATCTAATCTTTCTGCACTACTTTCGTCATCGCGACTACACACATTTTGTGCTGCCTTAAACCTTGCCTCTCTTTCCATTCTAACTTGACTAACTCTAGAGTTTGCAAAAATGTTGAAAGCGCTGTCATCATAAAAATCATCAACAAAAGCTAAATAGTTGATTTCAAATGTAACTCTTCCAGTATCATCAAAGTCAAAATTATGAATAGTGGGAGTTAAGTTTAATGTAACTGTATTTGCATTAAGCGCTTTTCCTAATTCATTAAACTCAGATGTCGTCATGTCTCTAAAAGCATGATTACGGGGGACAGTTACCCCCACAACAGCTTTTAATCGAAAGTTTAATTTTGCCAATTGATCGTTTTCGCGCGCGATTCTTTCACTTAAAGGCAGGTCTTCACAGTCTTCATCAGGCTCACCAACGGTATCCGAATACGTTTTTAGCGCCAGATCTACAAACTTATAGGAATTTAAAGGATCTCCTAGCTCGCCGCGGCCGGCGGCAACGTCTCGTCCGTCATCCGTACGTCTAATACAGTTGCTGCCGCGGCATTGCAGCAAGTCATCAAAAGAAGCAGCGTGTAATTTCAAAGTACCTTTAATGCTCTTTTTGGCAGAAAATGGATTGCTTCCGTCATAAGTAAATTCAAAACTTTTTAAGCCCACTCCAGCTGAGCGTTGTCCTCGTTCCAAAAAAACTCTCATTTCATTTTCAGAAAAATGTGTATCAAACTTAAACTCTATGTCAACTTCTTCGCCGGTTTCATGATCTGTAACACACTTAAACAGTCGTATTGACGGCTGTAGATATGCCAGCTTATCATTATCAATGTTAAAATAAGTACTTTGCCTGGAATCCATGGTCAAGGCGTTTATAAACGCATAAGGGTCCCCGTCAACCTCGCAAGAAGCATTACCGTCCCAGCCGTCAGGATTACCGCTATAGTATGGCAAGCGTTTGATCAACGATAAATCAGCCGGCGAGAGCAAACTGCCGCCGGTCACCACGGACTCGCCCACAGCCAAAATGCTGCCTAGCGCGGCGGTGCCGACTGCGGCGAGGCGCTCTTCAGCGGTCTCCGCATCGTCCATTATGGTCTGCATTCTGTTGGCGCCAACGTTTAATTCCTGGGCTCGGTTGTTTTTCTCTTGTCGATATTCAACAAAATAGTCTAGATAGCTTAATAATAAACACTGTTCTTTAAAGAACACTCTTTTGGGATCTTGATCGAACTCAATTCTTGCAAGGTCATCAGCTGTATTATAATTATCTTCTACATAATCTTCGATTTCTCCTAGTGCATTGATTAAGATCGAATCATTAAGCCAGTCTCTGGCACCTTCCTCTATGCTCTCAAGCTCTTCTTTAAATTCATCAAATACGTCTCTAATGTCATCAGTGGCTTCATCCAGCTCTTCAATGCATTCTACAATTCTAGCAGCAGGATCGGCTATGTTTGTTCCTAGATCGGCGAACACTATAGCATAGGCACGACCTGCTGGGCCACCAATTTCAGCAAATCTTGCTGAAATTTCTTCAAATCTTGCTGAAAGCTCAGCAATTGCAAATTTGCGAGACTGCATTCCAGAATGATCGACTTGTTTGTTATTGGTGGCGGCGATTCCTACGTTGACGTTGGCGGAGGCGTCACCATTTAAATAGTAGGTATCTGGGCCGCCAGATCTGGCCAATGTTGCAGCGGGATCGTAGAAAAGATTAAATACTTTTAAATCCGCATACAGCCCAGATTCATCGATATCGTCGAAGCCCAGGCCGGCGCCGCGGGTGGGTAGGTCATTGCCATAAACAAACAAATGGTAATAAGGATGCTTAAAGGGAGTATGATTATAGTCAAAATCTGGATTCCACTTTCCGCCTCCCATCGTGCGGTCCAAGCCCACCAAAGATTCATATACATCCGTATCGCCACGTGCACGCAGATTTGTTAGTTGGCCGGGAGTAAGCTCTTCGCGGCCATGAAATAAAGAGAGCTGATGGTAAAAACAAAATAACGCAAAATTGGCATCTGTTTTGAGAGCTTTCAATTCATCGTTATCACTAGCGTAGTTGTCAAAAAGACCTCTTTGTCCTGATAAAACTTTGCTGCCTGCTGTTACACCGTACGCAGAGTCACCACCATCTACTGAGCTTTCCCCATTAGCAGTAAAGTAGTCATCTCTTGCAAAGGGGCCATTTGGTATGGAGCCAGCTGAATTATCTCCCGGATCGTCTTCAGTTCCTAAGTGACCATAGCTAAAAAATCTAGATTCAAAATCAGTTGTTACGGAAAAAGGTAATTCTGAATAAGGATTCTTAACTTGGTCTCTGAAATACTCATCAGCTTGCACTAATACTTCTACGTTTCTTCTGATAGATTCTCCACAATTATATGCAATGCCGGCAGATTCTTGCTGTTCTTGTTGTACTTCTTCAACAAAGCCGCATACCTCATCGATGGCCGCTTGGCGCTCTTCATCATCATTATCAGAGCCCAGCCCAAAAAAGTTATACCAGGCGCCACCGCCCCCCTCTACTGGATCGATGGTCAGGTTGCAAAGTTCGTCTTGGCCTCCGGGCTCAGCCATCTTAATAAGACCTCACTGCTGCTAAAGCGTTTTCCAAGTCTACTGGGATAGTTATAATGTCGCCAGGAGATACATCTGCTTCGGTTGGGCGCCCGTTATACCAGGCAATCACCCACCAATAATTTGGATCTCCATAATATTGCTGAGCAAGATTATAATAGCGATCTCCAAAAGTCCAAACATGCCTCACTGTTTCTAAGCGACTTCTGACACTAATGCCTGGGTTATGAATTTTTACAGTTTGAAATTGTTTGATGCCTTTGACATTATTTCTTTCTTTTCGCAGAAATTCATAAGCTTCTAATCTATTAACAAAAGTCTTTGTACTCGCATAACGTGGCATTTTTTATTTCCTTGTTTATTCTATACCAAAAAAGGAGTACCCGAGCGCCGCTTCATTGTCAGCGCCTGCGCTATCAGATGCGCTATCTCCTGAAGGTGTCTCACTTGGGGTTAGTTCAGTTCCTGCGTCGGGAAGATCATCAGCACTATTGAAGAACCCATAAGTCTCTCGTTCAGTCGCCCAACTCGTACCAAAGCGGAATTCTGTTAAAGGTTCTCCTGTTTCTGTGGGGCCTGCGACTTCTTCAAAACTGCCGGCGCCTGCCGCGGCCATGCCAGCATAGAAAGCGTTCTGCATGTCATCGAGCCCAGTGGCCACTGACGGTCTATATTTTATACCATACGGAAACGGCTCTGTATCAAACACTTTACCTTCGCCAGTGCTGCTTACCTTCCAGCCTAAATGGTGCTCATGAATAACAGTAAAATCCATGTTTATTTCAATCATCTTAGGGAGAACATTGGGCGGCCCGCCCATGGAGAGACCTTCGCCGGGCCCAAGCGTCATAACTGAAGTATCAAAATCCTGTATGTTGTGGTTAACGGTCAAGTTAGAAGGAAATCCCAATAAACCTCTACCCGCATTTTTCCCTGTTAGAGAACCCATTAGCTTAAAATCATCAAAATCTCCACCATCTTGATTGCTTTGATTGACAGCTAAGTTCATAACTTTTAAGCGCAACAATGGAGATTCTGCAATTGTAAGAGCATTTTGAACGCTTGTGTAGACAGGGTAAAGGAATTGAATTAAAGACTGAACTCTTCCTAAGTTTTCGTAGGCCTCGCTGTGAGTTGATGCTGGCACCTTAAAGGCTAAGGAGATTTTTCTTTGAGTATTTTTATAGCCGACAATTGGATCAGCTCGGCCAAAAACCTCCTCTTTATTCCAGTTAGAATTATAAGTTTCGTTAAAAGTAGTTATAAAAGCTTTAAAAAATACAGCCCTACCACTAGGGACATGTAAAAATGACAAAGTGAGACCCTTGTTGGCCATTAAATCAGAAGTATCTACCATACCCGAAGTGCCGTCAGAATTAAATCTGCGCACGTTAAACATTGAGGTATCTTGTTCTGACATAATCGTTACCTTTCGTTCCTAATTGCTTCTAACGTTTTCTTACCAACGTTCTCGTCTATAATAGTAATTACATGTTCCTCAAAAATCTCGCTATCAAGAACAAAATCAACTTTAAATTCTCTTTTGACATCGCCGGTGGTAGATACTCCACCGCCCCCAGAACCTCTTCCGCCTGCGCCACCTGCTGCGGCAGCTCCCCCTCCACGACCCTGAAGCACTTGAATGGCTTTAGCTGTAACTGTAGCAGACCTCATGGTTGCTGTCAATGCAACTGCCTTGTTGGAAGGAATCTTGTCAATGCTCTCGGCAATCTGTTCAAAAGCCTCTGCTAATCTTTCAAGCCCTGTAGTTTCTAGCGCGGTTACTGCCGCAAGCATGGTGCTTATGCCTTCAACTTTATTTTCATCTAAAGTGGAAATAGCAGTATTTAAACTGGTGAATGGGCTTACAAGATCTTCGTTTTCTCCCATCATCTCCAACGCCTCAGAAAGTGTAAGCAATTCTGCAGTTATGGTGCCAATATTGCCACCGGTAATTTCGCTCAGTCCGAGAATGAAATTTCCTAAAGACGCAAGCTTGTTTTCGTTAACAAATCCCAGGCCAGTGCCTAGTGCAGTTATGCCAGCTGACAGCGCTGTTAGGCCTGCTGACGCTCCTAACATAATAGGAACGGCTGTCACCAACGTTGCTAAAAATGTTGTAAAAACTTTCATCTTCTCACCGCTTAATGTGTCAAACATCGCCGCGAAGCCATTGGTCATTTCCGCTAAGCTTAATGCAATTATTGCAATAATTATTGACAAAGCAAACAAGACCGCCAATACGATTGCGATTCCTTTTGCTGCGCCAGCAGCGCCCTTCCCAAGCAGCCTCAGAGTTGTAAATAAAATTGCGATGGCGCCTGAAAAGAATAAAAGCCCCATTGACGCAGATTTTAATTCATCACCAGACATCGTAAGTATAACTTCCATCATGCCTATGAGAAGCGGTACCGCTTGTCCGACAGCGTAACCTACGGCAACAATTATAGCAACCAAAGCTCCCAGTCCAGCGGCACCAACACCAGTAGCAACGACTGCGCCCAATGCTTCCACTCCGCCCGCAAGAGCGGTAAGGCCGGCGCCGGCGGGGATGCCAAACTTTGCAAAACCTGCCAAGATGATGGGTACTCCGATCATTTGCTCTGGAGACATCTCAGCCATGGCCAAGAACAATAGCGCGATTGCTCCTGCCGCCATCAGAACTCCGGCACCTAAAGCCTTCATGGCCACGGAAAGGGGTGCAATCTTAGCTGTTAGTGCCGGCGAGGCGGACGCCAGAGCACCCAGGGCGGCTCCCAGAGCGAACAAGGCAACGACAAGTTTTGACGGCGATTCAATCATTAAAGCCATTACTAAAGCACCGATACCAAATAAAGCTAATCCAATTAAAGCGAATCGTAATGCAGTTGCTGCAAGAGTGGTACCTTTCAGAGCAGTAGAGAAAAGAACTTGCGTGGCGGCCAAAAATATATTCTTCCTTGCCATCAGTGCCGAAGCAAAAGTCGTAACTTTGATGGCTTGGCCAAGGCCGACAGCGGCGAGTGCATTTTTTGCCATTATCGCTGTGGTTATACCGGTGGCGATGCCCAGTGCGGTAAATGCTAGCGATGCATAGCCTATAAATTTTATAAATGTTTTGATGTTTTCCGTATTGTCCAAGAGCGCTTGTAAAAAGTTTCCTAATCCATCAATTATCGCCATAATCTGATCTTTATTCTCCATAAAGAATGTTGCAATAACAGCGTTAAACTTTTCTTGAACGCTCTGAACGATCTGTGCTTGTCTGGCCATTTCTGCATATTCTTCTGCAGATTTTTGAGTGGCTCCTCCAAGGGAGTCCATGTTCCCAGACATCATTAACGCCAGATCGCCTACGGAGCTAAGACCCATCGATTCAGCAAAGAATTTCTTTTGATAATAAGACATACTATCAAAGGACAAGCCAGCGCTAGACAAAGCGTCCCTCATCATGTTGAAGCGCTCAGCGGGATCCGTAGCTGTCATCATCTCCATAGCATTAACAAAGTTGCCGCCTAACGCTGCGTTAATCTTACCAACTTGTTCAGCGGCGCCCTCGAAAGTGTCAAACTGATCGGTAAGGTTCAGAATCTTTTCCATCTCCATGCCGGTGATCTTAGAAACTCTCGCTAATTCTTTAAAGGTGTCGATACCTTGTTGGCCAAACTTAGCCATTCTTGGGCCTAATTTTGCAAATGCTGAGCTTAATTCGCCAGGGATAACTCTAAGTTCTTTGGCTACGGCTAAAAGTTCTCTCTGAGTCTCCTCTGCTTGCATCATACTCTCGCCAAAAAACTTCATAGAGTTCTGTATGCCTGTAGCAAAATCACTTGTCGCAACACCAAGCTCGCCCATAACAGCAGCAGTTTTTGCAACGGCATCTCGTTGTGCTCTGGTCGCTAAAGTAAACTCTGTAGAGTTTTTAATCATCTCCATGTGAGCTTTGGATGCTTCTTCCATTGAAACACCAAATTTTGCCGTCTCTTCAGCTGTTGTTACCATGCTATCTGAAAAGTCGTTTCCTAACTGGGTCGCTCTTTCGAATTGCTTAGTGACCTTATCTAGCTCGAATCCCATG
>MDTB01127795.1_pt1 | contig 11796 bp, 15 predicted proteins | sample 811161 | NCBI WGS metagenome assembly MDTB01 (sample SAMN05326650, study PRJNA326480) | marine metagenome | isolation source: seawater | place: Mediterranean Sea | collected 2009
AAAAGAGCTTTTATATGAAAACTAAAATAGAATATTTTTAATATGGACGACAAATTTCCAGATCAGATACCCGTATTTCCTCTTTCGGGGGTTATTTATTTCCCTAAGACAAATTTACCTTTAAACATCTTTGAAAAAAGATATTTAGATCTAGTAAACGACGCAATCAAAAAAGACAAGCTGATAGGTATGATTCAGTCAAAGAAGTCAGATAAAGAAGTTTATAAAATTGGATGCTTGGGAAAAATAAGCGACTACCAAAAAAGTAATGATGGAAGAATTTTAATTAATCTTACAGGTCTTACTAGATTTGAGGTTTTGGAAGAAAAAGAAAATTCTAAATTATATCGTGAGTTTAAAGTTAATTATAAAAAATTTGTTTTAGATCTAAAACCGGTAAAAGAAGAAATTTATATAGAGCCTCTTTTGGAAAAAATTAGAACTTTTTTCAAAAAAAATGGTCTTTTGTTAAATTGGAAAGAATTTGAAAAATTGGACAACGTGCAAAAAATAAATACATTATCTATGATTGCGCCCATTACAAATGAAGAAAAACAAAAGCTTTTGGAGTCAGTTTCTTTAAATGATAAAATGAAGGTATTATTAGATATAGTTAACTTTTATTTACACGAAGTTAATTTTGATAATCAGACAATCCAATAAATTAATTTGCAGATTTATTCATCGAGTCAAAAAAGTCAGAATTATTCTTCGTATTCTTTAATTTTGATATTAAAAATTCTATTCCATCCATTGTTCCCATGGGGCTTATAATTCTTCTAAGAACATTCATTTTTGAAAGATCGTCTTTTTCAAAAAGCAATTCCTCTCTTCTTGTTCCTGATCTTGTTATGTCAAGAGCAGGGTAAATTCTTTTATCTGCCACTTTTCTATCTAATATAAGTTCAGAATTACCTGTTCCTTTGAATTCCTCAAATATGACTTCATCCATTCTACTGCCGGTATCTATTAAAGCTGTTGATATAATTGTTAAAGATCCGCCTTCTTCGACATTTCTTGCTGCTCCAAAAAATCTTTTTGGTCTTTGTAGAGCATTAGCATCTACACCTCCGGTTAAAACTTTACCAGAGCTTGGTATTACAGCATTGTAAGCTCTACCTAATCTAGTTATGGAGTCCAACAATATTACAACATCTTTTTTGTGCTCTACTAATCTCTTCGCTTTTTCTATCACCATTTCTGCTACTGCTACGTGTCTAGAAGCAGGTTCGTCGAATGTTGAAGCTACAACTTCACCCTTAACAGATCGTTGCATATCAGTTACCTCTTCAGGTCTTTCATCAATCAACAACACCATTAAATAACATTCCGGATGATTTGCTGTTATAGATTGAGCTATATTTTGAAGGATTATAGTTTTACCTGCTCTAGGTGGAGACACAATCAAAGATCTTTGTCCTTTTCCTATTGGGCTAACTAAATCTATAAGTCTGGCAGTATTATCAGGTTTTTTTTCTACTTTAGTTGACTCAACTTCTAGTTTGATTCTTTCATTTGGATACAATGGAGTTAAATTATCAAAAGCAATTTTATTTTTTCCCTTTTCCGGATCATCGAAATTTATCTTATTGACCTTTAACAATGCAAAATATCTTTCAGCATCTTTAGGGCCTCTAATTTCACCTTCTACGGAATCCCCTGTTCTTAAACCAAATTTTCTTATTTGACTTGGACTAACATATATATCGTCTGGGCCAGGGAGATAGTTTGATTCGATGGCCCTTAAAAATCCAAAACCGTCCTGTAAAACTTCTAATACCCCAGTTGCAGTTATTTGTTCATTTTTTTCTGCAAGTTTTTTTAATATCGCGAATAATATCTCTTGCTTTCTGAGTGTACTTGGATTTTCTATGCCAAGTTTTTCGGCTTCACTTATAAGCTCTGCAGGATTTTTTCGCTTAAGTTCTTGTAAGTTCATGTGATTATTATTGATTAAGAAGTGTAAGGAAAATATAGGGGTTTTTTAAAAAAATTCAACCCTTAATTATAAAGGTTTAAATACAACGACAAATATTACTACAATTAGTATAAGAGTGGGTATTTCATTATATATTCTAAAGAATTTAGAGGTTTTTGGCTTATTATCTAGCGCAAAAGCGTTAAGGTATTTACCTAAAGTGAAGTGATAATAGGTTAAAATAATAACAGAGATAATTTTTATTTGCATCCATAGCTCAGAAAAAATTGAAAAACCAAGACTATGTATTAACAGAATACCAAATCCCCATGATAGTAACATTGCTGGCATCATTATGTAATTATAAAGTTTCCTTTCCATAACTTTAAAAACTTTTTTTTGTGAATCATCATTTGCTTCCGAATGATATACAAATATTCTTGGCAAATATAAAAGACCTGCCATCCACGATATGACAGCGATTAAATGTAACGATTTAAATAATAAATATAAATTCATTTTATAAATATTTATTAATTAGTTTTTCAAACAAACCAATATGATCTGAATTATCATTTAAACAAGGTATTAAATCAAAATTTTCTCCACCATTTTTTAAAAAACTATCTCTACCCTGAATATTAATTTCTTCTAATGTCTCGACACAGTCGGAAGCAAACCCTGGACATATAACTAACAAGTTTCTTATACCTTTACTTGGTAGGCTCTCAAGAGTTTTATCAGTATATGGAGTCAACCATTCTTGTGGTCCGAATCTTGATTGAAATGTTGTTTGAATTTCTATCTCATTAAATTTCTCTTTCATTAATCTTGTCGTTTTGTGACAATAACAATGATAGGGGTCTCCTTTTTCAAAATAAGATTTTGGAATGCCATGATAAGAAGAAATTATTAAATCTGGTTTCCAATTAATTTCTTTAATTTTTTTTTTAATACTGTTTATTAGAGCATCAATATACTTGGGTTCACTTTCATAATGAGGAATAATTTGAAGGCTTGGCTGCCATCTCATTTTCATTAGAGACCTATATACTTCATCACAAACCGTTGCGGTTGTTGCAGCGGCATATTGGGGGTACAAAGGCAGAATAACTATGTTTTCGCATCCTTCTTCTTTAAGCTTGATTAATCGAGATTTTATGCTTGGGTCTCCATACCTCATGGCAAAATCAACAATTATTTTTTCATTCCCAATTCTAGTTTTAAGTTTATTTGCCTGAGTTCTTGTAAAAAACAATAAAGGGGACTCGTTGCTTTCTTTCATCCAGATTTTTTTATAAGCGTGTGCAGTCTTAGAGGGCCTAAGAGTTAAAATAAATAAATTTAAAATTATTTTCCATAAAAAAGGATTTACCTCAATGACACGCCTATCTGATAAAAATTCTTTTAAATATTTTCTGATATCCCACCAACTTGTAGAATTTGGTGTTCCTAAATTAATCAATATTACCCCCGTCTTACCAAACTTAATTTCGGGATGATCTTTATCCATCAATAACTCCTATAATAATCAATTAATTTTTCTACTCTATCAGGATCTGTTTCTGGAAGTAAACCATGTCCCAAATTAAAAATATAAGGAATATCTTTAAACGCCTCAATGTATTTCGTCGCTCCCTTTATCATCTCATCCTCAGATTTTAATAAAGTTTTTGGATCAAGCCCTCCTTGTATTGCTACATCTCTTAACTTAGCTTTTGCCCACAAAGGATCTATATCGTAGTCTATATTTATTCCTTCGGGTTTTACTATCTTGTTAAAGTTTTCATATTTTTCTTTAATGCCTTTAGGAAAACAAATATTTGGAATTTTCTCTCTTTTACAAAGCTCAACTATTTTTGCGTTTGGATCAAAACAATAATCTTTAATATCTTTATCTGGTATAAGTCCAGCCCAAGAATCAAATATTTGCACGACATCGGCGCCTGCGTTTATTTGATTTTTAATATGGATAAATAAAAATTTAATTAATTGGTTAATGAATGTATCTAATTTAAATTTTCCGTTGTTTAATTTATTTAAGTCCAGCTCATTTTTATTCTTTCTAATATTCAACATGTAAACTGCTAATGTCCAAGGGGCGCCAACAAAAGCTATTAAAGATTTATCTTTATCTAAAGCTTTTCTTGTTATTTGGATAGCTTCATAAACTGGTTCTAATTTTTTAGAAAGTTCACTTTCCTTTTTGTCTAAAAATTTTTCTATATTAAATTCAGAGAGTTCTGGCCCTTTTTCTTCAATAAATTTTACTTCTTGGCCTAAGGCATATGGTACCATCAAAATATCTGAGAAAATGATCGCGGAATCTAAATTAAATCTTTTTATTGGTTGAAGTGTTATTTCAGAACTTAAATTACTATTTAAACAAAGTTTAATGAAATTTTTATTTTGTGATCTAATCTTTTTAAATTCTGGTAAATATCTACCTGCTTGTCTCATAAACCATACTGACTTACAAGATTTTTCTTTATCAATTAATATTTTTTTAAGAGTGCTCATATATAATTAAATTAGGTTTATAAATATAGGTTTTGTAGTAGGTATTGTGAGTTATTAATATAACTTTTTATACATATTTTATACAATTCAATTTTAATAAATTGTCCAATTAATGCTATAAATTTAGGAATTTAGTAAATTTATAAACAATTTAAGGACTATTATATTAACACCCAATAAAATGTTAAAATATTGTTAATTGTTGTTAATAAATTCTTAGATAGTTTTAAAAATATGAAAAAAATTGTTTTATTAAATAATTGTTAACAGACATATGAACGAAAAATACAATGTATATCTTGTGTCCGATTCAACTGGGGAAACTTTAGATAGAATTTTCTTATCTTTAAAATCTCAATTTGCCAATTTTGAATATGAGAAAAAGGAATTTGCTTTTGTAAGAACAGAGCAACAAATCGACAAAATAATTAAAGAATGTACTAAGTTGCAAAATTCTATAATTTTATACACAATAGTAGAGGTAAAACTAGCTAAATACATTTCTAATTCTAGCGAAAAAAATAAAGTCCCCTGTTTTGGAATATTAGGTAATTTAATTTTAAGTTTTTCAAAACTTTTAAATCAAAAAGCAATACATAAGCCAAGCGCACAACATGTGTTAGATGAAGAGTACTATAAAAGAATAGAGGCAATTCAATTTACAATGTCACATGATGACGGAAAAAAACTGGATGATGTTAACAAAGCTGATATTGTTCTCTTGGGTGTAAGTAGAACTAGCAAAACCCCAACATCAATGTATTTAGCAAACAGAGGGTATAAAACTGCTAATATCCCTCTTGTTATGAATCAAAATATTCCTGAGGATTTAAAGTCTAAAAATAACAAGGCATGTGTTGTTGGTTTAGTTACAGACCCTGAAAGACTAGCAGATGTTAGAAGAAATAGAGTTACAATAATGAAAGAAACAAACATAAAGGATTACACTGATCTTAACTCTATCAAAGAAGAAATTAATAAATCTAAACAACTTTTCAAAAAATATAATTGGCCAACGATAGATGTAACGCGTAAGTCGGTTGAAGAAAGTGCAGCTTCTATTCTAAAAATTTATGAAATACAAAAAAACAAATGAGAATAATATTAGCTTCAAAAAGCAATGTTAGAAAAGAGATTTTAGAAAAAAACCAAATTAATCCAGAAGTAATTGTATCTAATGTTGATGAGGACGAAGTTAAAAAATCTTTATTAGCCGAGGGAGCTAGCCCCTTAATCGTGTCGAAGAATTTAGCAGAACTCAAATCAATAAAAGTTAGCAGCAAACACCCGGATCGTTTAGTGTTGGGCGCCGATAGTGTAGTATCATTAAACGGTCAATTAATTAACAAACCTAAATCTAGAGAAGAGGCTTTGGCTATATTAAAAAGATTAAATAACTCGCATCATTATCTTATAAGTTCTGTTTGTATTTCTAAAAATGGCTCTATGATTTGGAATCATTCTGATCAGTCAGAATTAAAAATGAAAGATTTTAAAGACGAAGATTTGATAAAATACTTAGATAAAATAAAAACTGAGACCTTGTTGGCTTATGGAGTGTATCAAGTTGAGGCCGAAGGATTACATCTTTTTGAATATATAAAAGGTGATCGTGACTCTATTATGGGTTTGCCTATTAAACAAATAATGAATTATATTAAAATTTACAACAAATGAAGAAAAAATTATTTGCAATAATTGGGAGTCCTATTACTCATTCTCTTTCTCCCGTTTTGCATAACTATTGGTTCGAAAAATATAATATCGAAGCAGAGTATTCTTTGCTTGATGTAAGGGAAGAAAACTTAAAAAATGTAATCCAAAAAATAAAAAATGAGGAACTAAGTGGAATTAATGTAACTTTACCATATAAAAAAAAAATAATTCCATTTTTAGACAGGTTGATTAATGATGCTGAACATACAAGTTCCGTTAATACAATTTTTTTGAATGATGAAAACCTGATCATAGGAGAAAATACTGATGTTTTTGGATTACAAGCTGCTTATTTAAAACAGATTAATAATGCTAAAAGTAAAAATGCTTTAGTTATAGGAGCTGGAGGAGTTTCTCCGTCTGTTATTTTTTCTTTGGCAAAATCTAAGTTTAAAAAGATATCAATTATAAATCGTACTCATGAAAAGTCTCTTTTTTTAAAAAAAAAATTCTCTTTTTTAAATGTTTTAGAATGGAAATCTTTAAAGCAAGAACTAGTTAAATTTGATGTTATAGTCAACGCAACTAGTCTGGGGTTAAAAGGAGGCTTAGATTTTGAATTCAATTTTGAGAACGTAAAGAGTGATGCTATTTTTATAGATACCATTTACAATCCTTTAGAAACAAAGACAATAAGATATTTAAGGGATAATAAAATTAAAGCTTTTAATGGTTTAGAAATGTTTATCTACCAAGGTCAAAAATCTTTCTATTTGTGGAACAAAATTAATCCAGAAATAGATGATAGGCTTCTTGATTTACTGATTTCAAAACTAAAATGATTAAAATAGGCATAACAGGTTCTATAGCTTCGGGTAAAACAACTGCCTGTAAGATTATTTCAAATAAAAAAGGTCCACTTTTTAGCGCCGATAAAGTAGTGAAAAAATTGTATACAAAAAAAAAATTTAAAAAATTTCTAGCTAAGAAGTTAAAATTAAAGATTAATTCAAATTTTAAAAAAGTTATAAAAGATAAAATTTTAAAAGAAAAAGGAGTTTTAAAAAAATTAGAAAAAATAATACATCCCCAAGTAAGAAAAGAGATGTATTTTTTCACAAGAAAAAACAAAAATAAAAAACTTTTATTTTTTGAGGTTCCATTATTAATCGAAAGCAAGCTTGCAAAATACTTCGATGTTTTAATATTTATAAAATCAGAAAAGAATTTGAGATTTAAGAGATATAAGAAAATTAATAAGGGCAATATGAAATTATTTTCTTTACTTAACAAACATCAGTTCAAGGATACTAAAAAAATGAAACAATGTGATCATATAGTTGTTAATAATCAATCATTAGATATTTTAAAAAGAAAACTTTTAAATATAATAAATACCTATGAATGAGATTTTTTTAGATACCGAAACAACCGGACTTTCGTTTCAAGATGGGCATAGAATAGTAGAAATAGCTTGTATCGAAACAAAAGATTTAATTCCTACAAACAAGTTTTTTCATAAATTAATTAATCCGAAAAGGGATGTGCCTGACGAAGCTTTCAAGATTCATGGATTTTCAAATGATTTTTTAAGTACCAAACAAACTTTTGATCAGGTTGCAGATGAGTTTTTAAATTTTATTAAAGGAAAAAGAATAATAATTCATAATGCAAGTTTCGATTTTGGCTTTTTAAATAATGAGTTAGGAAAAATTAAGAAACAGCTGATTAATAAAAAAGACGTAATTGACTCTCTTGAAGTAGCAAGAAACAAATTTCCTGGAGTTTCTAATTCTTTAGACGCATTATGTAAAAGATTTAACATTGATTTATCAAAAAGAAAAAAACACAATGCTTTATTAGATTGTGAGTTATTAAGGGAAGTTTATATTAATCTTCTTGATGCAAGAGAACCTAAATTTAATCTTTCTGCTATTGCTCAAAATGATATCAAAAGTTTGAATAAGAAAAGAAGTTATAACAAAACTGTAATAAAAATATCAGAGGAAGAGTTAACAAAACATAAAAAATTTTTAAAATCCGATATAAAAAAAAACTTTTATTGAATTTTTTTTAAATTGTAAAGTTTTTGAAAATCTACAGAACTGCCAATTTTTACATCTTTAAATCCACACTTTTCAAAGATAAAGATAAATATTTTCCTAATTTCAGGATAAACTTCAGTAGGTACATTAATTAGGATAATTTTTTCTATTTCTTTTTTATCGTTTATGATTTTATCTATCTCAATAATAGTTGAGTATATAATTTTTGTGCTAATATTTTCTATTTCATTTTTAATGGGGACAAGACTCAAAGTTGTTTGTATCTCTAAAATTCTTTCTTTTAATTGGTTACTTTTAATATCAATATTAATTTTGTAATTTGAAATATTTTTGGACAACAAGGAAAAAGTTTTTGGATTAGGTATTTTAAATTCAAGATCTTTGATATATTTACTTATTATTTTATAGCTCATCTTTTTTATTTTTATCTTCTATGATCTCACCGTCCAATGTATTTGTATCCTCTTGTTTTTTTGTAGATCTTTTATTTTTTATAAAAAAACTTACTAATATTTTTCTTGTAAAAGGGATCAATAATATAAAACCTATTGTATCTGTAAAAAAACCTGGAATGATAAGTAGCAAAGCTGCTATAGCTATAGATGCACCAGAAATTATTTCATAAATAGGAATTCTATTTTGATATAAGTTTATGACGCCAGATCTTATAGTCTTTATTCCTTGAATTTTTGCACAATAAAGGCCTATAATCGCAGTTAATAAAATTAGAGATACTGTGTTTAAAGCTCCTATTTTGCTTCCTATTTCAATCATTAGAAAAACTTCTAGCGCGGGTACTCCAATAAATAATAGAAAAAATGAGTTCATTTGTCTGATACAAAATTATATTATTAATGTATATTTATCAAATTATGAGTAACAATTTCGGATATATAGACATCATTTTGCTTGGGATGATTGCAGGATTTATTATCTTGAGATTAAGAAATATATTGGGAAGGAAGACTGGCCACGAGTCAAAAATCCACCCTAGTTTTGCCGAAAAAAAATTCAATGTACCGAAAAATAATATAAAAAATTTTACTCCTAATCTTGAAGTATTAGAGGGACAAGAAAAAAAAGAATTTCTTAAAGGTGCAGAAATTGCCTACGAAACGATACTTACATCATTTGCTAACGGCGATAATCAGAAATTAAAAAGCTTGCTAACTCCTGATATGGCTGCGAATTTTGAACAAGCCATACAAGCAAGAGTCAAAGAAAATATAAAATCAGAGTTTACATTTATTGGGATAAAAGAATCTAGTGTAGAGAAATACGAAAAAATTAGAAACGAACTTTTTGCTTCTGTAAAATTTGTTTCAGAAGTAATTTCAGTTAAGAAAGATAAAGATGATAAAATTATTGAAGGAAATCCCAACAAGATTAAACACGTCGTTGACTACTGGAAATTTTCTAAAAATATTTTAAAAAAAGGTCCCAACTGGTATCTATCTGAAATTGTTAGTAAGTGATTAAGAAAAAAAATATTTCTCAAAAAGATATAGATACCTGGAAAAATTATTTAAAAAATCCCTCCGACATCACTGATAAAGATAAAATTAAAGAAGATGTATCGAGAAAATATAGATTTAGGTATGATTTACATGGTTTAACATTGAACGACGCTAATAATAAGGTAAGAGAAATAATCCTTTTATGTATACAAAAAAACTATAAAGAAATTTTATTCATTACAGGAAAAGGCATACATTCAAATACTGACAAAGATGTTTACGTTTCTAAAGATTTAAGTAAATTAAAATATTCTGTGCCAGAGTACATTAAATCTAACCCAGATCTTATGAATTCCATAGTCTCAATAACTAATCCAGATAAAATAGACGGTGGGGATGGAGCTATAATAGTTAGGCTTAAAAGATTATAAAATAAATTTAGATAGGTCAGTATCTTTAACCAAATTACCTAAATTACTATTAACATATTTTTTATCTATCGTTACAGTCTCCCCTGCTTTGTCAGTAGCATTAAAGCTTATATCATCTAGAACTTTTTCAATTATTGTATGAAGTCTTCTAGCTCCAATATTTTCAACGGAAGAATTAACCTCAGCAGATATTTTTGCCAACATATCTATTCCATCGTCCGTAAATACAAGATTTACATTTTCTGTTTTTAACAACTCTTTATATTGTTTAATTAAGCTATTATCAGGTTCTTTTAATATTCTTTTAAAATCATCTTCGTTTAAAGCATTTAACTCTACTCTAATTGGCAATCTACCTTGTAATTCAGGCAAAAGATCTGAAGGTTTTGCTAGTTGGAAAGCACCTGAAGCAATAAAAAGTATATGGTCAGTTTTGATTGGCCCATGTTTTGTGCTTACAGTTGTACCTTCTATCAAAGGCAATAAGTCTCTTTGAACTCCTTCTCTAGATACGTCACCTCCCACTCTATCACTTCTTGCAGAAACTTTGTCTATTTCATCTAAAAATACTATTCCATTTTCTTCAGTAGCTCTTTTTGCTTCTTTAATTATTTTGTCTTCCTCAATCATCTTGTCAGACTCTTGAGCGACTAAAATATCATGAGATTCTTTTACTAGCATTTTTTTCTTTTTACCTTTTTTATTACCCATAGATTTTCCCAGAATATCCCCTAGGTTTACCATTCCCACATTTCCTCCTGGCATACCTGGTATTTCAAAACTTTGTAATCCTGAGGTGCTATCTTGAACTTCAATTTCTATTTCATTATCATCTAAATCGCCATTTCTTAATCTTTTTCTAAAGCTTTCTCTTGTAGCGACACTTGCTTTATTGCCCACCAAAGCATCTAAAACTTTTTCTTCTGCTTTTAGTTCTGCTTTCGCCTTAACTTCTTTTCTTTTTTTAACTCTTTCCATAGCAATAGCTATTTCAATTAAATCCCTAACTATTTGCTCTACGTCTCTACCCACATAACCAACTTCAGTAAATCTTGTAGCTTCAACTTTAATAAATGGAGCTTCAGCTAGCTTAGATAATCTTCTTGATATTTCTGTTTTACCAACACCTGTTGGTCCGATCATAAGAATATTTTTTGGGAGGACTTCGTCTCTCATTTCTTCTGAAAGCGCCTGTCTTCTCCATCTGTTTCTTAATGCTACAGCGACAGCTTTTTTAGCTTCTTTTTGTCCAATTACATATCTGTCTAACTCTGAAACTATTTCTCTAGGAGATAAAGCGCTTACTTTTGACTTTTCTTTTTTAGTATCCTTTACTAAATTTAGATTTGTAACATTTTTAGAATTAGCCATCTTTAAACTTTCTCTACCGTAACATTATTATTTGTAAAGACACAAATATCAGAGGCAACTTTGATAGCTTTTCTAGCTATTTCTTCTGCTTTTAAATCTGTTTCTACTAAAACTTTTGCTGCAGCTAGAGCATAATTCCCACCTGAACCAATGCCTATAATGCCATCTTCTGGCTCTAAAACATCCCCAGTGCCTGAGATAATGAAGCTATGTTTTTTATCAGCAACCGCCATTAATGCCTCTAATCTTCTTAAAAATTTATCGCTTCTCCAATCTTTTGCTAATTCAACAGCCGCTCTTTGTAAATTTCCTGCATGCTTTTCCAATTTTGCTTCTAGTCTTTCAAATAATGTTAATGCATCAGCAGTAGATCCAGC
>MDTB01037239.1_pt1 | contig 11795 bp, 11 predicted proteins | sample 811161 | NCBI WGS metagenome assembly MDTB01 (sample SAMN05326650, study PRJNA326480) | marine metagenome | isolation source: seawater | place: Mediterranean Sea | collected 2009
AATGGTAAAAAATTATGAAATTAGTAGTTACTGGAGGATATGGTTTCATAGGAAGTAATTTTATTGTAAAATTACTGGAAAGTAATGAAGATTATAAAATTACAAATATTGATGCAGAATTAAATGGTTCAAACCCAAAAAATTTAGATTCAATAAAGAATCATGAAAATTATAAATTTGTTAAGGGGAATATTACTAATCGGAAATTAATGGAAGGAGTGATTAATGATTGTGATGCAGTAGTTAATTTTGCTGCAGAATCATTTGTTGATAGAAGTATTAATGATGCAAATCCATTTTTAGTTTCTAACATTAGAGGTACTTATACAATATTAGATATTATTACAAAATTCAATAAACGGATGATTCAGATATCTACTGACGAAGTTTTTGGTAGTTTACAAGACGGTAGTGCATTTGAAACATCTAGATTTAATCCATCAAATCCATATGCAGCAACAAAAGCTTCAGCCGAACTTTTAGTTATGTCATATTTTCAAACATATGATTCAGATGTGGTAACAACAAGATGTACAAATAATTATGGACCGAGACAATTTGTTGAGAAATTAATACCTAAGACTATAGTTTTAGCAAATAAAGATAAAAAAATACCAGTTTATGGTAAAGGCAATAATATTCGAGACTGGATATTTGTAGATGATCATTGTGATGCAGTATTGGTAAGTCTTCTCAAGGGTAAAAAAGGGTCATCGTATAATATTTCTGCAGATAACGAAGTCGATAATATGACAGTGGTTAGAAAAATTTTGGATATAATGGACAAATCTGAAGACTTGATTGAATTTGTAGAAGATAGACCAGGTCATGATTTTAGATACAGTCTAAATTCAAAAAAGATTTCAGATGAGTTGGGATGGAAGAGAAATACAAATTTTGATGAAGGGATTAGAAAAACGGTTCAATGGTATTTGGATAATCCAGAGATTTTAAATGATGTTTCAAGAACAGTTTTAGATTCAACTCCTTGGAAAAGTTCTAATTAATTACAATTATGAGATTTTTACAATGAAAGGGATTATTCTTCACGGAGGACATGGAACAAGATTACGTCCATTAACACATACAGGTCCAAAACAATTGTTACCAATTGCAAATAAACCAATGTCAGAATATTGTCTCGAGGCTATTAGGGATTGCAACATTACAGAAATTGCAATAATTATTGGCGGAGTAGGTTCTGAGAAAGTTAGAGAGTATTATGGAGATGGAGAAAAATTTGGAGTTAACATAACATATGTTAAACAAGATGAGCCTAGAGGCATAGCACATGCCATAAATTTATGTAAAAATTTCATTCAAGATGAAAAATTTTTAGTGTTTTTAGGAGATAATATTATCCAAAAACCAATTTCAGAACTAAAAGAAAAATTTGAGAATTCAAAATTTGATGCGACATTACTATTATGTGAAGTAGATAATCCTTCAAGATTTGGAATTGCAGATCTAAAAGAGGGAAAAATTACAAAAATAATGGAAAAACCAGATAATCCACCTACAAATTTTGCAGTAACTGGAATTTACTTTCTTACACCAGGAATTTTTAAGATTATTGATAATTTAGAACCGTCAGGGAGAAATGAATTTGAGATAACCGATGCTTTACAGATATTATTAGAAAAAAATGATAACATTAGTTATGATGTGATTACGGATTATTGGAAAGATACTGGAACACCAGAAGACATCATAAATGCAAACGCACAGATTTTAGAAAATATTTCTAAGGATGAATTTGTCAGTGATGAAAAAACAGAGATTGATTCTGATTGTTCCATTATTATGCCATCCACAATAGGAAAAAATTGTAAAATTAAAAAAAATGTGAGAATAGGTCCTTATGCAAGTATTGGAGATAACACAATAATATCCTCTAATGTGAAAATTGAGAATTCAATAATCATGTCAGATTGTAAAATTGAAGATGGGTTAAAAATTAACAATAGTATAATTTCAAGTAATTGTCATTTAGAAGGTAACAACAGAGATGATTCAGAAAAACTTTTCCTACTTGGAGAAGGAACAAGAATTTCATTATGATGTTAAGAATTCATTCGTAATCTTAAATATACAATAATTTTTCTTAAAGAAATATTCATGAAAAATGAGTCAGAACCACTTGTCAGTGTAATTATTCTGAATTACAATGCAGGAAAACTTCTTTCAGAATGTATCGAGTCAGTATTGGAAACAGATTATGAAAATTTTGAAGTGATAATTGTAGATAATGCATCAAAAGACAATAGTGTCAACTTATGCAAGGAAAAATTTAACAGTGTTAAGATTATAGAAAATGAAAAAAACTTAGGATATTGTGAAGGAAATAATGTAGGGATTAGAAAAGCTAAGGGAGAGTATGTTGTAATATTAAATCCAGATACTATTGTGGAAAAAAATTGGTTAACTGAATTGGTAAAGGGTTACAACACTTTTGGAGATGGAATTTATCAGCCAAGGTTTTTGACGACAGATAATCATAAAATTTTACAGGGTACAGGCAACATGATTCAACTATTTGGATTTGGATTTGCTAGAAACAAAGGCGATGTGGATGAAGGACAATATAATAAACCTGAACAAATTGGATATGCATCAGGCACATGTCTATTCACATCTAAAAAAATTCTTGATAGATTAGGCATGTTTGATTCATTTTTGTTTGCATATCATGATGATTTGGATCTATGTTGGAGAGCAGCTCTTGAAAAAATAAAATCATATTATATTCCATCGTCAATAGTTTATCATCCACCAGAAGGTTATACTTTCAAATGGAATAGTTTCAAGTTTTATCTATTAGAAAGAAATCGACAATATTGTTTATTGACACATTATACAAGAAAAACATATTTCAAAATGTTACCAGCTTTAATTATGGTAGATATTGGTGTGAGTTTTTATTATTTGAAAAAAGGTGTTTTTTTGTCAAAATTAAAAGCAACATTAAATATTTTGAAAAATTTTGGGCAAATAAATTCAACATATTATAAAATACAAAGAAAAAGAACAATAACAGATAGAGAGTTAATCAAAATTTTTCATGATGACATAATTATACCAAAAATGATGGACTCGAAAAATAATGAATCATTAGGAAATTTTATAAAAAAGTTAAGTGAAATAACAAGAAAATTTCTTTAAGATTAGTTTGTCTCTATTTCTGGTCTATCAATTGCATTTCCAGTAAGCTTTTGTCCAATAATTTCTTCTTGTTTTTGAGTAGTTTTGTTTTCTTTACAAAGTTTTAGAATTGAATCTAGACTGTCAAAATCTTTTCCAAAAAATGACGAATAATAAGCAATTATCTCTTCTTCAGTGTGGAATTTTTTTTGTATCTCTAATGCATTTGTAAATCGTTCTTTATCCAGGATTATTTCAGATAACCAACGAAAATGGACTTTTTTCATAAATTCTTTAGATAACAGAGGTGTTTCACAGAATTGAAATTCAGTATACAATCCCTTAGCTGAATTATCTAATGTACTAATATTGAATCCTTGCTCTTGAGCTTGTTCATACATCTCAGTATCTCGATAATATTTCAAAGCAAAAAAGTATGGACTAACAACATGCTTGAATTGTTTCATAAATTCAAGAGTATAATTGACATCTTCTTCAGTTTCAGTAGGAAAACCATACATAAAGAACAGTCTAACCATTATTCCTTTTGTACAGGTATAATGAACAACTTTTGTTAGTTTTTCTAATTGTACATTTTTTTTCATATATTTTTGCATTCTTGCAGAAGGAGTTTCAAATGCATATGCAACTGAGATAACTCCGGCTTCAACCATTTTATCAATGAATACTTCATCCATAATGTCGCCTCTAAGACCGTTTGGAAAGTGTATTCGAATTTTTATTTTTTCAGCTATAATTAGATCAAAGATTTTTGTGGCTCTTTTTTTATTTATGTTGAATATATCATCAGTGAAGAAAAGATCAGTGATGTTTTGGTCTTTTATCAGAGTTTTAATTTCATCTACGACAGACTCTGGTGAACGATATCTTGTTTTTTTACCAAAGATAACATGACAATAAGTACAACTGTATGGACATCCACGGGTAGATTCCATTAGTGCATATTTGTTTCTAGAATATCCCCAGTTATAGCTCTTGTAATATTCATCAGTATTGACTAGATTATAACTTGGGAAACCAAGATTATCAAATTCAATTAAATCCATTCTCCCAAAACGAAATACAGGCTTTCCATCAACATAATGTTCTTTTTTGTTAACAGCTACTCCACTAACATCACTGTAATCTTTATTTTTTAAAACTCTTTTTAGAACTTCAAGAAGACTAGCTTCAGCCTCACCAATAAAAAAAGCATCGGCATCAGTACCAACAAATTCATCTGTATTTTTTTCTGAAACATATGGACCTCCTACCATTATTAATGAATCAGGACAATGTTTTCTAACTTGAGATAGTAATGGTCCTAGAATTCGTAAATTGGCAGATATTGCACGAAATCCAATGAAGTCAGGTTTTTCGTTTTTAATAATTTCAATTAATTCTTCTTCGCCACTATATTCAATTCCAAAGTCCATTAATTTGATTTCCAAGGTAGTTAGAAATCTTTTCAGATATGTTGCAAGAGACATTATTCCAATAGGAAATCCATAAACATTGATTGAACGTCTTTTCTTTATCAGCATATCTTCACAATTTGCCAAATCAATTAACATGAGCTTTTTACCTTTTGCCTTTTCTGCCCAAAATTCAATAGAATCTGAACTTTGATCATGGCCTTTAATTTGAACTAATTCACTCATTTCTTTCTAAAATACATGATTTAGAAACTGAATAAAAATATTATGTATGATTTACTTATAGAGAACAATTATTCGATTTTAAACATTACAACAAATGCTATTGCAAAATCTTTTTCATGAGAAACCGAAACTAAGAATTCATATTTTTCATTTAATTTATTTTTCAATGAAATTATTGGTTTATTTTTTGAGTGTGAAGTAGTTATATCTAAGAAAGAGATTTTTTCAGGTATTGCTTTAATGACTGATTCTTTTATAGCAAATTTCCCTGCAAAATGTTCATGAGATGAGCGGAATTTTTTACAGTAATTAATCTCAGAATTTGAAAAGATTTTTTTATAGAAATTTAAATTTTTATCCAGAGGTTTAGATTTGAACCTATCAACACCAACAATATCAGTTCCAATTCCAAAAGGAACCTTTTGATTAGACATAAATTGAATTTGAGGATTAATTTAATTAGTATTATTACATGAATTAGGATTAATTCATAACAAGATTTATGTTCAATATACAAAAATTTCTGTAATATTGAGTAAATCAGACAATATAGAAAGTGATATTAAAAATATATTTTTCAATTTATTCCCAAACCTAACTGAGAATGATTTTGATTGGAAGAAAAAACAAACAGACTATGAGGATTGGGATTCATTTGCACAAATGCAATTAATTACAGCTGTAGAATCAAAATTCAGTATTGAATTTGACATAGATGATGTAATTTCGATTACTAGTGCAGATGATTTACTAAATTATGTAAAAAAACACGTATGAACTCGATTCCAGAATTTTTTAAAAGATCTGTTGAAGTTAATCCTAAAAAAACCGCAGTAATTATTCAAGAACAAAAATATTCATATGAAGAAATTGATCAGATGTCATCAGCTATAGCAGAAAATCTTTCGATTTATCCAAGCAATTCTGTATTAAGTATGATGTTAGATAATTCAATTGAATTTATTATAACATATTTAGGAATTTTGAAGACAGGTAAAATTGCACATATAATACCTCCAAATATTTCAAAAAATAATTTAATTGAGCAGATTAATTCAGCTACTCCAAGATGTATTATATCATCAAAACAATATTTAGCAATATTAGACAAATTTGAAGAAATTGATATCTTAGACATAAAGAAAATTTCTTTAAATAAAAAATTTGAAGAAATTAAAATAGAAACTAAGAAAATTGCATATCTAATCTATACATCAGGTACTACAGGAAAACCAAAAGGAATATCGATAACTCATGCAAATGTATTGTTTACAATAAAAAATATAGTTGATAGACTTGAGTATAAAAAAACAGATAGAGAGATACTTCCATTATCGCTTTCTCATTCATTCGGTTTAGGATGCTTACATACTGCATTTTACGTAGGTTCAACGATAATTTTACATAAAAATTCTACAGATATTAGGAAAATTCTGGAAAGTATTTTAGAAAATGAAGCAACAACTTTAGCAGCAGTTCCTGCAACACTATCAAAGATGGTAGAAAATTTTAACAATGAAACAAATCGTATGTGCAAAAATTTACGTTTGATTATTACGAATAGTACAAAAATTTCAGAGAACACAGTGAAGAGTATTATGGATATTTTGAATACAGGTAAAATTGCAACATATTATGGATTAACTGAAGCATCACGTTCTACATTTATGATATTTGATGAACAAATAGAAAAATACAATTCTGTAGGTCTTCCAGCGTCAAATGTTGAAATTAAAATAGATTCTAAGAAGAAATTAGGGCATATTGGAGAAATTTGTATCAAAGGTCCAAATGTAATTGATAGTTATTGGGAAAATGTAGAAATGGATAGAAATATTGAAAATGGTTGGTTGAAAACTTCTGATGTTGGTCATTTAGACAATGAAGGTTATCTTTTTCTTGACGGTAGAGTTGATGATATGATAAATGTAGGTGGCGAGAAAGTAATGCCAAATGAAATAGAATTGATTGTAAACGAATTAGAAGGTATTGAAGATGCAGTAGCTTTAGGTATGCCACATGACACTTTTGGACAAGTTGTAAAATTATTTGCCAAAAAGAGTAAGAATAGTGAGATTACTAAGACAGAGATTATGGGGCATTGTGTAAAAAAATTGGAACGGTATAAAGTTCCAGTAATTATTGAATTTATAGATGAATTTCCACGCACAGAATATGGAAAAATTAAACGATATGAGTTAAGAGATTTGGGATAAAGAATATGGAATCAGAAATTGAGACATTATTTGAAATGAAACCATATTCATTATCTCAAAAAGAGAAAAATGATATTTTTTCAAAAGCAATGAATGAATCAGTAAGATTTCATTATGAAAAATCAGATGAATTTAGAAAAATATGCGATAATAGGAATTTTTTACCTGAGAATTCATCATCTGTTGAGGCTATACCATTTTTACCTGTTTCATTATTCAAAACATTTCAGCTAAGATCAGTTCCAGAATCAGAAATTATAAAGACAATATATTCCAGCGCAACAACCAGTAATTCGCCAAGTACAATATTTTTAGATGATACCACATCAAAGAGACAGACTAAAGCGCTGATTTCAATTATGAAGGATTTTCTAGTAAGTAAAAAAAATTTTTTAATTATTGATCAAAAGAGTGATTTGGATAATTCTAAAGAGGTAAAATCTCGCGAATCAGCAATTAGAGGTTTTTTCCCATTTATGGAATCAATGAATTTTTGTTTAAATTCAGATATGAAATTAGATTTAACAAAAATTGGAGATTTACCGACTCAAAATTGTTGTATAATGGGTTTTACATGGTTGCTTTATACAATTATACTTGAAAATGGGAAAAATGATTCTGTAAAAGATTTTTTTAAAAAAATCAAAAACCCAATAATTATTCATATTGGCGGATGGAAAAAATTGAGTGACAAAAAAGTTAGTAAAGAGGAATTTAATCAAAAAGTATCTGAATTCTTTAATTGTAAAAAAGAGAATATCATAGACATTTATGGAATGACAGAACAATTGGGAACAATTTATCCAGATTGTAGTGAGGGTAACAAACATGTTTCAGTTTTTTCGGAAATTTTTATTAGAAATACAGACACTCTAGAGATTGAAGAAGTCGGCAAGTCAGGATTTATTCAACTTGTATCCCCAATTCCAAGAAGTTATCCGGGAATTTCTTTGCTTTCAGACGATATTGGGAAGATTCTTGGAGTAGATGATTGCCCTTGTGGAAGAAAAGGCAAGTATTTTAGATTTGAAAAGAGAACAGAAAAAGCAGACGTAAAGGGATGTGGAGATACTATTGACTAAATTATTGATTTCTAATGGAGAATTAGTAAATTCAGAAACTAATTCAATTAAAGAATCTATAGAATTTGTTAAAACTAGAAGGAAATGGTTACACAAACAAAAAATCGACGACATTTTGGAATATGTTAATGTCGTAGGAAAAAATTGGTCTGATGAATTTTCAGAAAAAATTGGAACAAATACATCACATGTTAAAGATTTTCTTTCAAAAGCATATTTAGAAAATAAACTCGACATTGCATTACATGGGAATAGACATTCATTAGATAATTTTGTAGATTTAGGAGATCCAAAACTTTTGTTTCATGCACAACCGAGAGGAATTTCATGTCATTGGATTGCAGGAAACGTTGCAATTTTAGGCGTGTTTTCATCAATTCAATCATTAATTACAAAGAATGTTTCAATCATAAAAGCCCCAGCAAATTATGAATTATTAGTAGACTTGGTATCCAGTTTGAAAAATATTAACACTGAAAAAATTTCTGGAAAAGATATTATGAAATGTTTCGAAGTAGTGTACATAGACAGAGATGATCATGAAAATCAAAAATTATTATCTAATTCAGCAAGTATTAGAGTAGCGTGGGGAGGACAAGATGCAATAAGATCAATTACATCATTACCAAAGGATCCATTTACTGAAGATATTATTTATGGTCCCAAGTATTCTTACGTGATAATTGATGAAAAGTCAATATCTGAAAATATGACAAGCATATCACAGAAAATTGCACTTGACGTTAGTACATTCGATCAATATGCATGTTCATCACCTCATACAGTTTTCATAAAAACAAAAGATAAGAAAATCATGTCTGAATTTTCTAAATCATTATCAAAAGAGATGGAAAATGTAGAGAGGATTTTACTTCCTAAAGTAAAAGAAACAGAAGATAAAGCTAAGGAGATTATTTCAACTCGTTCAGAATATGAAATAAAAGGTAAAGTAATTTCATCAAAGAATCTCAATTGGACAGTTATCACTTCAGATGAAGATGGATTTGCTCAACCAACATTTTCACGAGTTATTCATGTGAGACCGTATAACGAGGATAGTATAATGTTGGGAGATAGTAGAAAAATTCAATCAATTGGTATGTCAGTGGATGAAAAAGAAAGATTCGATCTAGCAGATAAAATTACATTTTATGGAGGAGATAGATGTCCATCATTAGGAAAAATGAGCTTCTTTGATTCACCATGGGATGGAATGTTTGGAATGGATAGAATGGTAAGATGGATTACCACATACAAATAAAAAATAATTCATTCAAGTGAATATTTTTTCTTAGTAAGCTTTAGATGATAAAATATAGTTTTAGATAATTGTATGGAAAAAGAAGAAGAAAATCCATTGCCAATTAATGAAAAAGAAGTAATGGACTATTATGGATGTACAAGTAAATTTGATATTTTTAAACTAAAAATAAAATTTTTAAGAAGTTGGATTTTACATTCTTTTGCATATTCATCTCCTCATTCAGGATTTGCAATAAAAATGCAGAAATCCAGAGGAGTAAAAATTGGAAAAAATTGTTTTCTAAATCCATACGTTTTGATTGATTTAGTATATCCAAAACTAGTAGAAATTGGAGATAATGTTGCCATTGGTTCTAATGTGATGATTTTTGCACATGGAAATTTCTCATCAAATTTATTTTTAAAAAGTAAATACCCACGAAAAGTAGAAAAAGTTGTAATCAAATCAGGTGCTGCAATTAATCCCGGTTCCATCATTATGGCAGGAGTAACAATAGGTGAAAATTCAATAATTTCACCAAGAAGTGTAGTTACACAAGATATTCCAGATTATTGCATTGCAGTTGGAAATCCAGCAAGAGTCATAAAAAAAATAGATCGATGAGAGATTGATTTGAACATTTTAGGAATAGATTTTGAAGATTGGTTTCATCCAGAATTAATTCAGAAGCATAATACAACAAACAAAAATGAACCAAAAGTTGTTGAAGGTATAGACAAGATAATAGAACTTTTAAGAAAAAATGAAACAAAGGCTACGTTTTTTGTAGTGGGAGAGCTTTTAGAATACAAACCCGAGTTATTAGATAAAATTCTAGAAAATGAACATGAAATTGCGTTTCATACAATGAAACATAACAGAATTGATTTACCAGGTAGAAAAGAAGAATTCCAAAATGAAATAAAAAAATTTGATCAATTAACAAAAGGAAAATCAAAAGGATTTCGTGCACCAAGTTTTTCTCTAAATAGAAATAGCTCTTGGTTAATTGATGTATTAGAAAAAAATAATTACAAATATGATAGTAGTGTAGTACCAGTAAAAACCAGTATGTATGGAATACCAAATGCAGAAAAAAAGCCATATAATATTTCAGGAGAATTTTTAGAGGGAAATTCAATTCAAGGAAAAATTATTGAATTTCCATTATTGGTAACAAAATTCTTAGGGAAAAAAATTCCTGCAGGTGGAGGTTTCTATCTAAGAACACTTCCATTACGAGTCATAAAAAATGCAATAAAATCTTATCAAGAAGAAAATATTCCAGGGGTATTTTATATTCATTCATGGGAACTAACACCAGAATTTATGCCCAGAATATCACTACCAAAAAAAGACGACTTTATCACATATCATAATATCAATAAGGCATATCCTAAGATGAAAGAACTATTAGAAGAATTTGAGTTCACATCCTTTGAAGATTTTTTACAAAACAAATCAAAAGAGATTCAGTAGTATAGACTAAAAGTCAGTAAAGAAGAAGAAATTTATGAAGATTGCATTAGTGTGTCCCGCGTCATTACCAGCTACACAGTTTGGAGGTATTGTATTTTTAGCTGTAGATCTTGCTCGAGAATTTGGAGAATTAGGGCATGACGTAACCATATACACTACAGATTTAGATTTTAGTAATGGTTCTAACAAATTTAATAAAAAATTACCACGATTAGAAAAAATTGGAAAATATAGAATTAATCGAACTCATGTATGGTTTTCATTCAAATTATTTTTTGTTAATTCATCTATGTCTAAACAAATTGAAAAAGATAAACCAGATGTAATACACACAATTGGATTAAGAAGCTATCAATCAATTGTTGCATGGCGTACATCTAAAAAATTAAAAATTCCTTTGATCATATCTGACCAAGGAGGACTAACAACACATCCATTTTTTAACGAATCAGGTTTATTATTAAAAATTCTATATAGAGTACAAAATTATTTTATTAAAAAAATAATAAAACATGCAACAACCATTAGTGTTGCTAATGAGTATGAAAAAGCAATTTTTTTAGATTTAGATAAAAAATCAAAAGTGCAAATTATTCGAAATGGTGTGAATCTTGAAACATTAGTTAGTAAAGTAAATTTTAAAGAAAAATACAAAATTAATTCAAAATTCATTTTATTTGTTGGAAGATTTTCAAAAAGTAAAGGAATTGAAAATTTGATTAATGCATTAAACATTATAAAAAATGAAAAAATAATTTCAGATGTTCGCCTTGTGATAATGGGAGTGAATTTTGGCTTTGAACAGAAAATGGAAGAATTAATCGAAAGATTTGATTTATCGGAAAAGATCATGATAATTAAAAATCCACCACGGGAAGATGTTATTTCGGCCTATGGAGAGAGCGAATTTTTAATTCTTCCATCACAATGGGAATTATCACCCTTAGTGCCCCTAGAATCATTTGCATTCAAA
>MDTB01187661.1_pt1 | contig 11795 bp, 12 predicted proteins | sample 811161 | NCBI WGS metagenome assembly MDTB01 (sample SAMN05326650, study PRJNA326480) | marine metagenome | isolation source: seawater | place: Mediterranean Sea | collected 2009
CAAGAAAAATTTAAAACTCTTGTCAAAAAATTCCACCCTGATATGAATTCTGGAAATAAAAAATACGAAGAAAAACTTAAACTAATTACTTTGGCTTACACACAACTTAAAAACACATATAGAGAAAAAATTGACACCTAATTTAACCACTCAACCTGATATAAAAGTTTCGATTAAACAAACCTTTGGGTTAGACTCGGACATGGAAGTGGATGCTTTTTCTAAAAAAAATGAATATGTCCCTGAAATCGATAAGTCATATAAATTTGATAGAGATACTACTCTCGCAATTATTTCTGGATTTGCTTATAATAAAAGAGTTTTAATTCAAGGTTATCATGGAACTGGAAAATCTACTCACATCGAACAAATTGCAGCAAGATTGAATTGGCCTTGCATAAGGGTTAATTTAGACAGCCATGTCAGTCGTATTGATTTAATAGGCAAAGATGCAATTGTTCTCAAAGATGGAAAACAAGTAACTCAATTCAATGAAGGTATACTGCCTTGGTCGATACAAAATCCTGTAGCATTAGTGTTTGATGAATATGATGCTGGAAGACCAGATGTGATGTTTGTTATCCAACGAGTTCTAGAAGCTGAGGGAAATTTTACCTTACTTGATAAAAACAAAATTATAAAACAAAACAAATTTTTTAGATTATTTGCTACTTCAAACACCATTGGATTAGGTGATACAACTGGTTTATATCACGGAACTCAACAAATTAATCAGGGGCAAATGGATAGATGGAATATTGTTACTACTCTTAATTATTTAAGCCTAGAAAAAGAAATGGAAATTATCTTAGCTAAAAATAAATTATTAAATAATCCAAAAGGTAAAGAAAAAGTATCAAATATGATAAAAGTGGCTTCTCTCACACGAAAGGGTTTTATAGCTGGAGATATTTCAACTGTAATGAGTCCTAGAACAGTTTTACATTGGGCAGAAAATTATGAAATTTTTAAAGATACAGGATATGCTTTTAGATTAACTTTTTTAAATAAATGTGATGAGATAGAAAAAAATACTATTGCAGAATATTATCAAAGATGTTTTGGTGAGGAACTACCTGAGTCATTGATAAATATTCAAATTTAATGAGTAATAAAGAAACAAATCTTAAAGAAAAATTTAGACAAGCATTAGAGTCAACAGCTAAAGTTATTTCTGGTGATTTGGAAGTAAAAAAAAAGGCTGAAAAAAATAAAAGTTCTAACAAATTTAGTTTTTTTGAATTTGACAATCTTAATAATAAATATGATTTTATTAAAGCTAGAGCAGAAGCTGATACCATTGCATTAAAAAAAAAATTTTCTAATCATATTATTTATAATAAAAATTTACCTAAAAATTCAAACTGTAAATCCCTCTATTCTATTGCTGAAAAAATTAGATATGAAAATTTAGGTAGTAAAATGCTGAAGGGAATAAAAAAAAACTTTAAAGAAAATTATAGTCAATTAATTAATTTAAAAAGAAAAGATCAACTCAAATCAAAAGAAGATGTTCCTGTAGCTGAAGCTTTTGAGCTTTATATGCTTAAACATTTTCATGATATTGAGTTAAATTCTTTAACATCAAAGATGTTAGATTTTTGGATAAAAGATTTTGACCAATCAATTAATAAACACATTAATTTTTTAAAAGATAATATAGAAAATCAAAATATATATAGCTCTAAATTTTCAGAAATACTCAAAAAAATGGATATTTTTCAATCAGATAATGATGAGGAAAATGAAAAAGAAAATCAAAATGAAGGACAAAATAATCCGTCTGAAGAAAGCTCTAAAAGTGACTCGGATGATCAAAAGGATCAAAATAAAGATGACGAAACAGAGGCTAGTATGGATTCTGATTATGATATAAGTGAATATAAATTAGATGAACAACTTGTTGATACAGATTCTGATCAACAAAGTTCTGAAGAAGTAATTGAAAAAAAAAAAATGTTAATGATTTAAATTTAGAATACAAAACTTATACAAATCAATTTGATGAAATTACTAAAGCTGAAAATTTAGAAAATTCTAAGGAAACTGATAAACTGAGAAAAACTTTAGATCAACAGCTTATTGGTTTTCAAGATGTTATAACTAAACTAGCAAATAAATTACAAAGACAATTGTTAGCTAAACAAAATAGAGCTTGGGATTTTGATTTAGAAGAAGGTCTATTGGATAGCTCAAAGTTACCAAGAATTATTATGGACCCATATAATTCTTTATCTTTCAAGAAAGAAAAAGATCTAGATTTCAAAGATACTATCGTAACTTTACTAATTGATAATTCAGGCTCTATGAGAGGTAGGCCAATAACAATTGCAGCAATATGTGCGGACATTCTATCAAGAACATTGGAACGCTGTTCTGTAAAAGTTGAAATCCTAGGATTTACAACAAAAAATTGGAAAGGGGGTCAAAGTAGAGAATTCTGGAACAAACAGGGCAAACCTAAAACACCTGGACGATTAAATGATTTAAGACATATAATATATAAGAGTGCCGATATTCAATGGAGACAGGCAAAAAATAACCTTGGCCTTATGCTAAAAGAAGGCCTTCTTAAGGAAAATATTGATGGAGAAGCAATTTCTTGGGCTTACAATAGATTAAGAAAAAGAAGGGAAGAAAGAAAAATTTTGATGGTTATTTCTGATGGAGCTCCAGTGGATGACTCTACTCTGTCTGTAAATTCTGGAGATTTTTTAGAAAAACATCTTAAAAAAATGGTTAAATTTATAGAAGATAAATCTGAAATAGAAATTTTAGCTATAGGCATTGGTCATGATGTTTCTAGATATTATAATCGCGCTATAAAAATAACTGATGTAAATGAACTTGGTGATGTTATGGTTTCTCAACTTAGTTCTTTATTTAAAACAAAAAAAAATTTACATTAAGTTTTTAATAAATCTTTATTTTCCCATTTTATCTTAACTCCAGCTCCACCCCTGGTTTTTGAATTTTCAAAAAAAATTTTAGCAAAATTTTTTTCTAAAAGAGTTTTTCCAATGAATATACCCAAACCTAGCCCAGCTTTTTTTTGATGACGAATTGATTTAAGATATGGTTCTCCGATTTTTGATATTATATCACTGGGATATCCTCCTCCGTCATCTTCAATATTGATTTCAGTTTTATTACTATCACTCATTAAATTTATAAAAATTTTTTTATTACAATATTTATTTGCATTGCCTATAAAATTTCTTAACCCATAAACAATTTCAATTGATTTTGTTAACTTTTTAGGATTTGTGTCTTGATCAAAATTAAAAATAAATTTCTTATCACTAGTTTCTTTAAATGATAAAATAATTTCTTTGATATAATCTCTAATACTGGTATTTTCATCTATAAAATCATCTTCTTCAGTAGGGTTTAAAGTTAACTTCCTTAAAATTATATTACATCTTTCTACCTGACTATTTAATAATTCAATATCTTGAATAATATCTTTTTGATCTTTCAACTGTTTTAAAAGTTCCTGAGAAATAATTTTAATTGTAGACAAAGGAGTTCCCAGAGAATGAGCAGCCGCAGCAGCTTGACCACCTAAAGACAACATCTCATGCTCCTGAGCCATTACTTCCTCCATTTTATTTAAAGCTTCTTTCCTTATTCTAGATTCGTAACCAAAAATTAATGCAAAATAATTTAAAAATAATAAAGCTATAATTAAAGCTATTGGAATTGAGTAATAATAGTATGGACTTACATGAAAATGATTGCCTATTGGAATGGGTAAATCTCTAGAATAAAATGTTAAAAAAATTATGATTATGGTTGTTATTATAATCAATAAAATATTTGATCTTAAACAAAGATTTGATGAGGCAAAAACACTTGGAATTAGTAAGAAAATAATAAATGGATTTACAATGCCACCTGTAAGATAAATTAAACTACCTAATTGAAATACATCTAATATTAAAAAGAATAAAGCATCAGAATCTGCAATTTGTGTTTTATTATAGAAAAAATATAAATACAAATTACTTAGTATTCCTATACAAATAATAATATTTGAATTTAAAAAATCAAATTTAAAACCAAAATAAAAATAAACTAAGTTGACTGAAATAAATTGACCTAAAATACCAATCCATCTTAAAGTAATATAGGTTGATTTTTTTAAAGAGTAATATTTTGAAGTTTCAAAAAACTTCATAATCTAAATATCTAAATTTTGGACATTTATAGCATTGCTAATTATAAAATCTTTACGCAAAGTTACATCATTTCCCATTAAAGTATGAATTAAACTTTGGTCTTTTTTATAATCTTTAGAGTACTGAACTTGCAGCAAGTTTCTAGTTTCAGGATCCAATGTTGTGCTCCAAAGTTCATCTGGATTCATTTCACCTAACCCTTTGAATCTTTGAATATTCATTTTTGCTTTTTCTAACTCAATTTCTCTATAAAATTCTTTTGTATTTTTTTTCAATTTTTTAAATTCAATGTTGTTATTAATAATATAATTTTCAAGCTCTTTTTCATCTTTAATATATATTCCTTTTGACCCCTTATTAATTTTAAACAAAGGTGGTTGAGCTAAATACACATGGCCATTTTCTATTAATTTATTAAATGGTTTATTATTAAAGAATGTTAATAATAATGCTCTAATATGTGAACCATCAACATCAGCATCTGTCATTATAATAATTTTTCCATATCTAAGATCTTTTAAATCTATTTCTTGAGCTTTTGGATCTAAGCCTAAAGCGTTAATTAAAGTAACAATTTCATTAGATGAAATCATTTTAGACAAAGCTTTCGTCCGTTGATCAGCTCCATCACTTTTGCCATTTTTTTTTAAATTTAATTCTTCAACATAAGTATTTAAAATTTTTCCTCTTAAAGGTAATACAGCTTGATTAGATCTATTTCTTCCTTGTTTTGCAGAACCACCAGCGGAGTCTCCCTCAACTATAAACAGTTCAGTTCCTTCTTGTTTTCCTATTTGACAATCTGCTAATTTTCCAGGAAGTCCACTTAATTCTAAAGCGCCCTTTCTTCTTACATTTTCTCTTGCTTTTCTAGCAACATCTCTTGCCATAGCTGCTTGAATAACTTTGGCAAGTATAATTTTAGATACTGACGGATTTTGATCAAACCATATAGATAATTTTTCATTTACAACAGTTTCTACAATCATTCTCACTTCTGAAGATACAAGTTTGTCCTTTGTTTGAGACGAAAATTTAGGATCTGGAATTTTAGTTGATAAAACACAAGTCAGACCCTCTTTGATATCATCACCTGAAATTGTAAGCTTATTTTTTTTTAAAAGATTATTTTCATTAGCATATTTATTAACAACCCTAGTAAGTGCACTTCTAAAGCCCAATAAATGTGTTCCTCCATCTCTCTGATAAATATTGTTTGTATATGGCAAAACATCCTCAGAATAGGCAGCATTCCATTTTAAAGAACATTCGATTTCTATATTATTTTTTTTGCCTTCAATATAAATTGGTTTTTTAAAGAGGTCATTACCGCTTTTATTTTGTAATTTTTCTCTTTTTTCATCTAAAAATTCTACAAACTCTATTACTCCACCATCAAATCTAAATTCCTTAGATGTTTCTTTTTTTTGGGTAAAGTCAGTAATATTAATCTTTATACCTTTGTTTAAAAAAGCTAATTCTCTCATTCTTTTAATTAAAGTATTAATATTAAATTTCGTATTAGAAAATATTTCTTTTGATGGTAAAAAAGTAATTTGAGTTCCAGTTTCTTTTGATTTTCCAATTATTCTGATCGGAGCTCTAGCTGTTCCATTATTAAATTCTATAAAGTGTTTTTTTCCATCTCTATTAATTTCTAATTTAAGTTTTTCTGACAAAGCATTAACCACTGATACACCAACTCCATGTAAACCTCCTGAAACTTTATATGAGTCATGATCAAATTTTCCACCTGCATGTAATTGTGTCATAATTACTTCAGCTGCTGATTTTTTCTCACCTTTATGCAAATCAACTGGAATACCACGACCATCATCCTTTACCGTAACTGTTCCATCTGAATTGATTTGAACTTTAATATTTTTACAATAACCTGCTAAAGCTTCATCAATAGAATTATCTACCACCTCGTAAACCATGTGATGGAGTCCCGTTCCATCGTCAGTATCACCTATATACATACCAGGTCTTTTTCGGACAGCTTCAAGTCCTTTTAAAACTTTTATTGAGTCTGCCTGATATGATTTGTTATTTTTCATTTTTTAAATTTTTGGAAAGATAAATTATAACATTTTTTTAAATAAAATGTTTATTTTTAATTTATCTTAGCAATTTAATCGATGAAATTTTCTTTTAAAAATAAGGGTTATTTAATGATTTTGCTCGTTTTCCAAGTGAGTTATTTAAATCTTTATAATACAGGTTAATCTTTCTTAAAAAATTATATAATCAGACCAGAGGTTCCCCCATTAATTTATATTTTTGAAAAACTGAATAAATTAGATTAGTATGAATCATGAAAATTAAAACTAAATTATTTGTTTCAGCAGTCCAAACAGCAAAAAAGTTACTGGATGAAATAATTCCAAATTTTAAATTACAAATTTCTATATTTTTTTTAATACTACCAATATTTATTTTGGCAATATTTTTTATTATCTTTGATAAGGGATTAAATAATTTATTTTTTACGATAGTTTTTTTACTGAATTATTATATGACTATACTTGTTCTAATCCTAGTTTTTGCAAAATCATTTAGAATAAAAAAAGCAAGAACCCCTTTTTATTTTATCAAAAAACTCAATAAAACAGGTAATAAAATTTATTGGGATGAATATAAACAATCGCTTAGACATTTAATTGGAGCAGAAATTGGTGTTTTCAAAGGAGATAATGCAGAAAGTATTCTCAGCTTACTCAACATTAAAGAGTTGGTTTTAGTTGATCCTTGGAAGGAATATGTTGACCCAGGAACTGGGGTTGTAGAGTTTGATAAATCATATTTTCAAAACTTATATGAAGAGGTTAAAAATAAATTTTCTAATAACTCTAAAGTTAAAATTATCAGAGATTACTCAGAAAATGCTGCAAAAATGTTTAATGATGAGTATTTTGATTTTGTTTATTTAGACGGCGATCATGGTTATGAAGGAGTGCGAAAAGATTTAGAAGCATGGTACCCTAAACTTAAAAAGTTTGGAGTTATGTGTGGAGATGATTATGGCCATCCTAGCGGATTAGGTGTTATTGAGGCTGTTAATGAATTTGCTTATAAATATAAAGTTATAGTAAATTATGGAGAAGATAATCAATTTTATTTTGTTAAAGTATAATATTGTTAAACTATGTTAAATTAATTTATTATAGTTCTTTCTAAAAAAATTTTTTGGCGGAGAGAATGGGATTCGAACCCATGAAAAGATTGCTCCTTTACACACTTTCCAAGCGTGCGCCTTCAACCACTCGGCCACCTCTCCAGATTAAATTTTAAGTATTGTCCATGGTAGCTCTTTATATTTTGTATATTTTTTAAACCAAAAAGACAAATATCTCTCAGCTAAGTAAGCGTATAATCTTTGAGTATCATAACCTTTTAAATTTTTATATCCAAATTCTGTTTCACAATTTTCAAGCCAATTAAATAAATTTTCAAACCATTTATTTAAAATTTCTGGTCTTGCTATACACATTATATGGGGATTATAAAAATTTTTATTATTTACATAAGAAAGAAAATCATTTTTATTTTGATAATCCAACAATTGAATTGCTTTTTCTAAGTTTTTATATCCATGATGCATATCAAAATGTAAAGATAAAGTTTCTTTTTCTGGTTTATAAATTATTGAAGGATCTTTGATTAAGTTTCTCCAGCCCCTTTTAATAATCTTTATTTTCTTTGCACCTGATACTTTTATAGGATTACATATAAAACTATCACAAACATCTAATTTTTCATCGATTTCATTTAATAAAAAATTATTCAAATTTTCTGTTGAAATCATACTTCTATTTTTTTCAGATTTTATCCAGAAACGTCTTTTTTGGCAAAATCCTACCCATCTTTTTTTTTCACTTGGTAAAATATTTTTCCAATACCAATAATGAAAAGTTAATTCAGAATAATATTTTTCTTTATGAAATATATTTTTTTTTGTATTGCATTTAATGTAACTTTCAGGAAATTTTTCTTGTCCTACTCCTACTAATTTTAAAGATGTTTTTTCTAAAAAAGAGAGTTTTTTGTCAGTTACACAATAAATATCTAGATTTTTCATTTACTTAAAATTCTTTTAATATTTTTTAATTGCCTAGAATAAAATCTTTTATAAAAATTTAACTTTTTATCTCTTTTGGCCAATACAGGATAATCTTTTATATGATCCCAGTATCTGCCATGATCATTTTCAGCCCATTCACATTCTGAAGCAGATAAACAAAAAATATTGTTTAATTTACATAATATTGAAAAAGCACTCTGATCATGTCTGTGCTCAATAAATTTATTATCATTTTTTTCTTTAGATGGACTATCATCAATCAAGTTATTTATATTACAAACTTTAAGCCATTTTTTGAGGAAATTTTTAGTATTTTCATTATTCTTAAAAAATATATTTCCTGACCATATCTGTTCTGAATTTTTAATTGTTGAATTATTATCTATTTGAAAATAATCAAATAAATCACTTTTGGTGTACTCATTCTCGTAATATATTTGATACTTCAGTTTTTGTTTAATATTAAAATTTGGTTTTTTGTATTGAAATGCTAAAATTTCATTTTTATTTACAATATTCAAATAATAATTTAGTCTTTCTAACCCGTTTTCATTTAGATGACACCCAATATCTGAGTATTGTAAGATTGACCCTTCAGGAATAGTTTCTAAATTTTTTAAAATTATTTCTGGTTTCCAACAAGCGTATCCAAATAATCTTTTATTTTTTTTTTCTTAAAAAAGAGTCTATTTGCTGCTTTTTATTTAATGTTAAATCCCTATATCCAAAAACTTTGACATTTTTATATAAGCTTATTTTTTTTGACTGATTTACGAATCTTTTAACACTTATTTCTAAATCAGGACTTGCAAAAGAACATAAAAATAAATTTGTCACTTTAAATTTTATATCTTAGTTTTCTATTTTTTTAAAATTAAATTAAGTTTATTTAAATTCATAGTTGAGTTAAAAGGTATGCCTAAGTTTTGTTTTTTTTCTAAAAAAATTTTTTTTATATTTTTGTTTTCTTTTTTTGCAAAATCATAGATTGATTTTGATTTTCCACCTAAATTTATAACCCCATAATTATTTAAAAGTTTAAACAATTTTGGAATAACATCTTTATGATAAATGAAATTTGTTTTAACGTTAGCAAAAGCTTTTTTATGAACAAAAGGTTTTTCAGTCATGCAAACTCTTAAAATTAAAGAATTTTTATATAATTTCACTGAAGCCTCACCACCTAATTTAGACCAAGCATAATTATTTACAGGCAACAAATAGCTACTTTCTTTATAGTTACCCTTAATTCCTGGATAAACATAATTTGTAGAGAAATAAATAAGTTTAATATTATTTTTACTGCATAACTTTGTAATATTTGCAGTTCCAATGATATTTAAGTCAATACTTTTCTCAATTTTTTTTTCATGTATTTTCATTGGACGAGATAAACCAGCTAGATGAATTAGAATATCTGGTTTTACTTTTTTAAGGTATTTACTAATTTTCCTAGTGTTTAAAATATCTAACTGTTTTTTTGTTGGAAAAAATAATTTATGTTTTGTTTTATATTCTTTTAGAACTTCTCCAAATCTTCCAGAACCACCTGTAATAACAATTTTTTTCATTTTTTAATTAGAGTATTAGATTATATAACTAAATTATGCATTATAAATTCTTAAAAAAAATAATTGGAGCCTTGGGTTTTAAAATAATAGATAAAAATCTAGTCAAAAATGAGCGATTGCTATCCAAATATTCATATCTCAACATTAAGGAAATTTTAAATCAATTATTTACTACAGATGAAATCAAATTCGTAATTCAAATAGGTGCAAATGATGGAAAAAGATTTGATGATTTAAACTATTTTATTAAATCTTATAAGCCCTCTGCAATTTTTGTTGAACCAATTAAATCTAATTTTGAAGATCTTAAAAAAAATTATTTAAAACAAAAAGATTTAATTTTTGAAAATATGGCAATTTCAGTCAATGAAGAAATAAAAACTTTATACAAAGTTAAAGATTCAAAACTTTATTTATATGATGATCATGTAATTGGAATAACTTCATTCAACCAAAATCATTTAGTAAAACATGGAATTAACAAGAATCATATTGAAGAAGAAAATGTTGAGACTATTTCAATATCGAGTTTATTGAAAAAACATAATATAAAAAAGTTTGAACTTTTATTAATTGATACAGAGGGCTATGATGCAAATATTGTTATAGATTTTTTAACTAATTCTAAATTAAGACCGTTTATAATTTTTGAATATATTCATTCTGACCCAAAAATTTTTGAAAAAACTTTAAGATTACTTCATGATGAAAAGTATAAAGTTTTTAAAGTTGGGGAAAATATTTTTTGTTATTTAGAAGAAAATCAAAATAAGTTAAAAATTATCTAATCAATTATCCAATCTATTAATTCTTTTTTTTTATTCAAAATATAATCTGGAAATCTTTCATCTAATTTAATTGGTTTGTAGTTCTCATCCCTACCAATTATATCCAAACCATCTTTAATTCTTTTTTTAATTTCATCAACTTCTAAAAATTTTTTATCTATTTTTTCCTTAAATATATGTGGGTCATCAGTCTCACATAAATTTTTGTATTTATATAATAGTTGTTCTGGATCCTTTAAATTACAAAAGTGCCAACCACCATTTTCTATAATATTATTTAACCTCATCTTATCTATTCTCCAAAATTGTCTTTTTTTGAACTTTAGATCTCTTAACCATTGAGGAGATTTCAGATATTTTTTTACACATATTCTACTTCCATGCCAAAAGGGGTTTTTTTGACTATGTAAATTTAATTTATAATAAAAATGTAATTGCTTAAAAACTGCATATCTCATTTTTTTGTGGAAAAGATTTATTTTTTTTGGATTTGGAATTTCATCCAAATCAGAAATAATTATAAAATCTTCATCTTTTGCTTTTTTAATTCCTCTGCTTATGGAATTTCTTTGATAATTTTCTCTTAAATAAGGGTTATCACCATCAGGTAAGTCATCAACAGGAATATAAATAATTTTATCTTTAAATTTTGAAAATTTTTTAATATCAAATCTAAATCTTTTAGGATTATTTTGCCAAGTCTTATTTCCTTCCACAATGACAAAATAGTCAACATATTTATCTAAAATATTTAATCTTAGACTCAATAATAGGTCTTCGTCCCAGTATGAGAAACAATCGTAAACTTTTGTCATTTTTCTTTATTAATTTTAAGTACTCCAATAAATGCTTCTTGGGGTATCTCTACTCTGCCAAATTGTTTAGATCTTACTTTACCCTTTTTTTGTTTTTCTAATAATTTTCTTTTTCTATCAGTAGCTCCACCGCCATGAATTTTTGTTAAAACATCCTTTTTAAATCCTTTAATTGTTTCTCTTGCAATAATTTTACCACCTATTGCCGCTTGTACTGGTATCATAAAATTATGTCTTGGAATCAAATCTTTCAACTTTTCACAAACCTCTCTACCAGTTCTTTGAGCAAAATTTTTATGTATCATCATGGCTAATGCGTCTACTGGCTCACCATTAACCAATATTCCAAGTTTAAC
>MDTB01103241.1_pt1 | contig 11794 bp, 9 predicted proteins | sample 811161 | NCBI WGS metagenome assembly MDTB01 (sample SAMN05326650, study PRJNA326480) | marine metagenome | isolation source: seawater | place: Mediterranean Sea | collected 2009
CCGGATTGTTCGGGGGAGCGGAGGGGAGCCATGACGTCTCAACGGTAACCCAGGCTCGTGAGCATCCCGCGTACTCTCAGAGCATGGCTCCGGAATCGTCGCCTGAGAACGAAGGCGTCCAGGACATCGACGTTCCTGCTCTCGAGGGCATGTTCACCAAGGAGTTGTCCACCGCTTTCGCAGCCCTAGGTTGCTTCAACCTGGCGATCTTTGGAGCCACGGGGGCAGGCAAATCCACTCTGGTCAACGCTGTCTTTGGTCGAGATGTCGCCGATACCGGGGTGGGGGAGCCGGTGACGCGTGGCGTCGATTATCACCGTCGCGACGATGGCTTCTTGGGAATCTTCGATTCCGAGGGGTTCGAGACCGGGTCCGCCGGCGACCAGATCCTGGAAGGCCTTCGCGACGTCGTCGAAGCACGCCGGAGGTCTGCCATCGATCAGCAAATCCATGCCGCCTGGTACGTGGTGCGTTGGTCGGATCGACGCTTCGAGGAGGCGCAGGCAGCGTTCGTCCGACGCCTCGCCGAGCTGGGGCTCCCGGTGATCGTGGTGTTGACCCAGGTGCCCAGCAAGGACGGTCAGGCGCATCCACATGCGGTGGAACTATCGGACTTCATCACCGGTCTCGGATTACCGATTCGCGCCGGTGAGGCACCGGTATTGACGAACGCGCTTGCGGACGACTTCACGCATGCACCGGAGTTCGGACTCGATCGGTTGCTGGACGCGACGTACGAGGTAGTCCCCGAAGCCGCTCAAGCGGCTCTCACCGCTGCTCAGCAGTTGGACATGGAGCGCAAAAAAAAGCGGTAAAGGCGGTGATCAACCAGTCGATCACCGTCGCATCTGGAATCGGCGCCGTCCCGATCCCCTTCACTGATGCGGAGCTTCTCGTCCCCAATCAGGTGACGATGATCGCGCGGATCTCCGCCGCCTACGGACTTCCGCCGCAGCGCTCGAGGGCAATGGCGGTGGCGGGTTCGCTTCTTCTGACGGGCGGGGCAACCATGGCGGGGCGTTACGTCGTCACCAATCTGCTCAAGTTCATCCCGGGGGGCGCGATCGCCGGATCCGCAATCTCAGCCACGGTCGCCGCGTCCTTGACCCGCGCCGTAGGAATCGCCTGGGCGAAGGTTTGCGAATACGCCTTGACCTTGCCCGAAGGTCAGCAGCGGGTTTTTTGGAGCAGCGGCGCCGTGCTGGAGAAGTTCCGTTCGGCACTCAGCGCGGGCTGAGGCTTGGGAATCCGATGACGCGGGTAACGAGCGGCTGTTAGCGTGCGGGCCATGCGGCGACTCTTGGGTATGGCAATGCTCGGCGGTGCGGTCGCTGGTGGCTGGTACCTGTGGCGCCGAATGACCGCGCCCGCTGCATCGCCGGAATGGCAGGCGATGGATTCGCCGATGATGCAGACCACCGCGCCCAGCACTCCACCCGCGACGTCAGCGGACGCGACGCCATCCACAGTTCCCGCGTCGACCGCGAAAAAGACAGGTGCCAAGAAGTCGACGGCGAAAAAGACGACCGCGAAGAAATCACCCGCGAAGAAATCGACCGCGAAGAAATCGACCGCGAAGAAATCTACGGCGAAGAAGACAGGCGCATCCGAGGCAGCGGTGAAGAAGCCGGCTGCGGACTCGAACTCGTCGCCGCCGCCGAGCGCTCCCAGTGAGTCCGCGAACTCCTAGTCCTCGGCGCGAGAAGCACGGATCTGCAGTCGTAGCCGATCCCCGTCCCCAGGGGGAATATCCCCACCACCCGTTCGCACTCTGCGAACGCCGTGAGTTCCCGATCGCATTTTGAGGTGAGTGCACGTAGCCTGAGGGTGGGAGGAATTATGAGATCGCCGAGGAAGTTGCTGACGTTTCACATCGATCCCGGCACGATCGCTTCCCCGCGCGTGCCGACGCTGGTGCACGCCTTCCAGGGGTTCGTGGATGCCGGCGGTGGTGTTCGGCAGGCAGCTGCTCACATCCGCGAGACCTGCACCACCGAGCTTGTGGCGACGTTCGACTCCGATGAGTTGCTCGACTATCGCGCTCGCCGCCCACGGATGACCTTCTCCTCGGACCATTTCTCCGCGGTGGAGTCGTCTCGACTCGAATTGAATCGAGTTGTCGATGCCGAAGGTCGCGACTTCTTCCTGTTGGACGGTCCCGAGCCCGACTACCAGTGGAATCGCTTTCTGGCCGCGGTCGATCTTCTCGTCGATGAGTTTGGCCTATCCCACGCGGTGGGACTCACAGCTATTCCTTGGCCGGCGCCGCACACGCGTCCGATCGGCATCACGGTGCACGGAAACGACGCCGCATTGACGGCGGGCCGCAGCGCTGTTCTGGGCGATATCGAAGTTCCGGGGCACATGGGTGCGTTGCTCGAATTCCACCTCGGCCAGCGCAGCCTGTCATCGATCGGGGTGACGGCGCAGGTGCCCCACTACCTCGTGCAATTCGACTATCCGCGGTGCGCGATGGTGCTGATCGAGGGGCTTACCGAGGTGACCGGACTGCGCTTGACGGGCATGGGCCTGGAGTCCCAAGCCGAGAAAGCCGACGGCGAGGTCGCAGAGCAGTTGACAGGCAACGAAGAATTCGCCGCGGTCGTCAGCGTTCTGGAGACGCAGTACGACCAAATGATCGAAGCTCGCAGCGCGTTGACCAAGCCCAGCAGTGCCCCGCAGGGTGAGGTGCCCAGTGGTGACGAGATCGCCGCCCAGGTCGAGGAATTCCTCGCAGGCCTCGAAGGCTTGACCGATAAGGAAGAGAAGTCGGGCAACGACGACGCGCCTTAGAGTTGAGCCGATAGGCCGTCAGGATTCGTATCGGCGATCAACTCGAGCACACGGTCCCCGGCTCCGGCAGATCGCCGGTGAGCAGGTAGATGTCCGCGAAATTGTCGATGCACAGGTTGCTATCGCCGTACACCGTGTGACCGTCACCCCGGTGGGTCAGGAGTCGACTGGTCGGTAGTTGGCCACGAAGCGCTTGCGACCATGCGTAGGGAGTTGCCGGATCGTAGGTCGTCCCGATGATCAAGATCGGCGCGTTCGTGGTCGAAGTCACCGGTGCTGGTGGTGTGTCCGAATGTCCAAACCATGTGCTGCAGGGGGCGTTGCCCCAGGACATCGCGACGGTCATCTCCGGCACACGGGCATCGGTCGACCAATCAGATGCCGCACGGCGCAGGCCTTTGATGCCCGGCGTCGGTGGATAGTCCCAGCACCCAATGGCGTAGAAGGCCGACGTGATATTGCTGCCGAAGGTGTCAGAGCCGGTTTGATCATTCGCCAATTGTGCGAGCAACTGCAGAGTCGAACCGTCGCCGTCGAGCGCTTGGCTCAGTCCCGAACGCAGCGTCGGCCACAGATCGGTCGAATACATCGAGAAGAACACAGCGGTGAGGGCCTCGGCTTGCACGAGGCGTCGGCTGCCATCCGATGACAGTGGTGCCTGGTCGAGTTCCACAAGTAGTCGGTTGATGGCCGAGAGCACTCCTGCCTGCGTTGTCGCTATGCAGTTCGAGCGTTGCGCGCAATCCGAGGCGAAGCGGGCTAGGGCTCGTTGGAACCCTGCTGATTGATCTTCGGACACTTCCATCGCATTCAAGGATGGGTCGACCGCTCCGTCGAGAACCATGCGTCCAACGCGGTCCGGGAAGCGTTGTGCATACAGAGCACCGAGTTCGGTTCCGTAGGAAAAGCCGAACCAGTTCAACTCGTCATCACCGAGGACGCCGCGAAGGATGTCCATGTCGCGCACGGTGTTCGCCGTGCCGACGGATCGCGCGAGAGCAGGATCGCGATCGAGGCACCCTTGGGAAATGCGATCGGCTCGGGAGAACAGTGTTCTGCGCTCACGGGCGGTGTCGGGGGTGATGTCGGTCCGATTCCAGCGCAGTATCTGCTTGTCGGTCAGGCAAGTGACGGGTGCGGACTGTCCGACTCCACGTGGATCGAATCCGACGATGTCGTAGACCGCTCGAACATCTGAGTCGATGACCGTACTGAGGTATTCGGCGAAGTCCACGCCGCCCGCCCCGGGGCCGCCGGGATTGACCAGCAGACTCCCGCGCGCATTGCCACTGGCGAGAATGCGAAGGACAGCGAGACCTAGGGTTCGGCCTGAGGGATTTCGGTAGTCCATCGGCACGGCGACTGTCCCGCATTCGGAGCCACCTGCAACATCGTCACAGGGACCCCACGTGACCGTCTGGCCGTAGAAGCGCGCCAGATCGGCATCTGCCTCGTCCGCTGCAGCGGGGGAAACGATGATCGGGGAGACGATGACCGTCGAGCCAAGGAGGGCCGCGCCAGCGAAGCCACCGAGCCACCTGCGTGCCCGCCGCCTGGTGGCTGCCTGCGAACGCCGCATGGCTGAGACGGTACGTCATGGCATGCGCCTAGCCATGGTTGCGACCGCTTTTCGGCGAAGAAGTGCGTGCGGCTACCGGTCGGGGAAGACGCCCGACGGCGGTACGGCGCCGGTCATGGCAGGCTAGGGGCTGACAGGACCCACTTCGGATCCGTCTCAGAAGGGGGCCACTCGGGTGAGCCAGGGCGTCAGCGCGGTCGATGACCTTCCAACTCCCTCGACGGGCAGTTCGGTATTCACCTTCACGGATACGGCCGTGCTCGCGGTGTCTGCGGTCGACGCTCCCGAGGTGATCACGTCCTCTGACATCGACGGATGGCTTGCTCCGGCGTATGCGAGTGCTGGCTTGCACGGAGGAATGCTCGAGCAGCTGGCAGGAATCTCCGAGCGTCGTTGGTGGCCTTCAGATGTGACATTCGCTGATGCGGCCGCGATGGCAGGCGCGAAGGCCATCGCAGAAGCTGGCGTCGATCCCCGGGCAATTGGTTTGCTGGTGGATACATCCGTGTGTCGTGAGCGGCTGGAGCCGTCCGCATCCGTCGACGTGCACCGTCAACTCGGTCTCTCATCGGCGTGCGTGAACTTCGATCTGTCGAACGCGTGCTTGGGGTTCATGAGCGGAATGCAGCTCGCGGCCAACATGATCGACAGCGGGCAGATCGACTACGCACTGATCGTTGATGGTGAAGGCAGTCGTCAGCCTCAGCAGGCGACCATCGACCGTCTCAACTCTCAGGGAGCGACCCGAGAGGACATTGTGGAGAACTTCGCCACCTTCACGTTGGGCTCCGGGGGCGCGGCCATGGTCCTCGGGCGGGCGTCTCAGCATCGGGAAGGCCACAGGTTCCTCGGCGGTGTGTCGCGGGCTGCCACCGAGCATAAACTTCTGTGCACGGGGGATCTGACGGGAATGTGCACCGACAGCCGTGCGCTGCTCGAAGCAGCGGTGGACCTTGCCGTGCTCACCTGGGCCGACGCCGCCGAACACTTCGACTGGAGCGATCTCAGGATGTATGTGATCCATCAGGTGTCGAAGATCCACACCGAAGCGATCGCTCGTGCCCTGAACATCGATCCCGAACGTGTGCCGCAGACCTTCCCGACGCGAGGCAACATCGGACCGGCGTCGGTCCCCTTCACGTTGGCGACGAACTCCGAACATCTGGTGTCGGGGGACCGGGTCGCTTGCATGGGCATCGGCTCGGGTTTGAACGCCGCTGTCATCGACATCGAGTGGTGAAGTCGGCGCGGATTCCCGCTCGCACCGCACCTGCCTTGAAGGGGTTCGACCCAACGTGGTCCCGGGTTGTCTTCATCGACGACGAGCGCATCAACAGCGACCGCATCGACGACGAAGGTGCACACCGGCGGGCTGAGGCGTCGCAACTGGTTGACGAGATGCTGGGGATCCACGTTCTCGATACGAATCCCGAACACGTCGAACTCACCGTTGTGTGTGTTCATGGAAATCCAACATGGGCGTATCTGTGGCGCAACGTCGCTCGACAGGCACCGCCAACGGTGCGCGTCATCGCCCCCGATCACGTCGGCATGGGTTTCTCGGCGCGAAGCGGCGGTATCCGCCGACTCGATCAGCGTGTTCGGGACCTTTCAGCAATCGTGGGCAGCCTGGACGTTCGCGGGCCGATCGTCGTTCTCGCCCATGACTGGGGAGGCCCCGTCGCGCTCGGCTGGAGTGAGAACGTCATGGACGACGAAGACTCGCCGTTCTGGATAGCCGGCGTTGCACTGACGAATACCGCTGTGCACCAACCCGAGCATCGGGGCATTCCGTGGGTCATCGCCGCGACGCGCCTACCGGTCATCCGTGGAGTGATGACCCGCCGGACGAAGGGGTTTGTTCGAGCGACAACCCGAATCTCCCGAGTCGACGCCGAGACTGCGCGTGCGTTCCGAGCTCCGTATTCCACAGCTCAGGACCGTGACGCGATCGATGATTTTGTGGCGGATATTCCGACCGGACCCGACCACCCGACCTCGGCGGTTCTTGAGGGAATCGCTTCGCGACTCGACACACTCGCGCACGTTCCGACCTTGCTGGTCTGGGGAATGCGCGACCCCGTCTTCTCGGTGAGATATCTGGACGACCTCCGCCGACGGCTGCCGCATGCGCTCGTGCAGCAGTATCCGGATGCGGGGCATCTGGTGTTGGAGGATCGCGCAGACGCCATCGCCGATATTTGGTCCTGGATAGCGCGCGTTCCCGCGTCTCTCGATGGTCGCGAGGAAGACACTGATAGAGACGTCGTGCAAGCGCACGAAGCTACCCCGGATGACCTCGGGAACAACCTTCGGCGACGAGGTCGAGGTTCGGCTTGTGCAGCAGTGGCAATGTCCGAGCCAGCGCCGGGTGTCACGCCGGCGTCTGATCTCTTCCGAGACGTGTCGTGGGGGGCACTCGAGGGTCGTGTTGCCGGGCTCGCCGACGCCTTCGCGCGCCGGGGAGTCAGCGCGGGCGATCGGGTCGCGGTCTTGATTCCACCGGGAGCCGACTTGCTCGCTGTGGTCTACGCGGTGTGGCGGATCGGAGCCAGCATCGTGGTAATCGACGCTGCTCATGGTGCGCGATCCCTGCTTCGCTCGCTCAAGGGCGCCCGGGTCGATCACGTCGTGGCCGTACGCCGCGCGGCGCCGGTGGTTCGTCTCCTGAACACGCCAGGACAAGTTTTCTGGCAACACCGTTTGGCTGGGTTGTTGGATGTTGAAGCCGAGCCTCAAGGCACACCGGCTGTCCACGTTGCCCATTCAGATGCTGCGATCGTGTTCACGTCGGGAGCGACGGGTCCGGCCAAAGCGGTCGCCCACTCCCGAGCCGGAATCGCCGCCACTCGGGACACCCTGCTCGGTCACTATGAGTTCACCGACGACGACGTCCTCGTTGCGGCTTTCGCACCGTGGGCGGTGCTGGGCCCCCTGTTGGGCATCGCCTCAGTCATTCCGGCTATGGATGCCTCGCGTCCGGGTTCGTTGACGGCGGAGTCGTTGTCGGCGGCGATGGAGCATGCCGGGGGAACGGTCATGTGGATGTCGCCGGCGGCGCTGAGTTCGGTGCTCTCCGGGGCTCGACCGGGCTCGCATGCCCGCACCCGACTCGCGCGCGCCGGATTGTCCCTTCGGCTGCTGCTACTCGCGGGTGCTCCGATCGCCCGCTCGTTGCTGCGGGACGTCATGGACCTGTGGCCGGAGTGTGACGTTCGCACGCCGTACGGCATGACCGAGGTTCTCCCGGCAACAGACGTCACCGCCCGCGAGGTTCTCGCGGAGCCGCCGGGGGCAGGGGTGCTCGTCGGTCGGCCGTTGCCGTCGGTGGAGGTTGCCGTCGCGGTGGTGGATTCTGATGGCACGCCGGCGAGCGAGCTGAGCACCGAGGCGGGAGTACTCGGGGAAGTAGCCGTGCGAGCTCCCCACACGAAGGACCGGTACGACGCACAAGCGTTCGTGGAGCAACGCACCTCACGCAATCTCGGATGGCACCGGACGGGAGATATCGGAGTTCTCGATGAGCAGGGCCGGCTATGGCTCGAGGGTCGTCTCGGCCACGTGATCACCACGGTGAACGGGCCCGTTGGTCCGGTGTCGATCGAACAGCGCATCGAGGAGGGTCTGGGCGGAGTAGGCGCCGACCGGATCGTGACTGCAGCGGTCGGTGTCGGGCCAACCGGTGCCCAAGTGCTCGTGGTTGTCTGTGCGCCTGCCGTCGTCGGCGCAGGTGCGTCACGGATGCGACAACGGCACGTCGATCTCGCAGAGATGGGTCTGGCGACGCGTGTGCGCGCCATCGCGCGTGATGCGCAGGTGCCCGATGTGGCGGCGGTGCTGTGGATCGATCGGATGCCGGTGGATATCCGACACGGCGCCAAGATCGACCGTGCGCATCTTGCGGCAGACGCGGAGCGGCTTCTTGCGGGGCACGGATGAGTGGGAGTGTTTCGTCACCGGGATCGAAAGGTCGATTGCTGGTCACGGGTGGGCGGGGCTTGCTGGGGAATGCGGTTGTGCGGGCGGCGCTTGCCGACGGCTGGGACGTCGTGTGCTTTCAGCGGCACGCCTCGGGGATGGCTGGTGAGCAATCGACGGGCGGTGCACGCGTCGACGACTTTCTGGGATCCATCGTCAAGGCCGCCGATGTGAGAAAGGCTCTCGAGGGCGTGGACGCGGTCGTTCATTTGGCGGCGCGGGTAGGGATCGACGGGTCGTGGTCGCAATTTGAGACTGTCAACGTCGAAGGAACCCGCCTGGTTCTCGAGTGTGCAACCGACGCTGGTGTCCAGGCGTTCGTCTACGTGTCCTCGCCCTCGGTCGCGCATGTGGGAGAGCCGCTCATCGCGGCTGCAGCCGATACTGCCGATCCGGCTCGAACCCGCGGTCACTACTCGCGATCGAAGGCGATGGCCGAGCGCATCGTGTTGGATCCGCGCGTCGGCGTGCCGGTCGTCGCGGTGCGACCGCACTTGGTGTGGGGCCCGGGTGATAAGCAACTTATCGGACGCATCATCGATCGAGCGGCGAGTGGTCGCCTGTTCCTGATCGACGGCGGCCGCGCCCTCATCGACACGACCTATGTCGATAACGCGGGAGAGGCAATCGTGCGAGCGCTGGACAGAGCGGAGGATCCGTCGGTCCGAGGCCGCGCCTTCGTTGTCAGCAACGGTGAGCCCCGACCGGTGCGCGACGTCATCAAGGCCATCGTCGACGCGGCCGGAATCGAGGCATCCGTGAGATCCGTTCCCCGAGGCCCGGCGTGGGTGGCCGGCACCGTGGGCGAGGCTGCGGCCTCGGTTTCCGGACGAGAGCCGGTGATCACCCGATTTCTGGTGGAACAGCTGTCCACGGCGCATTGGTTCGACCCTCGTCAGACATGGGAAGCGTTCCAGTGGAGGCCCCGGGTCTGCTTCGATGAGGGAATCGCGCGGTTGGCTGTGTCGCTTCGGCGCGCCTAAGCCGACGAATGCCCACGGGCCGGTAGACAAGAGTTACCAGCACAAAGAGCAAGGCCCCTCGAAGTATGAGTTCGAGGGGCCTTGCCATGAAAGTTCCCGGCTGCCGCCCGGTTTCCCGGGGCCTTCGCGGTGCGTGCAGTCCGCGTGGCTCGCCCTACGTTTCCGCAGCGCCTTCAACTCGTTTCCTTTCCCGACCCGCTCCCTGCCGCCATCCCCGCCAGCACTCGGAGACTTCCGGGTCTAGCCCGGTAGGCCACTAGTTTTCGGACCGTCCCGCACCTCGCGGTGCGGTAGGAGATGTTTAACAGGCGTTGGCAAGGCGACACAAGCGGTTCACCAAAAAATTTTTCGTCAATCTAAACACTCTCGTCACATTGATTCTTCTCTGCAACTTCATCCACTCTGGTTCGCGAAATCGGGCCGGGTAGGCGTTCCCGATACCGTTCCTGTGTGACTAATTTCGGGTTCGATGTGGTGGCCCGGATGGGTGAAGATCGCTCGCTCCCGGGAAGCCAGCTTGGTCGCAGCGGTGTCATCACCACACCTCACGGTCAGATCCGAACTCCGGCGTTCATTCCTGTCGGCACCAAAGCCACGGTGAAGACCGTGCTACCGGAATCCATGCGCGACCTCGGAGCTCAAGCGGTGCTCGCCAACGCCTACCACCTGTATCTGCAGCCCGGTGCGGACATCGTGGAGGCGGCAGGGGGCTTGGGCGCCTTCATGAACTGGCCGGGTCCGACGTTCACCGACAGTGGCGGGTTTCAGGTGCTCTCGCTGGGCGTCGGATTTAAGAAAGTTCTCGCCATGGACGTCAGCGACCGTACGGTCGACGATGTTGTCGCGCCGGGTAAGGACCGACTCGCTCATGTGGATGACGACGGAGTGACCTTCACCTCTCACCTCGATGGGTCTCGCCACCGCTTCACCGCGGAAGTCTCGATGCAGGTGCAGCATGCTCTAGGGGCCGACATCATCTTCGCGTTCGACGAGTGCACCACGTTGATGAACTCTCGCGACTATCAACAGGTTGCGATGCGCAGAACTCTCGAATGGGCTAAGCGGTGCATCGCGGAGCATCGACGAATCACCGCCGATCGACCGGAGCGGGCGTATCAGGCTCTCTTCGGTGTCATTCAGGGCGCGCAGTACGAGGACCTGCGCCGTCAGGCCGCTTCGGACATCGCCGCATTGCCGTTCGACGGGTTCGGGATAGGCGGTGCCATAGAGAAGGAGCGGATGGCAGACATCGTGCGTTGGGTGTGCGAGGAATTGCCCGAAGACAAGCCGCGTCACCTTCTCGGCATCGGTGAGCCGCAGGACTTCTTCACGGCTATTGCCTCGGGTGCCGATACCTTCGATTGCGTATCGCCGGCGCGAGTCGCGCGAAACTCTGCTCTATATACCTCGCGCGGGCGCTTCAACGTGACTGCCAGCATCAATCGGCGAACCTTCGCGCCTATCGAGGAGGGCTGCACCTGTTACACCTGTAAGAACTACACGCGCGCCTATCTCCATCACGCCTTCAAGGCTAAGGAGTCGATCGCGGCGACGCTCGCCACCATTCACAACCAGCACTTCATCGTGAACCTCGTCGACAATATTCGCGTCGCCATTGAGGCGGGAGATTTCCACGCCTACCGCGAAGCGTTCGTAGGGGGTTATGCGAACGACGGTCAAGCCGGCAGCCAAGCCGGAGGCTAGGCCGCGGACTCCAACTCGTAAGTGGGTTCCCGCTTCTTGACGAAAGCGATGATGCGGTAGGTAATCGGCAGGAGCAAGATTTCCACCGTGGTCTTGTAGACGAAGCCAACGATCACGTATGTCGCGAAATCGCCGCCGGTGATGACCCCGTAGAAGGCGATGGTGCAGAAGACCACGGTGTCCGCGAACTCGCCCACCACGGTAGAGCCCATCAGGCGAGCCCAGAGTTTCCGTTCTTGCGTCTTGCGCTTGATCCACACCAGCACGTACGCGTTGAGAAGCTGACCGACGAGGAAGCCCAGAACGCTGGCCAGCACGATTCGCGGAACGAAGCCGAGGACTGCCTCGAAGGCTTCCTGATTTTCCCAGCCGTCGGCCGGAGGTGAGATCTGAACCAGATAAAAGGTCAATGCGGCCAGCGCACCCATGACGAAAGCGATGATGACGGCGCGACGAGCTGCCTTCCACCCGTACACCTCCGCGAGTACGTCGCCGACTACGTACACGAGCGGGAACAGGAAGGCCCCTCCGTCGGTGATGAGTGGCCCGAAGGCGATGAGCTTGACCGCGCCGATGTTGGAGATAAGCAACAGTGCGACGAAAACCGCCACGATGGTGGGGTAGAGACCAGACTCGACCCGCGCGAAACGCGGAGATGTTTGGGTCGACATGCGCCCCCGGCAGGATTCGAACCTGCGGCCTTCGGTACCGGAAACCGGCGCTCTATCCCCTGAGCTACGGGGGCTGGGGCAGCGAC
>MDTB01174733.1_pt1 | contig 11794 bp, 6 predicted proteins | sample 811161 | NCBI WGS metagenome assembly MDTB01 (sample SAMN05326650, study PRJNA326480) | marine metagenome | isolation source: seawater | place: Mediterranean Sea | collected 2009
AGTTCAATGAATTTCATGAGGCCCGAAAGGACAAATTAAGGGCTAGATCTGGTTATCGTAGTGTTGAGGGAGGACATAATGCAAGAACAAAAAATCTTGAAAATATTAAAAAGAAACAAGAAGAGTTAAGGCAACTAACAGAAAGCCTAGAATACAAAATGTCTAGCAGAGACTCTTCTTTTAGAGAGGGGAGCGTTTTTAACAGAACAGAAAATGAAGGCGGCGCAAATGCACTAAGCAAAAGTAATGTAGGCACATGGGGGAAAAAAAATATTGACGACTATCATTCAGGAGTAGATGCAGCTTTTTCTAGAGGTAGATATAGAGCTCCAAGTGGATGGGAACTGCGTAAAGGCGCCAAAGCTGTAGCCAACTCCCTAGATGAAGAAAGAGTCAAAAGAGACAAGTTGCGAAGTTTTCTTAAAGACAGGTATTCTGTTGATATAAAAAACGAGTACGTGACTCATGAAAACGATTGGGCAAAATCAGTAAGAAGTTTTGGACAAGACATTAGTAATCTTGGAGGAGCATTAGAAGTCTTATTCGACAGATGGGTCCTTGCTCCGGTCGAAAATTTAAAGTTATTTATAAATGATACGTTTGGAAATGTAATAAATTTATTGAAATCATTTAATTTACTTTTTGATCAAAATACTTTCGCTAGAATTAAAATCTTAGGAGAGATCCTACAGGTTGTACATCTATTCCGAGTATATAATATTATTAGAAAAATGTTAGACGATGGATTAAAATGTGAAGACTTAGAAACAAAAGCACAAACTAAAGAAGCGTTAAAACAAATGCTAGAAGACAATACTAGTGAAGAATATAGTTTAACTGAAACTTCTGAATTTGGAGATCAGCTTTCTTCTCAAGAAGAGTTTAAGATTATTAGTAAAGATAATAGATACAGTCATGTATTAAACTTAAGCGATTGTTCTGATATTAGTAAGCATATTTTTGTAAACGAAGATTCTTTAGATCGCATTTACGATGCAATGAAACAAGGAAGTTTCTGATGTCTTTAACTGATGACCTTCCAAACGAGGGTGATATTAAAGGTGTGCTTCGAGATCTTTTCAAGAGATATGAGAAACATTACAATAGTACACCTAAAGTAACTATACAAAAAGAAACTTATGAAACAAAAAAAGATTTAAAATCAGCGCTTAATAAAGTAAAAGACGGAGATATAGTTTTTGTAGATACCTCCAGTCCTTACAGTAAAGGAGAAGAAATAAAGCCTGCTAAAAAGCAACCTGCTTTTTCATATCCTGCTGCGAGTCCTAAAAGTGTAATTCGAAAAAACGATTATTTTAATCACAATGAATACCAAGAATATTTTAGCAGACTTTACAACATATTGATTGAACCACTTAAAGATCAGAATTCAACCATTGATGGAACATTCTCACGTCAATCAGAGATTTGGTTACCACTTAGTATTATAGAATATTTCTTGAAGAATGAAAGCAATAGAAAAGAATATATTCTAGCATTAGAAGAAATAGGTAAAACTAAGTTTATAAAACTTTTAACTCAAATAGAAATATTAACAGAAACAAATAAAAATAGATATGTTCGTATTCGTCATTCGGGTGCGGAAAGAAGCTTTAACTTTTCTATTTTGCTCGATGATATTGGAATAGAAAGGTTTGAATATTTTACTGTAGGCGCCTTTTTACATGATTTAGTTATAAAAAGATTCTTTAATTTAAAGGGCGAAGAACCAGATAGTCAATTCTTGACTTATGATGAAATTAGTAAAAGTAGTTCAGATTTAATTTCAACTAACAATGAAATAAATTTTTTATATACTGAATATTTAACCGCAAATAGATTAGAAGATTTTAAACAATTATTAATAAACAAATTTAAAACAAAACAAGGCTATGTGCTTTTAAGAATGACTTCTAAAGCAAGTGATTATGTTTATGAAGGAATATTCAGTTCGGCTGATATAGTTGATGGAATTATTCGTATTGACTTAATAACAGGAAGCAAAACATTATCGCCCAATAATGGGACCGTATTTCTTTTTTTAAGAGAATGGAACATATCCTATATAAAAAGAGTGAGCGATATTGCTGAAAGTAGTCAAAACATAAGCGATAACAATATTGAAGAAATATTTAATATTGATTCTTTGATATCACGTTTGGGTCTTATTCAAAATAGTATAGATTATGGCGCCAAAGATGTTTTTGAGAGTTATAGTGAAAATATAAGTAATGTAGAAAAATTAAAAGCTATACTAGAACCAGCTTATGAAGCGGGCACTCTTTTTATTGAAAGAACATCTAAAGGATATATTTTAAAAAGAAAAAAAGAAGATAAAACTTATGCGCTTTCTTTTAAATTGCAATTTATGAAATTTTTACTTCAGTTTACTTCAAGTAAATTTTTAAATCACTTTAACAATAACTCTAGTTTAGATTTAAAATTAGCAACAGGAAAAACTGAATTAGAATTATTAAATAAAGTAAACGATTGGCATACAAGAAATATCTATGAATACAATATGCAAAACACAAGTAGTACAGATACGTACGATGTAAAAAGCATATATAATACAATTACTGGGGATCCAAATGATTTCTATAATTACATAACTACTTTAGATGAAAAAGCTAAATACGAAGACTTAATTGAAGAACTAACACCTTATTTAAAAGGCAGTATAATCAAAACAAAAGATGGTGGCTATGGTTTTGTAATAAACAATTCAATGTCATTGTGCGTAGTGATTCCAGGCCAAAATATATACCGTAATGAACGTTTTTATGGTCCTTATGCTATACAAATAGACGACGGGCAGATATTAGGAACTGATTCTATCCAGTCTTCTGAAAATATGCCTTTTTTTAGTAAAGACACAAGTGATGAGAATTATTTTGTTTTTGAAAATATCGCAGGACCTAGCGATAAATATAAACTTCCGGCGAGCAACTTAACTTTAAAAAACTTGACCGTATGCCTTCAAGTAGCAGTTATAGGTTCTTCGGCAGGTTTCTGGCATAGAGAAGACAGTCAAATAAATAGAAAATTAAATAGAACTATAGAATATAGATATATTTCAATTGAAGACATAGAGTATATTTATAAAATAAAAGAGGAAGATTTAAGATCTTCAGAAACCGCTTTAAATGGAACTCCCGAAAGAGTTGGTTATCTAGGAGTCGTAACTGTTAGTACACCAACCAGAAATAGAGGTTGAGATGAATAAAGATATTGCATTAAAAGCGATAAAAGCGCTTTCAAGAAAAAATGAACTAATCATAGATAGAAATAAACCTATCAATGGAGAGCAAATATCTGGAGTAAAAGTTAAACGAGTAAATGGTAGAGCTATGTCTTATGCAGATAGGCATAGGGGAAATTGGTTTAAGCCCGAATATGATTTAACTGAAATTCAAATTGCACAAGATACAGATTCTTTTTTATTTAAAGCAATCCAAAAGAAAGTACAGCGGTTTGTACTCGCAGGATGGGAGTTCGTTGGTAACGATCCTGAATTGGTCAAATACATAAAAAGAAGAATAAAAGAAATAGAATTAATTTCAGGCCAACCCTTCAACTTGTTGATGTCAGACTTAGCTCATGACCTAATAAGGTATAGTAATTGCGCTTGGGTAAAAGTAAGGAACGCAGATGCTTCTACTGGAAAAACTCGAGCTATACATGGAAAAGAAGTAGAGCCTGTAGCAGGCTATTTTGTATTACCGTTTGAAACTTTATGGTTCAAAATAAAAAAGAACGGTGAAATAAAAAAGGTGATGCAAGAACAACCTAATACAGGCAAATGGAAAGAATTCACGCCTGAAGACGTAGTTCATTTCTATACAAATAGAAAACCTGGCTTTACTATGGGGACGCCAGAACTATTACCTGTATTGGAAGACATAGCATTGCTTAGACGCTTAGAAGAATCTATAGAAACGATGATAGATTCAAATCTCAATCCACTGTTCCACTATACTGTTGGCAATGACAACATGCCGGAACGTTACAGTCCAGATGGTATAAAAGAGTCTGATTTAGTTAAACAAACGATAGAGTATATGCCATCTGGAGGCATCTTTGTATCTGATCATAGACATAAGATAGAAGCTGTGGGTTCTGAAGGCAAAGCTTTAAAAATAGAAGATTATTTAACTTACTTTAAGAAAAGAGTCTATGCAGGGTTGGGAGTATCTCCTATGGATATGGGGGAAGCTGATTCCGCTAATAGGAGCACTGCAAATACTTTATCTAAAATAGCAATACAAGATGTAGAAGCACTGCAAAGACACGTTAAAACATTTATTGAAACTTATATTATTGGAGAGCTTCTTTTGGAAGGCGGCTACGATGACGCTTTATTAGATTCAGATAAAATGGTTTATATTAAATTTGGATCAGTAGACAAAGAAGAAAAATCCAAAGAAGAAAACCAAACAATACAGCTTTGGTTGAATAATCTTATTTCTGAAAAAGAAGCAAGAAAAAGGCTTGGGGAACGACCTATAGAAGAAGAAGCAAGGGAAGAGACAAATTACAAGTTGTACCAAGAACCCTTAGCTTTATTAAAAGGTATGGGGCCGTTTAGTGCTGCTTCAGAAGCTCTTGCTGAATCAAGCTCTTCTTCCATAACAAAAGAAGGTTTGAAAAAAGAAGAGAAAAATGCAGAAGAATCTAGGAAGCAATCAGGTCCTGGATTAGAAGAAAGTAAAGGCGCACGAAATCTCTCTACTAATAAGAGTCGCCCCAAGAATCAAAGTGGGGAAAGAAATGCTCCTAAATTCTCAAAAGACGTTGAAAAATTATTTAATGATATTAAAAATGGAAAAAATATAAAAGAATTACTATAAATAGTTGAAAATAGCTTTTATGATAATGAATAATTAAGTGACTTTTGAAAGGCTTAAGTGTATGTCAAATATTATTACATATAATGATTATGTACAAATAAATCCTGACTCCCGAATTCTATCTTTAGATAAAGCAAAAAAGATAAGTATTATCGACAATATGCTTGAAAGATCAGATAAGGATGGGAAGGGATTGATAATTACTTATGATCTTTCACATTCTGGTAGAAGAATAAATAATAGAATTTACTCTACGGCAGGTCAGCAAAGAGGGATTGATTCTTTAACAAGTCCATATGCTAAACCAATCTTAAGGAATCATGATCAATCTGGAGAGCCAATTGGTAGATTCATAGGTGGTGAATGGCAGAGCTTACATGACGAAGCGTCTTTCTACCTTGAGTCTGGACAAAAAATGCTAGACATACAAAGTGCTTTCATCGATGATGATCCAGGCAAAATATATGACGTCTTAAAAAAATCTAATTTACTAGAAGATAAAAAATGGCCTGGACTAGGGAGGATGCGTGTTCAAGCTAATATTACAGATGAAGAAGCTATAAAGAAATTCATGGATGGAAGGTATTTGACCTTTTCTGCAGGCTCAACAACAAATAGACATGTTTGTTCAATCTGTGAAACTGATTGGGTTAAAGATGGTATGTGCGAGCACCGTCATGGAAAAGAATATGACGGTGAAATCTGTGTATTTATTACAGGAGACTTTTTAGTAATTGAAGGCTCTGTGGTAAATACCCCTGCAGACGATCTGTCTCAAATGGTGCATATGGAAGTTAAAGATTCATTTGAAGAAAAAAAGTTTTCTTTTGATGAGAAATCTACTGTAGAGCAAATACTATTCACGGACTCGACATATGATTTTGGAGAGAAAAATGGGATACAAGCAGCCAAGCAAGTCGAAGACAACGACGAAGAAGAAGAAAAAGAAGAAGTAAAGTTTGATCATGCGCTTTTTATTACAGAAGCAGCGATGGAAGAATTGCATCAAAAAGGTGAAACTTACATTACTCAGAAAAACGAAAATCAAAGCATGGTCATTAAAGTTGAATATTCTGGAAATATGAGAAAAGACGATTTTAAAGAAGACAGTTTTTCTTTATTTGAAACTGAAGTAAATGAACTTATAGAAGAACTGACAGATGAGAAAACCTTTAAAGTGCCTGCTGGCGCTAAAGGAAATGCTCAAAAAGTCCTTAAATGGAAAAAAGAAAAAGGTTCAGAAGTTAAAGGTATGACCCCTGTAGGGTGGGCTAGAGCCAGACAGCTAGCCAGCAAAGCTGAAATAGGACTGTCTACTGTTAAAAGAATGGCTGCTTTTAACAGGCATCGAAAAAATGCTGCAGTAGACCCTAAATACAAATCAGAACCTTGGAAAGATAGAGGGTATGTAGCTTGGTTAGGTTGGGGAGGAACCTCAGGTATTGATTGGGCAATTAAAGTGAGTGCGGCCAACGATAGCTTAAACGAAAAAAACCAAACATCCGTTAAGAATGATATCTTGATTTCAAGAAACCCGACATTCATTGATACTGAAAACTTAAATATAAAATTAGAAAAAGATTTAAAATCTATAGATGATTTTAGTTTAGCTCTTGAAAAATTAGGAAAATACAACCCTAATGGAATATCTTTATGGAAAAACATTAACGACGAGAAGGATAATGAAATGGAAGCTCAAGAAAATCAAATTTCTGAAGAAGCAACTCCAGTTGAAGAAAACATAGAAACTGATTCTGAAACAAAAAAAGAGGAGCCTACGAAAGCACCACCGCCAGTGCCAGCTCCTGAAGAAGAAGATGAAACTTTAGATGATTCAATTCAATGGGAAGTTCTTGACTTAGCATTTAGAGGCTTGAGTCAAAAAGAAGGCATCGCTTTGAGCGAAAAAGAAAGAGCAAATTTAGATGAAGCTTTTTTCTGTGGCCCGAACAAAACTCTACCTATTGCAAATCACGACCATGTAGAACTAATCAAGAATCTAATCGATATGGTTTCTATCTCTGAAGCATCTAAAGAAGAATTAGTTTCAATTGTAGATGAAAAAGTAAAGCTTTTAGCTCCTAAAAAATCTGATGATTATTTAGAATTAATATCTAAACTTAACGATCTTCAGTTAAGTTATGATGAGCTTGAAGATAGATTTAAAAAAGTACTAGAATCTATTTTAGAGAAAAAAGAAGAAAAAGTAGACGAAAAGGTTGAAAAAGATTCTAATGATGAAGTAATTGATAATAAAGTGTCAGTTACAGATCAAAAAGTAGAAAGTCCTTCCGAGCATATAAAAGACGAAGAAATCTCTTCTTCTAAGAAAGAAAACAATTTGCCAGCTTTTGAACAAAAGATTGTTGTTGCATACAAAGAGATCTTAGCAAATGATGGCGAGCTTGCTGCATACAACTATCTAAGTAGCCAAGCATCTTATTTACCTCGTGGTTTCGACCCAAACAAATTTTAATTAACACCCCTTTATAGGAGAATAAACTATGGCTATTAGTCGTTTCCAAAGTCAGTTTAAGACTCGTACTGATATTATCGATAATATTACGCCGAACAATGTTGTTCAAATGAACGCTTCTGTGCCTGCAGGTGAATGGAAGCCTGCATCATGGCTGCCTGTAGTATGGCAGAACGAAGCGTCTAAAGATTACTTTACCATTTCGTCAGGTAAGGTTGTTTCTTTCGATGCTGCTGGTCGTATTGTTCCTTCAGGATTGCTTCGCGCATGTCTTGATGCAGATGATAAAGACAAAACAATCTTTACCTATACAGATGATGATAATAAAGCTAAAGTAATTGATATTACTACAGGTGATTTTGTCGCTGCTGGTGGCAAAACAGTTAGTATTAAACAATTCATTACTGCTGCAAGTCAACATGGATGGATCCACACAGACCTTTCAGCCGATACTTTAGCAGCATACCAGGCAGGTGCAAAAGATTTCATTTCTGCTCCTGTAGGTGTTGCAGCTTATGACGTGTATGTATGGGCTGGTGACGATCCTGCTAATCTTCACTTTACTAACTATCAGAAGCAGCACTTGATACAGTTCTTTTCAGACGTTCAAATGCGTGTTGCACATGTTGCCGATGCAGCAGCTACATCATTAAACCTAGTTGTAGGTGGGGCCGCTGCTGTTCCTGGAACATCAGTTGCTCAGCAAGATACTGAGCCTGGTTCAGCTTTGATAAGATACAATAGTTTCGCTAATGCTGCTGACATCTTAGTCTTGCCTTTGAAAATAGGCAAAGTAGCTTCTAATACTTCAGAGACCCCAGTATCGTTTGTTGGTTGGGTTGGTCGCGAACGATCTTCGGTTGAACTACTTGTTAAAGATGGAGATTGGTATCTTGATGCTGATGCAGGAAACATGGTGTTTTACAAATCAGGAGCACAAGCAAATGATCTGCCTACTGGCAGTGACACGAACCCAATGGCAAACGGAGATGACATTGTAGTATTTGATTATAGCGCTGGTGCTTCTACTCAAGAGAAGATGATGCACCTTGTAGGCGATGCAGTTCCTGGTGACTTCGTTACTTTTGACGCTAAGAGCAACTTTAAAGTGTTGTCTCCACTAGACCTTAGTATCGCAACAGCAGCAGCTGCTATTGTTGATCCAGATTATGCAGCTGATGCTGATGCTGATATCTCAGCTGCTATTGAGCTTGGTATCAACAATGCAGTAAATACGTTACGTAACGCAGTAGAAACTGCACTTGAGGATCGCCACTTTGAAGAGAGCCTTGTAATTGGTCGTGTTTATGACCTCATCAAAGAGCCTCGCGGTCTTCTTGAGCGTGTTCGTACTGGCTGGAATGGTTCTGAGTTTGGCGCTGACGCTAAGATGCCTGGTTCTGCAACTAAGGGATTCTCTGACCTTATTACTTTGTCAGATGAAACGATTGCAGACGAGATTGCTATCGTTAACGTTAAAATTCAATAATTTAAAAATCAAAGGATACTAAAACATGATTAAGTTTAATGACGGAACAGAGCTAGCACTACCTAGCAATAAGAAGCATGCTGCACGTTATCTTGCTGATATGATTCGTAATCGTGGCGAACTGCCTGATTCAGAGCAAGTAATCTCTTGGGAAAACGTTGCTAACGTACTTTCTCCTAAATATCGAGACGCAGTTTCTTCTTCAGAAATTACCCCGCTACTCCAGCAGTCTATGGAGATTTTGATTCGCGAGCCTGTAGAGCCTCGCATGGTAATCACTCCATTGTTCACTCGTGTTCAAGCCAAGGGTCTTAATACTCAGATTCTTGCTGGCGCAATGGGCGCTGTATATGCAGGTGACGTTCAAGAGTCTGGCACCTACCCTGAAGTTAACTTCCAAATGGGCGGTGCTGTTTCAACAGCATTCATCGGTAAGAGCGGTATTGCTGCTTCTTTCACCGACGAAGCACTACGCTATAGCACTTTTGATATCATGGCTAAGAACCTTGAGCTCATGGGTAATGCTATGGTACGCCACAAAGAGCAGAAGGCTGTTGCTTTCCTTAAGCAGCTTGGCACTACTCTTTTCGACAACTTGAACCCATCTCAGTCTATTTATGGTGTAACTAGTGGTCGCGGTCTTGTTGCTAAGGCTGCTCCTGCAGATGGATCGCAGCTTAAAGCAAACGGATCTATGACTATGGAGAATCTCATGCGTGCAATGGCACATATGAGCGAAGAAGGATTTACTCCTGACACTCTATTGATGCACCCATTGTTTTATTACACTTTTGTTCAAGATCCAGTACTTCGTACTATGATGCTTGCTCATGGTGGTGGTTCAATCTTCAACCCTTATAGTGGCGATCCAGGCGCTCTTGACCCATACAGCAACGGTGCTTTGGGTGCTCGTGGACCTAGCCGCGGTACTCGTATCATCAATCCTCGTGGTACAGGTACTTCGGGTGTTGGTAGCGGCGGTGCTGCTACTGGTGTAGCTGAGAGAAGCCAGCTTGCAACTTCTGCACCAAGACTTCCAGGATACTTCCCGTTCAACTTCCAGATTATCGTATCTCCTCTTTGTCCTTACGATCCTGAGAGTGAGACTGGCGATGTCTTCCTTCTTTCAACAGGCAATGTAGGTTTCCATCTTGTTGATGAAGAAGCAACTACCGTTGAGTGGCGCGACGAGACTACCGAGACTGTAAAAGTTAAGATTCGTGAGCGTTATGGTTTTGCTGTAGCTCATGAAGGTCAAGGCGTTGGCGTATTTAAGAACGTTAAGCGTGCCGCTAACGAGTGGGACGGTTCAATCGATGCTGCACCTAGCGATGTTGTTGATATTGCTGAAGCAGATGTAAAGGCTAACATGTAATTAAAAGTTAGCTGACGAGCCAACAAAAAGTTGGCTTAAATACAAAACAGTACTATATTAAAGCAGGGCCCTAAAAAGCCTTGCTTTTTTTATTGGAGAAAAAATGAGTCATTTTAATGAAAACAAAACTGAGCTAGAAATCTTTTCAGAAGAAAAGGTGAAAAGTAGCGAAGAATTAATATATAATTTTGAATTAGAAATGGAAGAAGAAGATTTCATAGAAATACGTATCGAAGAAGCTAAGGAGACTTTTGATGGCGATAACATTCATACCAGCGAACAGCTTCCCCCAGAATTCAGAGGATGGATTTCCAGTAGGCCAAAGTTTTTATTTAGCCTTTTCAAACAGCGTAGATTTAAAGACATTAAAGACGAGTTGTATTCTATTCGGGAAAGACTTCGACAGGAGTTCTGGTCCAGATAACGCCTTATGGGTAAACAACTCAGATAGTACTAATCCGTTTTTTTTAAAATCACCGGGCCATAAAGGTTTTGTAGAGTGTGATTTCGAAGAATACTTTGTAGATGACTTTACAGATGATGAACCTGCGGCGATACAATATTTGCTTGAACAAGTCGCTGAAAAGAAAACAATAGTTAGAGTAACTCCTAAGCAAGTACTTGCTGAGAATACAGAGTACAAATTATTTATAGTAGGCAAAACATCAGAAGATGTGGCTGTAGGCGTTCCTGATTATGTACTCGCTTTATCAAAGCAAGATTCTGCTAGAGAAAGAAGTGTGTATGACGCTCAAGACTCTACAAGCGCTTTTGAAGAAAGAATAATAACTTCAGGTAGCTATATTAAAAAGGGTAATGAAAATAGCGCTACTTTAAATATAAAAGTAATTACAGAAGGAATTGGATCTAAAGCTGAATATATTTGGTGGTTTTCTGATGAAGCAGAACCTGGTCCTGCTGCTCCGGAGTATAAGAAAAGAAAATCAAGAGCTGTTCAAAGGTGGAGAAACACAGATAGAGGCGTACTAATAAAATTTAGCGCAGCACTACTAGAACTTAATGAAACCTTTCAAGTAAAATGTTACGACTCAGCTAAATTAGAGAATAGTTATTTAATAACTTTTCAAACTTCTACAGATTCTATTTATACTTATCCAGACCATGCGTCGACTAGCCCTATAGGTTTGGGAGCCAATATAATTCCTGGACTAGATGGAGTAGTTGAAGAGAATAAAGAGCTAAAAGTAGTTTCAATTGAGCCTTATGATGGTTCAATAAATAACCGTTTAGATTTAAATAAAATAATTATAACTTTTAACGAAGATTTAGATCCTGCATCGATTACTCAGGAAGCAATAAAGATAACTTCTTACCCTGTAAGTGGAAGTTTTGATAGGGTTGATTATTCAGGACTAAACCAGCCACAAAAGCTTTATAAAATAATATCGGTTTCGAACAATAAAATTATTGTAGAAATATAAGGAGAATTTTATGCCTAATTTAAACAAGAAATCTTCTTATGTATCTCCATGCTATGATTTAGGTGGAACCTATAAGATAAAGATTTTATTTGAAAATTGTGATGGAGCTTACGACCCTGATATCATCAACATAACTGTTACCTCACCTGCAGGGGTAGTAAG
>MDTB01094994.1_pt1 | contig 11793 bp, 11 predicted proteins | sample 811161 | NCBI WGS metagenome assembly MDTB01 (sample SAMN05326650, study PRJNA326480) | marine metagenome | isolation source: seawater | place: Mediterranean Sea | collected 2009
AGAAAAAGTCGCTCAAGGCCCCGGCGAAGACAGGTCCAAGACCGAGCCCAATTAAATTGAGAACAAACAGCAACAAGGCCGATGCGGTCGCGCGCATCTGGGGCGGTACCAATGTCTGAGTCATACCAAAAGTGGGCCCAAGATACATGGGTCCGAGAATGGCGCCGGGAACGGCCAGCACCAGGGCAAGCACAGGGTCCTCAGTCGTATAAAAAAAGAAGGCAAAGGGCACGGATAAAAAGGTCGCCACACCCGGAAAAAGCATATACCAGCGCTTGTCTTTCTGGCCAAATCGGTCGCCCAAGTAACCGCCCAAATAGGTGCCAAAAATCCCGGTCAACCCGATTAGAAATAAATAGGTCGAGGTTTCAGCCAAACCATAGCCATGAATCCGCATAAAAAATGAGGGTAAAAACAGCGCTACGCCGTATCCCACAAACGCATGCAGGGATCCCGCAAAGGATAGATGGCGAAAGGAGCGCAAACTCCACATAAAGCGGATGGTCTCAAGCAGCGGGATTTGTTCGCTTGGCGCTTTGGCCTCGGGTGCCTGCAGTCCTCGCAAGGGTTCTCGAATTGTAAAATACACCACGGCTGAGAGCAGAATGCCCGGGCAGCCAACCAGCAAAAATGCCATTCGCCAACCGTAGTATTCACCGATCCAACCGCCAGCCAAGGTTCCAATTGCACCGCCGATTGGAATTCCCATTGCATAGGTCGCAAGCGCTGTCGCACGTTTTGACTCAGGATAATAATCCGAAATCATAGAATGTATCGGTGGAGAGCAGCCGGCTTCACCAATACCCACCCCAACGCGCGCGAGTAGCAACCCACCAAAGGACTTCGCGGTGCTGGTCATCATGGTCATGCCGCTCCAGATCAGAATGGCCAAGGCGACGATGTTCTTTCGATTACCCACATCCGCCCAACGCGCAATGGGAATGCCTGCAAATGTGTAAAACAGCGCAAACGCGATACCACCGAGCAGTCCGAGCTGGGTGTCACTGAGTTCTATCTCTTGCTTTATAGGTTCGATAAGAATCGAGAAAATTTGGCGATCGACAAAATTAACAATATAGACCAATAAGAACATGCCCAAGGCATACCGCAAATACGTTGGGCTATAACCCTGCGCCGAAGCTTCTGATGCCGGCGTATCTTGATCTTTCACAAACTTCCCTTATCGCTTTTTAATTTCTGACCGGCACAGCCACGCTGCACAGACGCTTTGCAGAGCGACTTTGCACTGTCGCCGCCCCTTAGGGCTCAGCCCCCGCTCCAGGATCTATGAGGATACCACCGGCAATACCTCAAAGAGCCAGGCATCACCCTTTTTGATCATGGCACGAACCGCCTCTGGTGGCGTATCCACCGAACCCAGATTATATTTTTCTGCGAACCTACCCATGACCGCCGGAATCTCTGGCGCATCCAACAAACGCTCGAGTCGTTGGGGGTAGAGACGACCATCTGCTCTGATCAGAATCGAGTCGTCCCGCTCAAGGTAGGATGGCCATTGTTTCCAAAGCTTGCCAAAACTGGTGTTCATGTAGCCACTGACAAGAAACAGCCGAGTCTCGAAGACCACCAACCAAATCGTTCTCGAGGTTGCAGGATCCATGGTCTGAAACTCGATTGTGTCACGCCCCTCCAGCATCGAGAAATCTCTGGCACTCGCCTGCAGCTCGCCTGATGAAAATGCACCCCCAGAAAGCATACCCATTGGACCATCTACAAAACGCATAGCGCCCAACCCCAGTAGCGCAAGTACCACAATGCCCACCGCAAGTTTTATCACCCCTTTAACCCAATGCATCGCGATTTCCAATTCTTGTTTAAGGGCTGACACTAACACAGACAGATGGGGGCAGGCGCAAAATTTTCGATCCATACCTAGGCGAGCCGACGAGCTTTGCTAGGCGTTTCATCCGCCTCAAAGTGTTCTTGAGGCCGCTTTTCTGGTTTGATGACCTTGTCAGTCTTGATCAATAACAAGACCAACACCAAGACTTAAATATCAGGGGATTACACAATGATCATTCACGGCACAACGGTCGATGCCCAACGCTTCGAGACCGAAACAGGATGGACCATCACCAGTGAAGGCGCTTGCAAGAGCGATGCTTGCATCCCCTTACCCTTTGCTCATGACGGTCAAACACTGCCCGCAAAGGCTCTGGCAGAAGCCATGCATCTGCCTGTCGTTGAAGCACCAGAGCTCGATGCCATCGCTATCGGGCCAGAGAGCCTAGGCAGCCATTCGCTGCCAACGGCTCAGGCACCCGAATTATCCTTGCCGAATCTGACCGGAAAAATTCACCATTTGTCCGATTTTTTAGGTCAAAAGGTCATTCTCTATGCATGGGCGCCCTACTGAGGCTGCTCGAATCACTTGTCCGTGTGGCGAGCATTGCGAGACGAGCTTCATCCTCAAGGCGTAGAACTGATCACGGTGGGTTTGGACAGCCTCGGCGCTGAAGGTTGCCGGGCCGCACTAGAGACCGCAGCGCCCAGTCATCCTGCATTGATTGATACCCATCACCAGATGGCGAGCCATTTCGGCATCGTCAACATCCCTCAGTCGGTTTGGATCGACGAGCAAGGCATGATCGTTCGCCCGGTCGAATCAGCGCCGCCACCCCCGACTGACCCAGCGCCAGCACCTGCTGGCTCCGAAGCCTTGCCCCAACGATTGACGGACATCATGGTCGAGGCTGCGCAAATCGAGACGGACCCTGCACGCTATCATCAAGCGCTCAGGGATTGGGTTGCCAATGGCAGCAAGAGTCAATACGCCCTTTCGCCGGAAGCCGTGATCAAACGGTCCAAGCCACCCTCGAGCGATCGCGCAATGGGTCATGCCCACTTTGAGCTGGCCTGCGAAGCGGTTGTGCAAAATGCCAAAGACCTGGCCATCCGACATTTTAGGGCGGCCCACGCGCTTGTGCCCGAAAGCTGGACGTACCGTCGCCAAGCTTGGTCTTTAGAAGCGGTCGAGGCCGCGGGGCCTTTTGCCCGCTTTTGGCAAGGGCCCAGCCCCGACGCACCCGAGAACTGGCCCTACGAATCAGATTGGTTGACCGATATTCGCCGCGAAGGACCTGCCAATTATTATGCCCCTTGGCGGGACTGACCGAGTATACCGGTCAAGCGTACACTCGCTGGCGAGCTTTGCGGAATCCGACCTTTGGTTGACATTGAATCTATTGGGAGCTCCATCAGCTCCCATCGTGTCCACTGTGAAGAATCCTCTGATCGGTATGGCATCTGGATATCATCCGCTATTTCTGGGTTCGAGCTTTACCTGCTAATCTTTATCTGAGAGGGGTCATTCAACCTTAAAAAGGAACAGTTATGAAAAGATTGATCATGATGATTGCGGTATCGTGGCTCATAGCCGCTTGTGCACAAGAAAAGAGTGAAGAAACAGTCAGCAATCCCGCTGAAGCAAAGACTAATCCGGTGGCGGTTGTGGAAGCGCCAAATGACCTACCGCCCCCACAACCCGATGGTTATTACGAGTATTTATACTGCCAAAACGGACCCAATTTTTCTCAAGAAAACTTTCGATCAATGGTCACCGATTGGAATACCATGATCGATTCACAGGAGTCACAACCGACTGCGGCATTTGGTTATATACCCCGGGGTTGGGAAAATGAAAACTTCGATGGTCTATGGGTCTTGCGCTGGGCGGATCGAGCAGCGATGGAGGAAGGGTGGGCCGCATACGCGGCAAATGATTCTCAGGCAAAGCTTGATGAAATGCATCCTGGGCTTATGACCTGCGGCGCCACCGCAGGAACAGACCGATTCGGATGGACAGTCTATGTACCAAGAGAAGCACCCGATAGCTTTGACCCTCGACAATCGCCCTACTATTTGACGAACCAATTGTGTTCCTTCAACGAGGGGCAGTCTGGTAGGGACTTACGACAGGTTGTCGAGGGCAAATTCTTACCTGCAGTCGAGGCCACGGTCGCTGCTAACCCAGATTCAAGTTACTGGTTTCGCATCGAAGCTCGTGACTTCGAACCCAGCGAGGGCACTCACATTGACACCAATTGGGTGAATTTTTGGCAAACCGCAGAAGAGGGTCAAGCCTCTGCTCAGACTTTCCAGGATTCAGAGGAGGGCAAGGCCATTCAAACAGCATTTGATGCAGTTTCCACCTGCCAAGATACTCAAGCTTGGGATGGATGGCTCCTGCGAGAACCAGCGGCGGCTGAATAACTCAAAGTCCAAACTCTGGAAGAAAAGGCAAGTCGTCATGACTTGCTTTTTTTCGTCTGCTGGTTGCTGATGATGGCTAGCGACTGAGCAGATTTCCCCCGCCGAAATACTGATTTCCAGCGACAGACTCCCCACTTGGCAAAGGATTAGCTTCAACGGTCTCATCGCTAACGCGCGCATCGGCCAACCTAGGTTTGGATAAAAAAAGCGCTCACTCTTAGAGCGAACACATTCTCCTGAGCTCTGTTCTATTCTCGATCTTATCTACCGCAGCTAGGATTGCCCTCAATTACTTTGAAGCCACAACCGGAACAACTTCTGATTGGCGGCGATAAGGGAACGTATCTTCAAATCCGCAAAGTTGCTCGAAACTCTCAGGGTCGTCGCAGTCGGCAGCCAATTCTCTTGGGAACCCCCCCACCAAATCTTCTTGGGGCAGCACCATCATGTGCCGATAATAATTGGCCACCGATAGGCGCAAACCCGGGGTTTGTTTTGGAAACGCGCCGTGCCAGGTCGCACCGTGAAAAACAATCATCGAGCCCTTGGGCGCAATAACAGGCACAGCGTCTTGCACAGCCTTTGGGAATTGAGCCGGTGTTCCATACCGATGGGATCCCGGGACATAGGCTAAACACCCATTCTCCAAAGTGTAGTTGGTTAAACACCAATTGGTGTTGGCGGTCAGAGCATTGCGGCCCCAAGGCAAAGGCTGGGCCGTCTGATCTGCATGCATTCCAAGACTCGGCCCATAACCATAATCACCCTGCCACTTGATAAAACTATTGTGGCTGCTAAAGCGTGTAGCGCGCCGCCCAATTTGACTGCGGATCAATTCAAGTGCGACGGGGTTCACAGCAAGATTACGAAACAGACGATGCTTCTGAGATAGCTGTTGAATCAGAAATTGACCGGGTTCAGGCGTATCACGACTGAGGTTCTCTGGTGGCCTGGGAAAGACCAGCGTCTCTTTGGGGCCCTCAGCCAGAGAAAATTCGCTACCCGTCATCTGCTGCGCTTGCTCGAGCAGCACCTCAACCATTGCATCAAAATCGGCCATGGCAAAGCCATGAACCTCTGGGGGGACCACCGTGAGGCCCTGGGTTTCGAGGGCTAATAAATAAGGCTCTAAACCTGGAGTCGAGACAGCCTTTTGCATCGCGAACACCTTATGTAGGATGAAATAACCTTTGATACTGATCAAACCCCCACCAAAGTGCAAGCCTGCACCGGCAAGGATTGAGACCCTCCGTCTTTTATGCTGTAGTGCCCGAGCTGCCGAAGGACATCGCGCAGAGTCTATGGGAAGAGGAGATCTCTATGGCATTAGAAGTCATCGGTGCGGGTTTTGGCCGCACAGGTACTTTGTCGCTGAAGTTTGCGCTGGAGCAGCTCGGCTTTGACGCCTGCTATCACATGATGGAAATACGACATCACCCGGAACACACCGAACTTTGGCGGCAAGCACATCTCGGCCATCCCATTGATTGGGATACTTTATATACCGGCTACAAAGCCTCAGTCGATTGGCCCAGCTGTAATCTCTGGGAAACTTTAGCGGCCGTCTACCCCGACACGAAAATCATCCTCTCGTTGCGCGACCCGGATCGCTGGTATGACAGCGTGATGAACACCATCTACCCTTCCTCCAGCGAACGTTTAGCCTCTGAGGAACCCAAGGAGCAAGCAGCGGGACGATGGGCGATGGAAGTGATCTGGAATCGTGTTTTTGATGGCCGAATGTCCGACAAACAGCATGTGATCGATGTCTTTAACCGGCACAATGACCACGTCATCAAGACTGTTGACCCGGACCGGCTGCTAGTCTTTGAAGCCACAAACGGCTGGGGACCGCTGTGCGAGTTTTTGGGCAGGCCGATCCCTGAGGAGGATTACCCTCGGGTAAATTCGACGGAAGATTTTAGACAGTTCTTTCCCAGTAAACGCTCGGAGAATTCTTGAGGCTGAAGGCCCTTGATGGATTTAGCCCGGTGATCGGCAACGCCGCGACCCATATTCGGATTAGGAGAAGACAATGAAACTCTGGCACTGCCATGACGCAAGGTCACTGCGCGCGCTGTGGGCCCTTGAAGAAATGGGCCTAGACTACGAACTCGAGATGATGGCGTTTCCGCCGAGGTTTTTGCACGAGGGGTATATGGACGTCAATGTTTTGGGCACCGTTCCCTACTTCGTCGATGGGGAACACCATTTAACCGAGTCAACCGGAATCTGCCATTACTTGGTAGAAACCTATGATCAGTATGCGTTTGGAATTCGGCCCGGAGAGTCAGGCTATGGCGCCTACCTCAACTGGTTGTATCACAGCGACGCTACCCTAACCTTTCCCCAAACCCTCTATCTGCGCTATACCCGGCTCGAGCCCGATGCGACCAAGGCCTTGGTCGGTGAAGATTATCGAAAATGGTATCTTGCTCGATTGCGCATGCTGAATCAGCGTGTTGAAGACCACGAATTTTTAGTTGCGGACCGCTTCACCATCGCTGATATTGCGTGTGGTTATGCCCTCTACTTAGGCGAGAGCCTCGGTATTTCAGAAGCCTATAAAGCGCCTACTTTGGCCTATCTTGAGCGGCTTAAGGCAAGGCCAGGCTTTATCAGCGCACAGCGGGTGCAAAAGGAAGCCGCCCCACCCGCCGCCTAAACGTTACGGGGCTGCAAGATTAAACCCTGCAGCGAGGCGCATCGCTGGGGCACCACTCAGTCCAAAGACCCTGGACGAGCATTAGTCACCAAAGGAGTCATTCACCGTGGAGCACGAGGTTCAATTTGTCGGTGGTCAATCAGCCGCTCAGGTTTTCTATGACGTTCTTTGCGCTGCTGTCAGCGAATTTCCAGAGGCTTTTAACGATCTGACAATACCAACATCCTTGGCCGCTTTCAGAAAACAATACATCGACTTTTTGCCGCAGTTTGAGACGGCTCGGCTCACAAGCTGTAACCGCCAAGCCATTGCTGTACACCTTGCCCGGGCCTACCTGGAACAGCTCGCCATTGGCGACAACCCGCCGCTGTCTCACCCCTTAGATCCCACAAGGGCGCCCCTAAAACGCCACACCAAGGCAGCCAATGCCTCCCCAGGATGGACACCGACACTGCACTTTATGGAGCAAGACTGGCCAAACCTCAGAGCGCTGGCAGCCCATCTAGAGAGGCTTTCGCTGACATCAAAAGCCGTGACCGAGGCTTTGTGCTGGCTTGAATCAAATCATCTGCAGGACAAAACGCTGCACCTTACGGGCCGGAAGGTCGTTGTGCTGGGCGCGGGCGCTGAAATGGCGCCTACCGAACAATTGCTTCAAGCCGGGGCCAATGTGCTTTGGCTAGACCTGGCGCCGCCCACCCACTTGATCAATGCGCCCCTTCTCCAGGGAGACCTGTCTTGGACCGAAGAGGGGGCCGACCTGCTGCGCCAACCCGCCGACATTGCGGCCACAATCATCGAATTTGCGCAAGGCCAGCCCACTGACCTCTGTCTTTATGCCTACGCACCAGGACAGGCCCGAGAGCTCAGACTCACCGGCGCCATGAATGCCATCATTGAGGCACTACCCGCATCGATCATTGCGAGCATTACCTTACTGCTCTCACCCACTACCGCCACTCCGCTTCCTGTGGAAGACGTGCTCGCAATGCGAACCCGTCAGCAGCAGCGTCCTCCTTGGGAAGCCTTTTTGGGACAATTAGGGTTTTTAGGACGAGGCATTGGTTGCGTCGCAAAGGGCGAGATCGCGGCAAGCAGAAGTCTGGTGGGTATTCAAGGCGCGAGCTATCAGGCAGCGCAATATCTCGGAAAGCTCATGACAGCAGAAGCTTGGACGACCCATGGCCAATTCCTGCAAAACGCTTCCACTGGGCTTCGAGTTTCAGCCAATACGGCGCCAATTACTCAAACCCGCTCGGTCACCCACCCGATTTTTGATGCCGCATTTGGGGGTGCCAAGGCCCTCGGTGTCGAAACCCTCACACCCTTGCAGTCACAAACCCTCAATGGCTTACTCGCCATTCACGACTGGATTCATCCAAGCCTACCCGTTCCTGCAGCGCTTCGCGTCCATGGGGGGATCCACACCTTGCCCTACCCGATGAACACTGCGCTGCGCGTCGCTGCCGCCATTGGCTTTGTGCGCAGACCGAGTCTCTTGGTCCGGCTGTTACGGCCCTAGGTAGGCCTTGGTCAATCCCAACCCAACAGTCTGTGTCCAAAGCGTTGAACAATTAGGCAATCATAACGGTCTCTAGGGGGCGGCTCAGGGCAGGCTTCTTGATGCCTACAGCGGATTGGACTGCTCAAAGCGGCCAGCAAACACCGCCGTCATTTAATGGCCATGGATCAAGCCCAGCGAATACTCGGAAGTCCCCATCATCAAGTACTCAGCAGAAACCTCAATCGTTGACGAATCAACATCGGGATGAGAAGGTCAAGGCTCAGTCATCCGGCCTGGGCGCAATCATTATGAATACTCCATTAGGGATGCGCCTCATCAAAATCCAGATGATTCGCGATCCCAACAGGGCGCAGCAGCCCCCACAGAACAACCCCGGGAGATAATTCATGACATCATTCAGCGGCGCAGATCTTATCGCGGCGGCCCTTGCCGAGCTCAACATCAAGCATGTCTTTGGCATTGTTAGTATCCACAACATGCCCATATTTGATGCCATCAATCGTCTGGGGAAGACCGCGATCATTGATGTTCGGCACGAGCAAGCCGGCACCCATGCCGCCGACGGCTATGCAAGAGCCACCGGCGGTCTCGGCGTAATGATTGCCTCAACCGGTCCAGGCACTTCAAATACCGTGACAGGGCTCTATGAGGCTCAGTACGGCTCATCGCGGGTGCTCGTGATCACCGGTCAGGCAGAGACGACTTTTTATGGTCGAGGGGTCGGTTACGTCCATGAAGCCGAGCAGCAGGTGGCCATGCTCAAAAGCGTTTGCCGGCGCGTCGAAAGCCCGCGACACATCACTCAACTTGGTCCCTGCCTTCAATCTGTGATAACCGACCTGTTCACCGGTCGCCCGGCGCCCGGGGCCCTCGAGATCCCCATCGATCTTCAGTACGCTGAGACCGAACCCTTTGGGATCGATTACCCTCAACAGGTTGACTATCAACCAAAGCCAGCCGCGATCACCGCAGCCGCGGCACGCATTCAATCCGCAAGCCGAAGAATCATCATTGCCGGTGGTGGCGTTATCGCATCAGGCGCCAGTGCTGCGCTGTGCCGTCTGGCTGAAAAACTCGACTGTCCCGTCATCACCACCGTCGACGGACGCGGAGCGATTTCCGAGTTGCATCCCCGTAGCATTGGCAATTACTACAACAGCGCGGGCATGTACGCAGCGCTGCAAGAAGCCGATGTCACCATCGCTGTCGGTACACGATTTGCTGTAGGGGTAGACGGTCAATTTCAGTCCCAAACTCCGCCTGGGGATCTGATTCAAATCGACATCGATGGTCCCATGATCGGCCGAACTCACCATGCCCAATACCCCATCGCTGCTGATGCCCGGGCGGCCCTTGAGGCTCTTGATTCCGCCATTACAGAACCGAGCATGAACGACGACCAATTCAACCAAAAAATCTGGGAGGCTCGAGACGGCCTGAGACAGGCCATGCGTAAACGTCTCGGCAAGGATTTTCCTAAAATTATGGATCTCATTCGTGAGCAACTACCCGATGACGGCTTGTTTGTTCGCGACCAAACCATCTCAGCCTATAACTGGGGCAATCAACAATTTCCAATTCTCAGCCCAAGAACATCAATGAATCCCTCCTCCGGGGCGATCGGACCCGGATTCCCAATGTCTTTGGGCGCTGCCATCGGAGCCGGTAAAAAAACCGTCGTTGTGCATGGTGACGGGGGCTTTATGTTCCACGCCACCGAGCTCGCGACAGCCGCCCAATATCAAGTGCCCCTGGTCATTCTTGTTTTTAACGACTCAGGCTATGGCGTGCTGCGCTGGCTGCAAGATACCCGATTTGGACGAATCAACGAGACCGATCTCGGGAAGGTCGCTTTTGCAAAAATGGCCGATAGCATGGGCGTGCCCGGGGCCCGGGTTCAATCCGTCTCGGAGTTTGAGCAACATTTAAAGACCGCGATGGCAACCGAGGGTCCCTATCTCATTGATATTGATATGGCGCATCTAGACCCCATGGAAATCTCAATCATGCCGAAGAAAACGGTCGAACTGGGCATGGATTAAACCAGTGGCGGGCCTCCACTTAGATAAACCCTGGCGTTCAATGGCTGAGGCTCTGCCTAGTATTCGCGGCCACCTCGGCGTCTTTCAACTGGCTAATGCCGATTTTAAGATCGTTTATATCGGTTACGCGGGCGGGCGAGAACCCTTTGGATTAAAAAGTGCCATCGAAACTGCGCGCCTGCGCTGCCCGACAGCGGTTCACCTCCGCTATGAAATCACCAGCAGTTATCAGACCCGATACCGGGAGCTCTTAATGCTCTACCAAGCAAGCCACGGCAAGTTACCCCAAGACAACTCACCAATGCGGCTCGGCCGCCTGAGCCCAGCATCATGAACCTTGAACTCACTCAAGAACAAAGCCTGATCGTTGCAATGGTCAGGCGCTTTGTTCGGGAAGAAATTTTACCCCTTGAACTCAATCTCGACCCAGATGGGGATGAACTCGCGCCGGAGGACCAAGCGCGACTGATCGAGAAAACCAAAGCCATGGGACTCTATGGACTTGATATTCCGCCTGAATACGGTGGGCCTGACATCGATCTTGTCACTCGAACCCTCGTTGCCGTCGAGATGGCTCAGCATCGCGCAGGGCTCTACGCACCTTGCTACGGCACCTTTGGTGGCGCCGGGCTTGCGCAGCTTTTCGAAGCGACAGATGACCAGAAAGAACGCTATCTTTACCCAACCCTTCAGGGCGAGAAGCGCGGATTTTTTGGATTGTCAGAGCCTTCTGGCGGCTCTGACCCAGCCCGAGCGATTCAAACTAAAGCTGTTCAAGACGGTAACGACTGGGTAATCAATGGTTCCAAACTTTGGATCAGCGGCGCCGACCGTGCTGATTTTGGCCTCGTCTTCGCGCGGACCAGCCCGGATAAGGGCCGAGGCGGCGTCACCTGTTTTATCGTCGACACCGATACCCCTGGATTTCATGTCCGCAGGGTCGTGCACACCTTGCGAAGTGCCCATTATGCAACCGAATTGCATTTCGATGACATGCGCATTCCCAGTCGCAACATTCTCGGCGAGGTCAATAAAGGGTTTGCGATCGCCAACGACCGACTGACACGCCAGCGAATACCCTACGCCGCAGGCTGCATTGGGGTCGCGATCAAGGCTCAAGAGATGGCCCTCGATTATGTTCCCCAGCGAGAAACCTTTGGCGCCCCTTTGGCCTCGAGGCAATCCATTCAGTGGATGCTGGTGGATAACGATATCGATATCAAACAGTCACTTTGGATTACCCTCGAGGCAGCGAGCAAAGCCAGTCAAGGGCTTGGCTTTCGCAAAGAAGCAGCGATGGCAAAGCTGGTGGCAACTGAGGCGGGTGG
>MDTB01115069.1_pt1 | contig 11793 bp, 12 predicted proteins | sample 811161 | NCBI WGS metagenome assembly MDTB01 (sample SAMN05326650, study PRJNA326480) | marine metagenome | isolation source: seawater | place: Mediterranean Sea | collected 2009
ATTTATGTAATAAATGCAATCAATCATTTTTCCTTGAAATATGCTAATTATTTAAAAAAATTACTTAAAAAATATGAAAAAAACCACATTTTTAATAGTTGGTAAGCATGCTGTAGTTGAGGCCCTTAAAAATCCCTCAAGAAAGGTAGAAAGAGTGTTTCTTACTGAGGATGCTCAAAAAAGAATTAATAGAGAAAATCAATCTTTAAATTTACTTAAAGATTTAAATGTTTTCTATAAATCAAAAAGAGAACTTGATAATTTATGTGGAAGAGACGAAACCTCACATCAAGGCTTAATTGCTGAGGTAGAGCAAATAGAAGAGGAAACTCTTAAAGATTTCGTTTTAGGTAATCACAAAAAAAATATAAATTTAATTGCACTAGAAGAAGTTACTGATCCAAGGAATATTGGTTCAATCATAAGGAGTGCGGTTGCGTTTAATATTGATGGTATTATCGTAAAAGAAAGATCTTTTCCATCAAAAAGTAAAATACTTTACAAAAGTGCTAGTGGTGGAGCTGAATATTTAAAAATATTTAAAGTATCAAATATAAATACAACTTTAAGATATCTTAAATCTAAAAATTTTTGGATAAGTGCATTTGATGTGTCAGCTGCAAAAGACTTTACAAAAAATGACTGGAAAGGAAGAAATATTCTTTTATTTGGTTCTGAGGGTTTTGGAATAAAAACAAAGACATTAGAAAACTCAGATTTTAGATACAAAATAAAAATTAATAATAATATTGAAAGTTTGAATATATCAAATACTGTTTCTATTGTTTGTCATTTTATAGACCAATCTATTAAAAAATAATATTTAATATATTGTTTTTTTTAATATTATAGATTAAAGAAACATTTAGGCCCTCATAGCTCAATTGGTAGAGCAATTGATTTGTAATCAATAGGTTCGCGGTTCGAGTCCGTGTGAGGGCACCAGCTTCAAGATTTTATTTTTATTATAATAATATCCATTAAAGATTTTAGAATATTTATTAAATTTACAGAGCTAGTTCCTTTAGTTCTATCTCTAAATGTAGTTGGATATTCTCCTATCTTAAATTTATATTTTATTGCAATAGATAAAGTTTCAGTAAGATATAAAAAACCTGTACTTATTTGTTTTTTGGATAATATTTTTTTAATCAACTTATACTTATAAATTCTATATCCATTTGTATAGTCACTATAGGAATATTTAAAAAGAAATTTAGCCAGTATATTTGCACAAAAAGAAAAAATAATTCGATTTTTTGGCCAATTTATTATTTTACTTTTTTTAAGATAACGACTACCTATTAATAAATCTAAGCCGTTAATACCAAATTTTTTGTACATTTTTTTAATTTCGTTTGGATCATGAGAAAAATCACCATCCATTTCTATAATTGAAGAAAATCTTTTTTTTACAGCATACTTCATGCCCTCACGAACGGCACTTCCTCTACCCTTCTTTTTTCCTCTATGTATGATTTTTGTTCTTGAATAATTTATCTTTTTAAATTCATTGACAGTAAGGTAGTTTTTCGAATCATCTATTACTAAGATAAAAATATCTTTATAGTTTTTTTTTAAGTTTATTATTAGATTTCGTATGTTTAATTCTTCATTATATACTGGAATAATTATAATAGTATTTTTATAATTCATTTAACTTAATATTTAAGTTTATATTAGTAAATAATACATTATTAAAATGATATGTCTAAAAAATTAGAAAATTTTAAGATTTTTCTTGGTGTTGTCTTGAGTGTTTTAGTTGCTACTTTATTGTGGGACAAAATTGTAATTACCTACAATAATCCAGGAAATGTGGTAGGAGTTTACTCAGAGCTTAAATTAAGTCCTTATAATAATCTTTTTAGATTTCTTTTTTTTACATTATTTCCAATTACAGTATTTACAATATTATTTAACTACTATCATGATAACAAATTAATAAATTTAAAAGACATATTTGTTACTAATTCTTTACCACTTATAGATAAGAACAAAACAATTTTCTATTTACTGCTCTTATCTATTTTTTTTGTAATAATAAATTTTTTTTCTAGCGAATTTTCACTACAAAAAATAGATATTTTTCATGAAGGTCTCGCATTGAGCCATGGGTTGAATTCTAAAATTACAGGAAATTTATGGTCAGACTCTTTTCTTCAAAATAGCTTGTTTTCAGAATTTATAAATCCTCAATTAGCATGGTTAATTAGTAAAAGTGAAAATATCGGGTCTATAAGAGCTAATCATATTTTTTTAAGACTTCTAACTGAACTGACTTTGATATTATTTATTTATCATTTAATAAAAATTTTAAATTTCAAAAAAAATTATATGGCTTTAAGTTTTTTAATATTAGGAATTCTTTCAATATATCTTAACCAAAAACTAACCGAAAATTTTTACCCAGTTAGATATAGAGATATTCCTTTATTTATTTTTTTAATCACTTCTTTAAAATTAATCACCAACTCAGATAGAAAAATATTTTATAGTTTTTTTGTAGGAAATATAGCGGTAATTTCTATTTTTTGGAGCTTAGACAAAGGAATTTATATTAATGCTTCGTTATTTTTTTTGTTAATGTTTTTTTTAATTCAAAAGGAATATATTAAATTTTACGCAGTGACCATATCCACAATTTTAGGATGGTTATTTTTTTATTTGTTTTTAGGCAATATAGAATTTAGTAATTTTTTATATAATTCATTTCATGTAATTAAAAATCAGGATTTGTTAAATGGTTTAGTGCACCCTACTCCTTTCTTTTTTGAAGAAAATGAACATTCCGCAAGAGGTACAAAAAATTTTATAATAATAATATTAAATGGAATAATGTTAAGTTATATAATTTTTTCACGTAAAATAAATTTATCTAATAGTACTAAGGCTTTTTTATTTTTCTTTTTTATTTTAGCTTTTATTAACTATAAAGGTGGGATTTCAAGGGCAGATGGATATCATATGAAACAGTCTATATTCCCAAATCTAGTCTTATTTATTTCTCTATTATTAGTATTTATACAAAAATATCTTAGTAAAGATATATTACTAAATAAAAATTTTCATTTTACCAAATTAGTTTTTTTTATTTCTTTGGTTTTAAATATATCTTTACTTAATACTAATAATCTAAAACAAATTTTTTCTTTTAATAAAAATTACAAAGAATACGTCTCTTTAGAGGACAATTACTTTCTTAATGATGACTATAAAAACTTAATAAAAAAACTTGAAAGTTATGATCTTGATTGTATACAGCTGTTTTCTTATGATAGTGGTCTTCCCTATTTTTTAAGAAAAAAGTCTTGCACTAGATATAATTTTATTTACATTCTTAGTTCTAATAAGGTCCAAAACGATTTTATCTCAGAACTCGATATTAAAAAGCCAAAAATTATATTGGCTAATGAATCATATCCTAGTAATATAATAGTATCTCCACATTTAAGATTTCGTTTAGTATCAAATTATATTGAAAAAAATTATAAGATTAGAGAAAAGTTTAAGGAGTGGATAATTTATGAAATTAAATAAAAAAAATATAATTTTAATTACAATATCGCTGGTGATTTTGATAATAATATTAATTACAGCTTTTGATAAATACGAAAAATATAAAAATAAAACTAAAAAGTTACTAAAAGTAGAAACTTTATATTACTCTCTAAAAATTGATAGAATTAAAATTAAAAGTTCTACATACGGAGGAATAGATGTTCTTGATAAAAAAATAATTTATCTAGATAATAACTCTGGCCTTTATTCAATTTCAGAGGAAAAATTAGACAATAAGAAATTTTTTAATATTAAAAGCTTGTCTGCAAAAAAGATAGAAAATTTTAAAGATCAGTTTATTAAATCGTTTGAAGATGAATTAGGTGATAAAGCTAATGCCTTGTTTGGAGTAAAAGATATATTAATAGGTGATTTTTTTTCAAATGATAGGAAATATCTGTTAGCCTCTTCTTTAAAATTTAATAAGAGCAAAAATTGCTATACTTTAAATTTATTTTTATCAGAAATTTTAGATAAAGAAGACTTAGTTTTAAGTGACTGGAGTGAAGTATACGCTTCATCACCATGTTTAAAAGTTGATTTAACAGAACCAAAATTTGCTGCCGCTTCCGCAGGAGGAAGAATATTTAAGTATGATAACCAAAATGTTCTTTTAACCATAGGAGATTTTTATTCTGATGATGTTCACGGCCCTGCATTAAGCCAAAATTTAAAAAATGATTATGGAAAAATAATAAAAATAAACCTTTCTACAAAACAAAAAAGTATTTTTAGCTATGGTCACAGAAATCCTCAAGGTTTGTTTATTAACACAAAAAGAAATATTTTTTCTTCGGAGCATGGCCCGGCAGGAGGTGATGAGATTAATTTGATTTTAGAGGGTAAAAATTATGGATGGCCTTTAAATACTTTTGGTGTAGGTTATAAATCTAAAATTCAATATGGAGAAAAAATGAAAAATTGGCCTCCAGATGTTTCAAATAACACTCACGCTAAATTTGAAAAGCCCATTTTTTCTTGGGGAAATACTTTTGCTGCTTCTAATCTAATTTACTATGAAGGTAAATATTTTGATAAATGGAAAGATAATTTGATTGTTGGATCTTTAGCTACAAAAAAACTGGCTAGATTAGTAATTAATGATAAAAATAAATCTATAATTTTAAAAGAGGATATAAAATTAGATGTTAGAATAAGAGATATTATACAATTAAAGGATGGTAAAATCGCAATTCTTACTGATCCATACGATGGATTTAGAGAAATTATAATAATAAGTAAAATAAAAAATAGTAAATAATAATGATTTAAAATATCTTATATCTTAAGATATATAATGTATTTGAACTTATGAGGAAAAGAGCATTAGTTTTCGGAATAACTGGACAAGATGGTTCTTATTTAGCAGAATTATTGTTACAAAAAAATTATATTGTACACGGAGTTAAAAGAAGAAGTTCGAGTCCGAATACGGAAAGACTAGACCACATATTTGATAGTATTAATAAAAGAAATAAAAATTTATTTCTTTACTACGGTGATGTGACTGACAGTAGCAATATTATAAGACTGATAAATCAAACTAAACCTCATGAAATTTATAATCTTGCAGCACAAAGTCATGTAAAAGTTTCCTTTGATTTACCAGAATATACTGCAAATTCAACTGCTTTAGGTCCATTAAGAATTTTAGAATGCATAAGGTCATTAAAATTAGAAAAAAAAATTAAATTCTATCAAGCATCAAGTTCTGAAATGTTCGGAAACACCGATGAAAAACCCCAAAATGAAAAAACTAAATTTAATCCAAAATCAGTTTACGGTATATCTAAATTATTTGCTCATAACATAACTACAAATTATAGGGAAGCTTATGGGATATTTGCTTGTAGCGGGATTTTGTTTAACCATGAGTCCCCTAGAAGAGGACCTAATTTCGTAACAAAAAAAATAGTTAGCGGATTATTAAGGATAAAGAATGGTCAACAAAATTTTTTAACTCTAGGAAATCTTTATTCAAAAAGAGATTGGGGTCACGCGAAAGATTATGCTTTTGCTATGTGGAAAATGTTGCAACAAAAAAAACCAAATGATTTTGTAATATCTACAGGAAATCAAATAACTGTTAAGCAATTTGTAAATCTAAGTGCAAAAAGAATTGGAATCAAAATTAAATGGAAAAATAAAGGATTAAATGAAGTGGGTATTAATCCAAAAAATAAAAAAATCATAATTAAGATAAGTAAAAATTATTTCAGAGAAACTGAAGTAAACGATCTTCTTGGTAATTACTCAAAAGCTAGAAGAATGCTTAAATGGAAACCGAAATATTCTCTTAATAAATTAATTGATGACATGGTTTTAAGCAAATAAAATAATGTCCTACAAAAAAGATATAAAAAATTTCTTTTATCCTTTAAAGGAAAACACATTCGATAAGAAAGATTTAAAATCGGGTATTAATGTTATTTTGTCAAAAAAAGTAACTATGTCAAAAAAAACATTGTTATTTGAAAAAATTTTTAAAAACAAAATTAAAGTTAATAAGTCAACTTTAGTTAATTCAGGTTCATCAGCAAATTTACTCGCATTACAATGTTTAATAAACCCTTACCAAGAAAAAAAACTTAATCGAGGAGATGAAATTTTGATACCAGTAATTTGTTGGTCAACATCTCTTTGGCCAATAGTACAAAGCGGTTTAAAACCGGTATTTGTGGATGTGGAACCCGACACATTAAATATAGATCTTAAGGATCTCGAGAAAAAGATTACAAAAAAAACTAAAGCACTTATGTTAATTCATGTTTTAGGAAATTGTGTAGACATGGACTCTTTAATGAAAATTATTAAAAGAAAAAAACTAATCCTGATAGAAGATACATGCGAATCCTTAGGTACAAAATATAAAAAAAGATACTTAGGGACTTTTGGTAGGTTTTCTACTTTTTCATTTTATTATTCACATCAAATCTCCTCAGTAGAAGGAGGTATGATATGCTGTAATTCTGACTCAGACTTAAATATTATACAATCTCTTAGATCCCATGGATGGTCAAAAAATACAATCTTTCAAAAAAAATTCGAAAGATTAAACAAAAAACTTAATAAAGATTTCCTATTTATTAATTCCGGGTACAATTTGAGACCAACAGATATTAATGCGGCAATCGGTATTAGCCAATTTAAAAAACTAGATATTTTCATCAAAAATAGAAAGTATAATAAGAATAAAATAATTAAAACTCTAACGCTAGATGTGAGATGGCAAAATCAAGTCAAATTCTTAAAAGAAAATAAATACGTTAGCCCATCATGGTTTGGATTAGTTATGATGCTAGATAAAAGATTTAAATCTAAGAAAACAAAAATAATGAGTAATATGAAAGCTCTCGGGATTGAAAATAGACCAATTATAAGTGGTAACTTTATAAAACAACCTGCTTTAAAAAAATATAATTTAATAAAAAATAAAAAATTTCCAAAGGCTGATCAAATTGACAATTTAGGTTTTATGATAGGTTTAAGTTGTGAAAAGATTTCAAATTCAAAATTAAAGAGATTAAATAATTGCTTTTTTAAATCTTTTAAAAATGCTGGTTAAAAAAAAGATAATTGGGTTAACTGGATCTTCCGGTGTATTAGGAAAAAGATTTATCAAGAATTACAAAAAAAAATATAAATTTGTTAAGTACCCATATAGGTTGGAAAATACAAAAAAAATTAATTATTGGACAAAAAAAAATTCGAAAATAGATAAGTTTATACACTTCGCTGCTATTTCTAATAAAAGTATAATTAAAAAAAATCCGAAAAAAGCTTTAGAAGTTAACTATAAATCAACTATAAATTTGATTAATCTTTTAAACAAAAATACAAACCTTAAATATTTTAATTTTATTTCTACATCAAATGTCTATAAAAGTTCACTAAGGTCTTTAAAAGAAAATTCTGTTTGCCAACCTAACAATTATTATGGCCATACTAAGTTAAAAACTGAAAATTACATCCAAAAAAATTCTAAAGAATTTAATTTTAAAATTGGGGTTTCAAGAGTATTCAACTATACTTCACCTGATCAATCCGAGGGATATTTCATTCCTGATGTAATAAGAAAATTAAAAAAAAGAAAAAAAGAAAAGAGAATTTTTTTTTCTAATCTTAATCAAAGAAGAAACTTCTCTCATATAGATGATATTTGTTTAGCTATAAATCATATGCTTGAAAAAAATTCTAAAGGTTTTTTTAATATTTCATCTGGTAATACAATTATTCTCAAAGATTTAGTCAAGATAATTATTAAAAAGATGAATTTAAAAATAAAATTACAAACAGATAAAAAAAAAAACAATCTTGTTCCAAATATAAATAAGCTAAAAAGATTGGGATATAAGCCCAAAAAAAAATTAAAAGACATTCTCTATGAATTTGAAAAAAAAGGACGTTTTAAAATATAATTAACAAAAATTATAAGTTTTGATTTTCTTTACTAATAAAAGAATTATAATTTTTGTGTTCAAATATATGGCAATACCAGATCTGGTGGTGCCATATTTCGTCACCAGGAGTTAATAAATTGTATGCTTTTGAAAATTTTATACTTTTGTTTTCGTTGTTAAACTCATTAATAGCAAGTCTTTCCCCAGAGTAATCATTATAAAGCTCAACATCAGAACCAATAACATCATCAAAATAGCAAAAAACTCTTGGTAAATAATTATTAGTATTTTTAGTAATCATAGATAAAGATACTTTTGTTGAAGAGTAAAAATCGAAATCATTAATAATAGCTCCAATAGGAGCTGGTGTAAATTTTGAAAAAAAATCAACAGATGTCTCTTTAATATCTCCTAAAATTAACTTTGATCTTTTTAATTTTGACTTGAGATTTTCTTCATCCATTTTAAAAAACCCTTTTTTCCAATGATACGGAAGATCTTTGTAACTCGATGGTGTCGGTAAACCTGAGCCCATATCAAAACCATATAATTCAATTTTTACATCAAGTATTTTTTCTATTTCTTCAGAATAGTATTCAAGTAATAATAAACCACGTCCACTTGCCACTCCATACTCGATAACACTTATAGTTTTAATATTTAGTTTTTTAGCTAATTTAGCTGCATTAAATACTATATATGCATAGTGCATTCGCTCTAAAGAATTAATAGAATATCTAAATTCAAAGCTGCCTAATTTTTTTTTATCAATTATTCTTTTAATTCTATGTTTAAGATAAGACTTGAAATTTATTATTCCTTTTAATCTTTGTTCCAAAAAATTTAAATTCTCATTCATAAAATTACAAATATTAAAAAAATCTATAAAAAAATTTATTTTTTATTCTTTTAAGTAAACTATCTTGATCTGAAAAAGATGGCTCCTTTTTACCTGGTCTTTGTTTCCATATAGCATGATAAAATTTTCTTTGTTTTAAATTAAAAGGAAAAAAACTTTTTTCATTTACGTAATAATATAAAGCAATAGACATTCTATTTAAATTTTCAGGACAATTTATTGGTTCGGGAAAACCATGGTTAGACTCTACATCGGTTCTAAAAATTACAGCATTATTAATTAAAGGTAAAATTTTCTTCTTACAATTATTCATTTTGTTATCCCATAATTCTAAAGAACCATTCCATTCCTCTTTCCAATTAGAATTTAAATATACAAGTAGATTCAAGACTCTTCTCGTTTTTGATTTTCTTTTATATATAAAATCACTATGAACTTTAAGATACCCCCCTTTTTTAGATGAGTGCATTCCTCCTCCTTTTAAAGACCAGTCAGGTTGAATGTTATTTATTTTAAATTTTTTTTCTAGAATTGAAATAAACTCTTGAGAGTAAAATTTCTTAATAATTTCTTTTATAGTTGAAGGCATTTTTTCAAAATCTTCAAAATGTCTTTTAGTTTTTTGATATCTTTCACTACCAGAGTCTAATGTTTCATTAAATGTTTTAAATTCTAATTCAGCTTTTAACACTTGATCGTGAGGTAATATATTTCTAATTTCTGCATGATCAAACGGATCATTTTCAACATTTATTTTCTTTTCAATTTCATCCATAATTAATTGCTCTTTTTAAAAATAATCTCAGTAACTTTTCTGTACCCTTCTGCAGTATAATGTCCATTCAATTTAAAAGGAAATAAAGTCAATGGATCAAGTTCCTTTTCAAATATCTCTTTGTTAATATCTATAATTGGAATATCTAACTCATTTACCATATTTGTTATATTCACGTAATTACTTTTATCAAATTTTTTTTGTTTTGTTTTGTTTTTTTTTGCATAACGATTATATTCAGGTAAGTAAACGAAGTATAATTTTGAGCTATTCTTAATAGCTAATTCATTCGCTAATTTTAGAATTATTTTGTATTCGGCAGGTAAAGTTACTTTTTCTTTGCCGTAAACTGATTGTCGAGAATAATATAATTTTAAAAACTTAGTTAAATGAAAAGAAGTTTTACTATAATTATCAATCATTTTTTTGGTAATTAAATTGATTTCTTCTTGTTTCGATTTTAAGTCTTGTGAAAAATTAATATCTTTAAGATACTTGTTAAGAATATTTGACTTCAGTTCTTCTTGTAGATCTCTCAAATCATTATCTTCAAAATAAAACCATAATACGATATTTACATTATTAGTTAAATATTCTCTGAGGCCTGCGTATTGAATTAATGGCCCATTTCCATTCACGCCAAGGTTTAAAACCGATTGATCAAATTTATTTCTCAAAACTGAGGCTATGTCATCTGGTTGGTTTAGACACGCTCCCAAAACAAAAGAGTCTCCTACTAACATATAATCAATTTCTTTTTTTTCCCATTCTAAATCTGGATTATTAAATCCAAATCTATCACTATTGTAAATTTGATAATAACCATTTTCATTGCAATTAATTGTTTTGTATTTTGCAACTCCTGATAAAGGGAATATTTTTTTATTTGTACCAATATGATTGTTAGGAGGTAATACCACCGATGCTGGTATATTATCTTTTATAAAATCATTATAAACTTCATATTGAGTTCTTAAATCAAATAATTTATTTGTAGTCTTTTCATAAATTTTTTTTTGTGAAATATAATAATATTTCTTTTGAACTACCATAAAAGTTTCAAATAAATATAAAGCAAAGAAAGAACTAAGAAAAATTAAAATTAAATACGTTTTAATATTTTTTTTAAGAAAAAAGGAAATAATTGAAAAAAGTAAAATTATTACGGATAAAATATAATAATCATTATAAAATAATCTATTAGATCCATTCCATATAATTTCTGATCTATAAAAAATATAAATTAATATTGTAATTGAAGCTAATAAAAGTAACGGTGAGAATATTTTTCTTAAGAAATCCATCTAATTCAATAATCATCACATATAGTTAAAAAGTTTCTTTTCTTAATTGTTCTAACTTAATTTTTTTTTGAAGACTTCTGCTTTTATCGTACAAAAGGTTAAATTTAATCTTTTTATTAATAAATATTTTAATAATTTTAGCATTTCTTACTTCAATGTTGTCCGCCACAGCGCTAATTGGTCTTTTTAAAGGCTGTAAATTTTTGATAGTTATTTTTGTTGTATCTTTTACAATTTTTCCTTTCCATCTTCTTGGTCTAAATGCACTGATAGGAGCTATTGAAATTTTTTTTGAATTTAAGTTAAGTATTGGTCCATAAACTGATAAATTATAGGCAGTGCTACCTGCGGGGGTAGAAACAAGAACACCATCAGAAATTAATTTTCTAATTATGTATTTAGATCCATTTTTGATAGCTAGAAATGCTGCTTGTCTACTTTGCCTTAAAATAGAAACTTCATTTATTGCTAGTAATTTCTTAGTCTTATTTCTTATTTTCAATTTCATTTCAAGTGGTGATATACTTATCATTTTTGCAATTGATAAATTTTTAATAATTTTTTTTTTTTATAAACTTATTCATTAAAAAGCCGTAGTTTCCTGAGTTAATACCGTAAAATAAATTATTATTTTTTTGATTTCTTTTAAGAGTTTGAAGCATAAAACCATCTCCTCCAATTACTATGATAAGGTTACTTCTTTTTACTAAATTCTTTTTTAATTTATTTATTAAAAATTTTTTAATTTTTAATGATTTTAAATTAGTATCTGAAATTATTATTGGTTTTTTCATCATTAATTTGGTGCCCTCGGCCAGACTCGAACTGGCACTCCCAAAAGGGCAAGGATTTTAAGTCCTTTGTGTCTACCAATTTCACCACGAGGGCACGTCG
>MDTB01098964.1_pt1 | contig 11792 bp, 11 predicted proteins | sample 811161 | NCBI WGS metagenome assembly MDTB01 (sample SAMN05326650, study PRJNA326480) | marine metagenome | isolation source: seawater | place: Mediterranean Sea | collected 2009
ATATTAAAGAAGATTTCTTTATTGGATTAAAAGGTGATGCCAATGTTGATTATTCAGGCGGAACACTGGCTGTTGGTGGATCAATTACCATTGGTAAAGATTCAAATTCAAAAGGGCAATTTAATATTTCAAATACAGCCAAACTTACGGTTCTTAATGATATGACGATTGGTGAATCTGGTGAAGCCTATGTAAATTGTTCTGGTGGAAGCTTAACCGTTGGTGGGAAAATTTCATTAAAAGGAACTGCTGCATCTGTATTTAATATGTCTGGTGGAAATCTAACCGTGAAAGCAATTGAGTTGAATTCCAAAGAATCATTCCAATTTACAGGTGGAACGTTAAATACTGAACAAATCACTGGAACATTTGAAAATGCAGGTGGAACATTGGAAGTTGGTGCTCAAACCGATGATGGATCAGCTGCTAGCACATTTAAATTTCGTTTACACCCCCATGAATCCGCAAAGGAAAAATTAAAAAATATAACAAAAATTGTTGGCGACTTTGTTCAAAAAAATGGTGAAACATCTGTTTCAGATCTTTCATTACGTATTTATGATAATTATGAAAATAGCTTATTGGATGTATCAGGCAATGTAAGTTTGGCTGGAAATTTAACCGTAAACAGTAAACAAGGATTAACTTACAAGTTGAAGCAGTCTTTTCAATTAATTAATGCAAAGGTGTATGACGGTTCTTTTACAAAGGTTACACTACCTACACTCTCGAACGATTTAAAATGGGACACCTCTCAATTGTATACTTCTGGTACAATTTCTGTAGAAAGTGCCGATGCTGCATCCACGGTGGCAACAATTTTAACTTACCCGAACCCAACGGTTAAAAGCCGTCATGTTCCAACATTTCATTACAAACTCGAATCTGCGCGTGATGTAACATTAAAAGTCTATAATATTTTTGGTCGGCAAATTTATTCATATGCTTATAAAAGCACCGATAATGGGGGTTTAACGTCAAATAACGTCGCATTGCCCCAATCAATTACGAATAAATTGGCGATTGGAACTTACTTTATTATTGTTCATGATCAATCCAATGTTCTTGCCAAAGGGAAGTTTGCTATTCAGTAATGATTGAAATTTTTAGTCGTTCCATTGGAATATTTAGTAATTTTTAATACACTGAATGAATATTAGTTAAGATGATTTCTGAGGTGACTTAATGACAAAACGTAATTTTTCAAAAAAAGTGGTAGACGGTGCCGACCGGGCTCCCTCCCGAGCGATGTTACGAGCGGTTGGTTTTGAAACCCCTGATTTTGAAAAACCTCAAGTTGGTGTTGCATCTACTTGGAGCATGGTAACGCCATGTAACATGCATATTAATGATTTAGCCAAGCATAGTGAAACAGGTATCAATACATCTGGCGGTAAAGCTGTAATATTTAACACCATCACGATATCTGATGGTATATCGATGGGCACTGAGGGAATGAAATATTCTTTGGTATCTCGGGAAGTTATTGCGGATTCAATTGAAACAGTTGTCGGTTGCCAAGGTTTTGATGGCCTTATTGCTATTGGGGGATGTGACAAAAATATGCCGGCTTGCGTCATGGGAATGATTCGCTTAAACCGTCCTTGTATTTTTGTTTACGGTGGGACGATTTTACCTGGTTCTCATAAAAATAAGGACGTTGATATAGTTTCCGTATTTGAAGCGGTTGGTTCTCATGCAAACCAGGCCATCGATGATCAAGAATTGCTGGAGATAGAGAGTGCTTCAATTCCTGGTGCAGGTTCTTGTGGCGGTATGTATACGGCAAATACCATGGCTTCTGCTATCGAAGCACTCGGATTAAGTCTACCCAACAGCTCCGCTCAAGCCGCGGTTTCTAGTGATAAAGAACGTGATTGTGAAAATGCTGGTAAGGCTGTGATGTATTTGGTTGAAAACAACATTTGTCCCACCGATATTTTAACGAAAGCATCGTTTGAAAATGCAATTACTGTTATCACGGCCTTAGGGGGATCAACCAATGCTGTTTTACATTTGATTGCGATGGCGAAAACTGCAGGTATCGATATTGGTCTTGTTGATTTTACCCGTATTGCTGAAAAAACACCGGTTGTTGCTGATTTAAAACCAAGTGGAAAGTATACAATGTCTCGTTTGGTAGAAATTGGTGGCATAATTCCATTAATGAAACAGTTACTAGCCGCTGGTTTATTGCATGGCGATGCATTAACTGTCACAGGTAAGACCATGGCAGAAAATCTTGCTCAATTTGGAGATTACCCTGCAGATCAGGATATTATTTTACCGTTGGACCGTCCCATAAAGCCGACGGGTCACTTGGTGGTTTGTTATGGGAATATTGCACCTCAAGGCTCTGTTGCGAAAATTAGTGGCAAAGAAGGCCTATCATTCACAGGTAAGGCTCGTGTTTATAATTCTGAAGAAGCCGCACTTGCTGCAATTCTCGATGGCACTATTGCCAAGGGTGATGTGATCGTTATCCGTTATGAAGGGCCTAAAGGTGGTCCTGGCATGCGTGAGATGTTATCTCCAACGTCTGCTGTCATGGGGAAAGGCTTGGGAAAAGATGTTGCACTTATTACTGACGGCCGCTTCTCAGGAGGCACTCACGGCTTTGTGGTTGGCCATATTACCCCGGAGGCTTACGATGGTGGGGTGATTGCGATTATTGAAGATGGTGATGAAATAACCATCAATGCTGAAACACAAGAAGTAAATTTAAATATTAAACAAAGCATAATCGATGAACGACTGATAAAATGGAAGCGTCCAAAACCAAATTATACTTCTGGCGTTTTAGCAAAGTATGCCGCATTGGTAAGTACGGCATCTGAAGGTGCAACAACAGATCAAAATTTATCAATGGATTGAATGAAATATTTACTTGTTATACTCCGATATTAGATAAAGAAATTCGGAGGTATAACATGTTTAAGATTTTTGATAAAACAGATTTTAATGATATTGGTTTTGTTGATGAATTGAAAGAGAATGGATTTGACATTCACAATGTTGGTGGACAATCTCACTCTGATTTTTCAGCAGGTGAAGTTTATCGCTTCAAAAATGGTCAATATCAACTTATTGGCGAAAGTCATGCTATTTTAACCTGTAATGCAAATACTTTTTTTAAGACATTACTTGATGTTGAAAAACAGTTCGACTATCGATTATTTGGATAATAAGAACGGGGGGAAATCATGCCAACTTATACCTATCGCTGTAAAACATGTAATACAGTCACTGAAGTTAAACAATCCATTCATGATACGCCAATGACGCATTGTATAAAATGTAATGGAGAAGCAAACCGAATTATAACATCTGAAATTAGTATTCAATTTAAAGGTTCAGGCTTTTATTGCACTGATAGTAAATAAATTCCTTTTCCATAAATTAGGATGCTATAATTTTTTTTGTGACTTCTGATCAATCATTACCCAATTTGTTACATTCAGGTACGCCTATTATTATGGGAATCGTGAATATTACTCCGGACTCTTTTTATGATGGTGGGTACTCTTTACAAGCATTGGATCAACAACTTTTCGATTTTGATGCTGCAAATGTTGATATTATCGACCTTGGTGCTGAATCTTCTCGACCAGGATCCAAACCAATATCTGCAACGGAAGAAATTTCTCGTTTAACGCCAGCTCTCTCAAAAATAAAAAATAAATCAAATGCATTCATATCAATTGATACCTATAAACCAGAAACAGCCGCTTTTGCTTTATCAAATGGTGCTGATTTGATCAATGACATTACTGGTGGGGAGTCACAGGACTTACTCAATGTAGTTGCGGAACATAACGCTGGAATTATTTTAATGCACAAGCAAGGAACACCAGAATCGATGCAAAATACCCCAAAGTATAAAGATGTAGTTTTGGAAATCAAAGACTATTTAGCGCGTCAAATTGAACGTGCAACGTCAGCTGGTGTATCAACAATTGCAATTGATCCTGGTATTGGGTTTGGGAAATCATTGGATCATAATTTAACTATTCTCAAGCAACTTGATGAATTTAAATCGCTGGGATGCCCTATTTTAATTGGCACATCCAATAAATCATTTATTGGCCATTTAACTGGGGCGGGTATTAATGATCGCATTCCTGGCTCAATTGCCTCTGCACTTAGTGCTTATGAAAAGGGGGCTCGTATTTTTCGTGTTCATAATGTAAAAGAAACTCGTCAAGCGCTAACAATTTATGAGGCCATTAATGAATAATGTATATTTAGGCTTAGGTTCTAATGTTGGGAAACGTAAAAAAAATATTGAAATGGCACTTGAAAAATTGCAAGCGCATCCTGATATTTCGTTGATCCAAATTTCAAAAGAGTATGAAACACTTGCTGTTTCTCAATTTAAACAACCAAATTACATCAATTCAGTTGCACAAATTGATACGTTTTTAACACCTCTAGAATTGCTTGATTTTACTGAATCAATTGAACAAAGTATGGGACGTGCAACAAAAGGCCTTGGGGACCCACGAATTATTGATATTGACATTCTATTTTATAATAATGATGTCATTTCAGATGACCGTCTTACCATTCCTCATGCGTTGGCTCATGAACGCTTATTTGTTTTAAATCCGCTTCATGACATTGCACCTGATTATATTCATCCCATTTTAGGTCAATCTATTGCAGAACTTCGCTTGGATTTAAATGGATATTAAATTGAAAACAGTTTCGATTGCGATTGAATCTTTAGCACATTTAACATTAGTAGCTACATTAATGGCGAAACAAATTTCAGCACCGTTACTTGTTGGCCTTTCCGGAGATATGGGTGCTGGAAAAACAACGTTTGTTCGAGAAATATGTCGCGAACTTGGTTCAAAGGACTGGGTCAACTCACCTACTTACGCAATTATGCAACGCTATCACTGTCCGAAAGGCGATCTTTTGCATTTGGATTTTTATCGATTATCTAATGAAAATGAAATTGATCAACTTGATTTAGACTCATATTTAACTCATTCCACAATTGCATTTATTGAATGGATTGAAAAATCAGATTTAATCGTGCCTGATATTCAAATCAACTTTGAAATCATCAATGAAAATCAACGAAAACTCACTATTTCTTCAAAACATTCCTGGATTTCAAAACTTAAATAAGACAAATCCCAACCAATTCAGGACCAAAAAACTTTGTTGTTAATGTTCCAACCGATTGCAATGAGACTTTGACAGACGGGTATTTAACTTTGATTTGATTCCTTATTTTAATGGCTTCACGGTAAACCCCACGATATTCGATGCAAATGCGATTTACTTTTCTCTTTTCTAATTTTATTGCATCCTCAACAGCGGCTATTAATGTGGCAAATGCTGATTCTTTGGTATAAGAAACTGTAATAATGGTTAGTTTACGATCAAGCTCAATTACAGGAATAAAATGAAATAAACGCATTTGAACTTTTTTTTGATTATCTGCTAAGTCCATTACCCATTGATGATTTTTAACAAAGTCAAATTCCAAAGGACAAACCCAATGTTTATAATTGCTTACCAATTGTTGGGCTAGTTTATTTACTTCGAGCGGTGAATAATTGTTTTTTATCGCATCAACGAGTTCATAAATCATCAAGCCTAATCCAACGCCATTTGCATTGGTGTTATAGACATGTATTTCTAAGTCTTTTATGTTTTGTTCATCAATGTGTTTTTTTGCATTCAGGGCCGCACGATATGTTTTTTTTAGATTATGATTTAAATGCAATGAAATAATAAAATGATACCCTTCTTCATACAATTGCTTATACTCTTCATAAAATGCATAGTTTGAATCACCCGTTACTTGAACTTTACGAATATAGTCCAATGGATCAATATCGATTAATGCTGCGACATTGTCTGTTACAATGGCCAATTTAAACATGTTGGTGTCTTCCACTAATCGACCCATTTGGACTAACATCTGGGATACCACTGATGAAATAACGAATAACGGCTGAATATTTGCAATTTGGATGATTGCTGAAATAAATGGATTTAGCTCTCTTGCAACATCCATGTTATTCAATGTCCCAAATGCTTTTGCATGACCGACAACTTTTTCATCGCTTTGAATCACGATATCGGCCATAACACCATTTTGTTGGGTTTGCTCCACTTTTACTGTTTTACTTTTGTTTGATACTGCATTTGTTTTTTCATCAAAAACCATATCATCAATGCCATCTAAGCCAGGGATCTGCATTTTATTTGAAGCACCTAAAACATCGATATTTGATGATTTTGCAACATCCGTTGGTGTTAGCTTGCTTTGTGTTGGGAAGTCTTCAGTTTCCCCTTTTGTCATCGCATCCAATTGATTAATGCCACGTAATGTTTCTTGAATTTTAACTTTAAGTGCATTGTCAGTGATGGAATTTGAATGCTTTGATAAGATGTTTTTCAATAAAGTTAAATTTTCAGGTTTATTTGAATCCCTTGCCACTTTTTCTAATCGAGATACGAGTTGTGTCAAAAACGAGAAGTCATACCCTGTATCACCACCCAGTTCAGTATCTAAAATCATTAGTAATTCATTCATGACGGCATCTAAAATTGAATTTTGTAGCGTAATAATTAAATTTGAAACCTTCGGTTTAAAATCAGGCACTTTATTTGATGTAAACATTTGCAATAAATCTTTTGCATCTGATACCAAAAGTTTTCCCTCAACATTCTTTGTTTCTAATTTATGCAATTGATTTAGCATATCCAGCTTATCTGATTTTGCTGACACGTCTGAAGCCGCTTGATTTAAAGATGACTTTTGAATCTTAAATTCATTCATTTCATTATTTAATAAATTTCCAAAATCAGCCGCCATATTTTAATTATAGTACTCCTTATGCTTGGGCACTAGTGAATATTGCTTTAAAGAAAATCATCCTACGCTCAAAATTGATTAAAATGTTTATTAATTTTTAATTTCGGGTATATAACAAAGATTCAATAGAGGGGGGGCAATCCTCATATATAGCCTCATTAGTCTTTCTGGCCAATTTTCTTCAATATTGCCTTCCTCTCGAATCTTCTAAAACCCTAAATCTAGTCTTAATCCAGCCTGAATGACTGCTGTAAACATGTCATATTCATCATTTAAATAAAAGATTTTATTGTCAATTTTCAAGTATCTATTACCTTGACCTGCAAAATAATACACATCATATTGCGCAAACAGAGCAAGGAAATCTGTGAGTTTATAACCTGCCCCTGCTTGCCAGCCAACTTTCAAACCGGCTTCATATCCGTAACTGTCTGATGCGATCGACTCAAATGAAACGGGTGTGGTTAAAACATTTGCGCCACCATAAATATGCAACGCTTTTCCAACATAAAGCACGAGGTTTAAATACCCAATGGAATAATTGGATATGACTTCATTGGGCAATGTAACATCCTCATTTTGATTTGGCCCTACAACATTTGCTTCTTTGTATACTATTTCTCGTAATTCTTTATACCCTAAAGAAATCCCAAACCGATTATTGAAAGGTAAAAATACTTCTGCACCGTACCCTAATACACTATGTTCGGACGGCAAAAGATTGATATCAAAGTTTCTATCTGTTGATTGCCTTCTTAGCGGCATATACAAGCTATTTATACTTGTGTATGCTCCAAAAAAACTAATGTGCGGGAATAGTTCCTTCTCTGATATTTTAGGTTCTGTTTTTTTAGGCGCCGCTTTCTCTGTTACTTTCGTTACTGTTGTTACACCCTCTTTGGTGGTGGTTGTTGTGGTTGTGGTAGTGGTTGTGGTTTGACCAAATACAATTGATGAGAAGATGCTTAATATCATTATAAGCTTAATATAGTGCGTCATTTTCTTACTCCTTTTTTGTTCTATTTATTGATACAACTTAATTTTAAATTTGTTCCATGATCCATTTAAAATAAATAAATTATTAATCATTATTTTAAAATTTTATATAACCAGATATTTATTTTTTTTTCAAATTTGAAAAGAACAGTCCATTTTAATCGTCCTTTTAAACCCTGGCCATTGATACGTGAGTTTATAATTAAAATTTATTATTTGTCACTTGGTATCAAACAAAATATAATAATAAAACCGGGCGGTTAGCTCAGTTGGTTAGAGCGTTAGCTTGACATGCTAGAGGTCACTGGTTCGATTCCAGTATCGCCCACCATTTGATTATGAAAATATTAATTTTTGTTCTTTTGTTTTGTTCATATGCTTTTGCTGTGCCGATACTTATTCCCCCAGGCTCAAATGCAAAAAAAGTTGCTGATATTCTCAAAGAAAAGCAACTGATCAAAAGTCCAAAAATGTTTTATTTGTATTTAAGAACCAATAAATTAACGACTAGTATTCATACTGGGCAGTTTGATATCCCCCAACAAAGTTCGTATCAAGAGATATCGGCTATTCTAACAGGTAAGAAACAGCAATTGGTTGCGGTTACTATCCCCGAAGGCTTTACACTTCAGGAAATTGCAGCTCGATTGGAACAAAATAATATCATTTCAAATGCTGAAAAATTTCTTTCATTTGTTAAGAAAAATGAAAATCTAACCATAAACCAATTTATAAAAAGAGATAAGTTATCGTCTCTGGAAGGTTTATTTTTCCCAGACACTTATCATTTTTCGAGAAACTCATCGTATAAAATGGTTTATCAAACATTTATAAAGCGTTTCAACGCTGTTCTTATCGATGAGTACCGAACTGTTTCAAAGCCGAGACTTAGTTTTTATGATACTTTGATATTGGCTTCCATTATTGAAAAAGAAGCTGGCACAGTTAGGGAAATGCCCCTTATATCTGGTGTTTTTCATAACAGGCTAAAGAAGAGAATGTATTTGGCATCTTGTCCCACTGTTGGATACGCGATGGGTCAGCCCCGAAAAAAGTCATTAACTTATAAAGACTTGGAATATAAATCACCGTTTAATACATATAAAAATAAAGGGCTCCCACCAACACCGATTTCGTCGCCTGGACGATCGGCTTTTCGTGCGGCACTTTATCCAAAGAAAACCCCTTATTTATACTTTGTATCAAAAAATGACGGATCTGGTACTCATGTATTCTCGACCAATTTAAATGATCATTTAAATAGTCAGCGGCGTATTTTATCGAGAGTAAAATAAATCGTTAGTTTGATATTCTTAAATCCAACACCATCAGTTGTGGAAATGGGCGTTTATTATTTCTTTTATGTGGGTAATCTAACGTAAATAAAATATCTACTTTTTGATTTGTACTGCCCATTGTAACTTCCTGAAATTTTTCCCATAAACCAAATCCAGTTGCTTTTAAGTAACGTGCTTTTTTAGGTGTTAAGGATTGTTCTCCGGATTCTTTCATTTTCACTTTAAACTCAACATGAGGTGTTCGATCTTTCTGCATCCGATTTCCAAATGGTCGCGGTAGAGAATCTGATAGGTCTGCTTTTTTAAGGCAAAAAACTGGAAAATCAAAGCCCTCGCCGTAAGGAGATAAATTATCAAGATCGTTGAGTAACTTTGAGTTAATATCAAAAAAATGTAAATCTTTTACAATTTTGTATGAAAAATTATATTGTTCTGGCGGTAATTTGGCGACTTCTTCTCTTAATAAAATTTCCCACTCACCAATATCATCATGGCTCATTGAAAATCCACATGCCTGAGCATGCCCACCAAATGCGTTTACTTTACGCTTTCCAATTAATGTTTGAACTTCAACCTGATATGGGTTTCTACCGTGCTTTTCTTCGAATCGTAATTGTGTTTTTTCCATTACATCATACATATTAATTGATGGAATACTACGAACAGAGCCCTTCACAAAGCTAGACCCCTCTAATGATGTAATTATAATTGCAGGAACAATAAAGCGATCCCTTAAGCGATCTGCATCAATCCCAATAACACCACTATTCCAATTTTCACCCTTAATAATTAAAACTTTTGCTTTTTCAATATCGATATCCGTTAACATATTTTCAATTTTTGATTCGATTTCTTCTGTAATTTTTTTTCGTTGATCATTGACTTCATCAACCAAATCCACTTGGTCTTCAACTTCTAACTTTGATTTTAATAGTTTATCTTGGTGTAGTAATTGTTTATATTTTTGAATAAATTCTTTCAAGTTTGATCTTGGGCCAACTTTTAATCCTGACATTAATAAATCAACAATGATGCTCGAATCCGGAATTCCTAATTCTGGATCTCCTATTCGACCCGGCGCATTCATTCTTGGGGCGATGGTTCGACTGATGTCGCGTGCTCTTAAAAAAGTACGTGTTGGAATACTAATTTCTTTCAACGCTTTTACGCCACTTAAATTCGTAGAATTTAAGTAATCCATTCCTAACTTAACCATGGCGCGATTCATTGGCTGTTTTAAACTTACACGATCTGATAAAACCCCCAAACTTGAACAGATTGCTAGAACTTCAAAAATTTGTTTTGGATATGATTGCCCCAGGTAATCTCTAAGCGCAATGGCCCATTTAAATGCAACATAGGACCCAGATAATGATCTAAACTCGTTTAATGATTCAGATTTATTTAAATAAGGGTTAATTATTGCAATTGCATTTGGTAGCTTTTGACCTAAAATATGGTGATCTGTAATAATTACATCCAAGTTATGTTCATTAGCATAATCGACAGCTTCAACATCTTTCGTTCCACAATCGGTTGTTATAATTAGTGAAATGCCCTGGTCCAAGGCTTCTTGAATAATGCGTAATTGCAACCCGTGGCCTTCTCTGGACCTTACTGGAAATGCATAGCTGACATCCAATCCCAATTGACGAAGAGCGGTTGTTAAAATGGTTGTACCAGAAATTCCATCGGCATCGGGATCTCCATTAATCATTATTTTTTCTTTGTTTTTAATCGCCTTTTTTATTCTTTCGCATGATTTTTCAAGCTCTTCTTTGGATGATAGGCCATCATGGCGAAGAATTTCAGCCATTTTAGGATCTAGAAACCGCTCAACATTATCTAAGTTGTCTTTTGAAAATCCAGCTGTATTTAATATTTTAGCAAGTATTTTTGAGGTGTTTAGTTCATCAGCAATAATATTAATTTCATCTTGATCAAATTGATGATATTGCCATATTTTTTCTTTTTTCATGATGTCATCATAACTTATTACGTTCATTGCGGCTACAGAAAAGCAAAACTAACGGGTTTGAACCCATCTAATTTTTTTAATCGAATGAAATAAACGTTATTTTAACTAATAAAGTTTTTAAATTCCTGATGAAACACCGTGCCTTTGGGGTCTTCCATTTCAATTGTGATCGTTTGTATGCACTCATCATGTTGATTCATATTATCCAAAACCAATAATGGACGGCATTCTACCAATGGAAACAACTTGCCTCTTTTTGCCCAATCCAATGCAGTTAAGCCAAATTGATCTTGACTCAAAAGGTTAATGTTATGTTCAAGCAAACAAAAAACCAGTGTTTTATTTCCATTAAGTGCCGCATAATGAAGCGCATTCATTTTTGACCCTTTTTCACAACTGTTTATATTTGCTCCATTTTGAATGTATTCTTTGACTTTATTGAGATCAAATCCCCTGCTTTTTTTACACTCTTTTAAAAACAATTCAGAATCTAGCCCACTACTTGACTGACAAATTTGCATATTAAAAAAGATATCAAAAATGGAATTTTTTGTCAGGATTTTTTTGCTGTGATATATTAATTTCAGTTGCTGAAGTGGCGGAATTGGTAGACGCGTCGGTCTCAAAAACCGATGAGCCTAGCTCGTGCCGGTTCGATTCCGGCCTTCAGTACCAAAAA
>MDTB01212927.1_pt1 | contig 11792 bp, 13 predicted proteins | sample 811161 | NCBI WGS metagenome assembly MDTB01 (sample SAMN05326650, study PRJNA326480) | marine metagenome | isolation source: seawater | place: Mediterranean Sea | collected 2009
AAAGCCATCATGATAGCTCCCAGTGCTTGATCAGATAAGTTAAGGATATTTAATCCTGCATTTTCATTAATTTTAATCGTTTCCATTTATTACTCCTTTTTTAAAAACTAATTGTTTATTCTCATATAATCTATTTAATATTTTAATAGAATCCCAAACCCAACTGGATTTGAAACTTGTGTCCGACATTATAAACTCTATCGGTATTTCTTTTAGCCTAAACTTATAATAAGGACGGTTTTGCCATACTTTACTAGAAAAAAATGTGCGAGCAGCGTTTTTGAAATAAAGTGGAAGTTTACTTATCTCTTCTTCTATTTCATCTGTTCTTCTATCATAGACGTAAAATTTAATTTCTGTCTGAAACATGCCGCCGGTAGAAATAAATTTATCAAAATCAAAATCTATTAACGTATCTCTTTTAAATGCTTGATAGCCGCTAGTGGCATCTCTATAATCAGTCCCAAGCATTGTATTGCACAATACTGTACCCATCTTGGAAACAAATTTTCTAAAAAGAGTTGTTTCGTATACAGATCCTTTCATAAATCTGGATCCAAAAACAGCATCATATCCTTCATCCAAATGTTTCAAAAAATCTGGCAAGTGTTCTGGTTTATGAGAAAAGCCGGAATCCATTTCTACAATATAATCAAATCCAGATTCAATACAGTGCTTGTATCCATGTAAGTAAGCACTTACGAGTCCTGTAGATTTTTCGTGAAATAGTACTTGCACATTATCTCCAAATTCATTTTCTAGAATCGATTGTGTACTGTCTTTGCTATATGAATCCATTATATAATGGACAGTTACATCATGTTGTTCCAACAAGTCACACTGACTAAGCAAGCAATTTGTAAATTCTTTAATTGTCTTTTCTTCGTTTGCAACGGGAATTAATATGCCTACAGTTTTCATAAGTCACCTCCGACTAAACTAACAAACTTATCATAGATTTTTCGATTATTTATAACGTTTGTTGTCGCAAAGTCAAAATTGTCATCTGATATCTTAGCCAGATCATCTGGGTTATTCTTCCAAATATCATATGCTTTTCTAAGTTTTGCCCTAAGATCATCATAATCAGTTTCAACTAACTGCATATCTAAAGTAGAAAACATTGCTTTTGGTATTTTAACACTTTGCATTTTAGACTTCACAAGAAATGGGTTATCATCACTAAAATAATCTCTATGTCCGCCGAGATCTGGTACAATAGCTGCTCTTTTAGAAATGACTGCCTCACCGATTGTAAGCCCAAAACTATCACACCTTGTAGGCAAACAATAAACAGTGCTATTAGAAAACAGATCTGATATGACATGCTTTTCAACAATGCCGCAAATTAAATTAATTTTTACATCAGAATGCTTCCCATAGTGTTGAACTTTAGATTTATGCGTAACTACCTCACGGATGACAGCATTTCTTTCTTGCTCGGCGGGGGCGCCTACATGTTCATTTCTGAAAGTCTTGATAGTCAATTCAACATCATTGTGATGAAAAAATTCATGACAAACAGCAGGAATTAAAATATCCCAACCCTTTCTGTCGTCCCATTGTGATAAAGAAAAGATATTAAACTTTTCTCTATTAAGGCTTTTGCTTGTGTTCTCTTTGATATCAAATATAGGATGTTCTATCAAGTGTATATTTTCTTCTGCAAAGCCATGACTTAAAAAGCACTGTCTTGTAAACTCACAATAAACTATAAACTGCCCGACGTGCTTTTTGTAAATATTAACCCACTCAGTTGGCAAACGATTAGGCTCCCAAGCCATTGACGAGACAACATTTTCTTTTTTAAAGTAAGAAGACATTTCTAGCCAATATCCAGAAGTAAAAAATGTTGGAACTTGATGCACAATAACGATTGTGTTGTCGTCAGCAAAATCTCGTATATCTTTTATCTCATATTTGTTAAGCAATTCTCTTTCGTTTTCATTTGTGTTGTTGTTTGTTTCATATGAAACATTGTGCACTCGAAAATCAATGTCACTATCATCTAAAAACATATCAAAACATTTAATATAGTTTCTAGCAGCATTTCCGTAACCAGACATGTCAGTCAATTGTCCAATATATAATACTTTTTTATTCATTTATTCTTTCCTTTTCTAATTTAAGATCGGCTTCATACATTTCAAAAGCTAATGTTTCAAAGTCATATTCTGGACTCCAGCCCAGTACTGTCATAGCCTTTCCCGGATCGCCCCATAATTTTGGTACTTCACATGGGCGATAAAACTTTGGATCAATCACGACATGTTCTTTGATATCCAAGTCAGCAAAATTAAAAACATGTTCTAAAAATTGCTGTACTGAATTTGTCACCCCTGTAGCCAGCACATAATCTTCTGGCTGTTCGCGTTGTAGCATCATCCACATTCCCCTAACGAAGTCTTGTGCATGCCCCCAATCTCTTTGAGCAGATAAATTACCCAGCCTTAATTCGTCTTGTAGTCCTAGTTTGATTCTTGCTGCGGCTTTTGTTATTTTCCTAGTAACAAAGTTTTCGCCTCTGCGGGGAGACTCATGATTAAATAAGATTCCTGAGCATGCATAAATGCCATAAGACTTTCTATAAGTTCCGGCTAGATGATGTGCTGCTAATTTAGCACAGGCATATGGAGACACTGGAGAAAACTCCGTACCCAGCCCTTGTGGGCATCTTGTATTATCACCAAACATCTCACTTGTAGATGCTTGATAGAACCTGCAGGATGGCTTCTGAAGACGTATAGCCTCCAAAGCATACATACACCCCATCATATTGATTTCAGTAGTACTAACAGGCGTTTTAAAGCTTGTACCGACGTGTGATTGTGCTGCTAAGTTATAATACTCATCTGGCTGGTATTCATGTACTAGACGATATAACGAAGCTGAATCTGTTACATCTGCCTCTTCCAAAATAAAGTTTCTATTATCTAATAAGTGAGAAATATTTTGTGTTTTATTGGCGAAATCAGATACTGTTCGTCTATAGGTACCCACAACAGTGTAGCCCTTATCTATCAGGAGATCTGATAAATAAGAGCCATCTTGTCCGGTAACTCCAGTAATAATAGCAGTTTTTTGCATTATAACACTACCGCCTCAGTTGAATCACTGTTTATTTCAAGCTCTAGAGCTTCATTAAACTTATTGTAATAGTATGCTGAATCTTTGAAAGTGTTTGAAAGTGTTTGTGCTTTCTTTTGCCACTTTGCATAATTTTTAAAAACATCACGCATCTTCTTTTTTGCATCTTTGTCATCAATGACAGCCCACTTTGATTCTGCATGAAGTACGCCATCCCATACAGCATGTGGTGGAATTTGTTGCAGTTCATATTTTACTGCTGCAAAAAGCTTCTTTCTTCTTTTGCCAGAACCAGTAGTAAGAAAGTCTAAATGTCCGCTCCAATCTGTTGCGATAACTGGTAAGTTGTTATAGGCTGCTTCATACAAAGGCAAACCAAACCCTTCGCCATGAGTCAAAGAAACTAGTGCTTTAACCTTAGAATGGTTATATAGTCCTGCCATTTGTTCGTCTGTCAAATTTCCATGTAGAAAATTAATGGAACACTTCCATTCTTCATCTTTTGCTAGCTTACTAATATCTTTAAACATTCTACTAGTGCTATGATAGTCGATTACAGAATCATTAGCGCCATTAATTTTTAACAAAAGTCCTACTTCATCATTCTTAAATTCTTCTATAAAATTATTAATAACTGCATCGATGTTCTTTCTAGGGCCGAGTTGTGCCACGCATAAAAAATTAAAATCATGTCTAAGGCTTAGATCAATATCAGTCGATTCAATTTCTTTCATAGGAAACCCAACATAATCAATCCCAGTTGTACATTTGTAATCTGGAATTAGTTCTCCTGTATCTTGATTTCTAGCTTGCCAAGTTGTTCGTCTAAGAACATCAGCACTGTGCTTTGAAATAGTGATTACTTTGTCCATTTCGTTTGACTTTAGGAGCCATTCTGGTGCGACTTTATCAGTCTCAATCCCGGCAGTATATCCAACATCGTGTTGTGTCAACTTTTTCCATTCATTGGGTATGGTACACTGAACGGTTGCATCAAATGTTCCGCCATTTTGCCTATACAATACTGTCTTTTGCAACAAGGAATCAATTAATCTTCTTTCCTCGTCATCTTTCCAAATCCATCCAGTCTTACCCCAATTGATATTGTGAATATAAAGATCAACATTAGAATTTGATATCATCGATCTCATTGCAAATCTTCCCATTTCTCCATAACCAGAACGGGACAGAACTGGTGCTACTAATAATACCTTTTTCATGCTACCTCCAATAGTCTATAGTTTTTATATTTTCTTGTTTCCCAAGATCCTTCTTCTTCATGAATTTTCAACATTAGATCAACCCATGTTTGTTCAAACGTTTCGAAATTATAATTCTTGATAACATGTTCTCTACCGCTTCTACCATAGATTTCTAAATCTTCTTTTGGCATAGCATACATGCTTCTCATGGCGCTTACAACCTTAGCTCCACTCAATCTATCTTCGTAGATATACGGAACCTCTTGAGAGCCAATTATAGCCTTGGAATCAGGCTGAAGTCCAATACCAAACCATGAGGTACCATCAGTTACTTGCTCTTGTAAGCCACCTGTCATATTAACAATAATTGGAGTACCACAAGAAAGTGATTCCAAGGTTGCCAATCCAAAACCTTCTGCATCTGAAATATTGATTGTACAATCTGCAAAGTTATACATCATACCAAGTTGTTGCATGTTTACCTTGTCAGTCGAAAACAAAACTTCACCGTTTGTTAATCCCAATTGATGTATGATTGCGCCCAAGTCTTGCCCATACCCATCCTGTGGGTTTGTGTGCATAATCAAAGCCGCCTTATCATGTCCAACTTGATCTAAAAAGTCCTTGAACCAATAAATCAAAGAGCCACTTTGTTTTCTTCGTGCGTTCCTGTTATTCCAGAAAAACAAAAACTTACCTTCAGAATTGTTATTTTTATCAAAATTATCTCTGAAAGCTTTTACATCAGCTTCTGGCATGGGCTTAAAGAAATCAGAATTTACAGCATGAGGTACATATTGCTCATTGACATTAGGTGCCACATTTTGTACAATGTCACTTGTTACTTTAGAAATGGTGGCAATAAAATCGTTTGACTCGTAATATCGTTGGTTGTACATAGGATAAGGCAAGTTATCCCATACGTGATAGTAAACCATGGGTATCAAAGATCTAATTTCAGATTCAATTTCCCATAACCAACCATAGAAGCGAGGATCAGTCATAAAATACAAAATATCAGGACGTTCATTCCTGACAATTGATCTTACAATATCTTGTGTTCCATATCCATCAACTGGAAATATTTTCCATCTTTCTCCCCACTCTTCTGTGATTTGGGGCTTGTTGCTTTGATGCTTAATAGCACCACCTAAACTTACAATATCAAACTTATCTGACTTAAGCAATGCTTCGATTACATATCGAGTTTGCGTTCCAACACCTGATGGTGATAAAGGGTGATCTGATATAGTTAATATTTTAATTCTTTTCTCTTCCGACATTTATTCTCCTTTTTAATTACGGACAGTGTACTGTTCCTTTAAATTCACACATTCCACAACTTGTTCTGTTCTTGATATAAACTTTGTTGTCTATATTATGAAGTGCGTGTGTTAAAAGTTTCATTGCATTTTCTGTTCGTCTTTTACCAGACGTAACTTTAAAAATTTCTACTTCATTTCTTTTTGCTGTTCTTTTCAAAAGCCCAAAATGACATTCAATATTTTTTGGATCAATATTGTGCTTTAGTGCATAATAGTGTTTATAAAAAATTAATTGATATACAATCATTTTATCAGCTTTCTTTTTAGCATCCCAGCCCCATGAACAGCTTTTCCAATCTAAAATGTGATATGTATCACCTTTTTTAACAACCAAATCAATATAGCCTTTAAACTTGAAAGGGTTGCCATTGTATTCTGTGACTTCTTCGAAGATCTCTTCTTCGCATTTTACAATTTCATAATCATTTCCAAAATATGAATCTAGTTGCTTTTTATATTTCTTAACCAAACCCATTCCTTGTAATAAAAATTGATCATAGTGCGCATCTTTTATTTCTTCTTTTAGTGATTGTCGCTCGTTTTGAAACGCAGAAGCAAAAAAGTACTTCAATTCGTTGTCATCAATTTTATTTTCTAGATGATTTTCGATTGTTTCATGAAGCGCGGAACCAAAAGCAGTGTAAATATTACCCGAAAAGGCGCCATCAACCTTGTCAATGTTTGACAATTTGTGGTAAAATGGGCATTTAGCCCAATTTTTAAGTTGTGAAAAAGAGATGTGTCCAGACATTATGCCCCCGTATTTTGTGTACTCTTACTCTTATTAGACGTTTGAGGCTTTGGTTTATTCGTCTTTTTTTGTTGTTTTTTCTTAAAAACCCATGTGCCTTCTAAGTTTGGCTCATTTTTCTTATCTGAATAAGATGTTAAAGCGCTTGGTGACGAGCTTACTTCATAATCTTCAACCTTAATCCCTTCACTTTCTAAATACGCATTCATTTCACTATTAGAAAAATTGATAACAGGATCCTTAGCCCAATGTCTTCTTGGTAACTCAACGTCTACGATCAGTTCATTGCCTTTTGTTTGTTTATTAAATTTGATTTCTTTCATTTTAACTCCTTTTAAAATCTTCGTTATTTTCAAATGATAATATTCTATTATATAATATTGGTGATATACCTTTTAATTGTTGCCCACCATTTAAGTAAAAATCTTCAAAGCCGGTGGCAAAATATTCTCTGAGAGAAGTTGCTGCATAAGGACGTATAAACAGTGTCGGTGCAATATTTCTTATTTTCGTATATCCAACTTTATCGTGCAACAATTCGTCAAACTCTTTTTCATAATCAGTATTGATAAAATCAAAATAATTTAACTCTTCATCAACTTCTTGTCTTAATAGATCATAAAGTCTGTTTCTTTTTCCTAGGAACTCATTAGCTATTGTGCCATCTTCGTATATGGCTTCTGAGTTATTTTCTTCAAAGCGGTGAGCGAATTCATGAATTAAGTCATCTAGTAAATCTTTTTCACCTGTTAGTTCATTACTGGCGATGTAGATATTATCTTTGAAGTGCATACCAGTCAATTTTCTTTTCTCCAAACTTTCAAACTCGCCAAAATATACATTTTTTAGCCCTTCATATGAAGAAATTGGTAAATTTGCCCTCAAAAGTCCAATAACTTTTTCCATATCAATACTATCAGGTATTGAGTCTTTTATGATAAACTCAATACCTCTATTAAAATAGAATCTTTTTCTTTCAGATAATATTCTATTGGTTGATTGTTGCATCAACTTTATTAAGTTCGCTCTGTTCTTTTGCAAGCTTTTCTCCTACTTCAACATCCGTGAGCGCTTGGTGGTAGCCACGGATCCAATTTTCTTCCGCTAAAGCCAACAAAAACTCAGGAAATTCTTCTGCCATTACATCGATAATGTTTTCAACAGTCACATTGCCATCTTTTGGATTAGTTTTATCTCCTACATAGTTTACTAGCCAAAGCTTAAGCTCAGACTCGTCTTTATTAACAGTTGATTCCAATATTGGACTCTTCTCATCCATATAATTCTCCTTTATGGTACTTTTAATACGTTTATATAGAAAGTTTTATTCATTTTTTTTTCATATTTTTTTTGATATGTAAAGAAAAATCGATTTCTTTTACATATTACTTGTCAGTTCCCATAATTTTATCTGCGATTGGGAGTACCACATTCCAATTCTTTTTTGGATTTTCCATATGGTGTTTCCAGTGCCATGGCATATATTTCTTAGTCCATTCGGGGTTTGTATGTGAATAGTCATGGAGTATGTGGAAAGCGATGGCATATATGACTGTTGCTATATAAAAATCTACACTAATCATACATATCGGTAAATGTAGTAGAGAAAGAAATAAAAGTCCAAATGTTTCTCTGTAAGAAAATCCACTATCTTTATAACCATCCCTTCTCGCATTTTTATGATGATCTCTTAGGTGATACGCAAAAGCACTATTTCTCTTTTTTCCATATTTGTGAAAAAGTACTTTATGTACCCACCACTCCAAAAAACTAGCATACACAATGCCCATTGCAAAACCTAATAATCCCAACATTTTTCTTACCTCTTTATCATAGAATTTTAGCTGCTTCAGTAGCAAGCCGTGATCTTTCTCCTTTCTTAAATGACACATGCCCAGCAATAGTTGAGTCCTTAAACTTTTCAATTGTGTATGTCAATCCATTCGACGTCTCATTAGTATATACGTTGTCGATCTGTTCTATGTCGCCTGTTAATACAATTTTTGTTCCTTCACCTGCTCTAGTAATAATAGTTTTCACTTCGTGAGCAGTTAGATTCTGAGCCTCGTCAACAATTATAAAGGCATTGGATATCGATCTACCTCTGATATATGTTAATGCTTCAAGTTCTACTGCGCCTGATTCCATAAGCTGTTGAAGGGCTAGCTTGTCGTTACCCATAATGAACTGTATGTTGTCTTGAATCGGCTTGAGCCATGGTAACATCTTTTCTTCCATAGTACCCGGTAGAAAGCCAATATCACGCCCCATAGGCTGTACAGGGCGAGACACAACCATCTTGGCAAATGACAAATCCTCGCTAGGGCAAGAATATTTTGCACTTTCAAATGGGTTTCTGTCGTTTTCTGCGCGCCCATACATTCTTCCAAAAGATATAGCTTGCTCCATTCCGGCTGCAATTGCACACAATGTTTTTCCAGAGCCGGCTTGTCCAGTAAGAGTTACCAAGTGTATATTTGGGTTCATCAATAGATCGAATGCAAATGTCTGTTCTTTGTTTCTAGGTTGTACACCCCAGTTCAGACTTTTCTTACAATCTAAAATCCTATTAACAGGATTATCGTGATTCATAAATTTACACAGTGCTGTTTTCTTTTCGTTTGAAAAAGATACCAACATTATGTAAATGTTTGGATACAATGCAATTTTTTGCTCTTTAACCAAATCTTTACTAATGAAAATATCTTCACCATCATAAAATTGATCGATCATTTCGTCGTCAACCAAAACAGTAGCCATGCCACTGTATAACTGTTCAGTATCCTTAACAACTTGAGATACCAAATAGTCTTCAGCTATAACGCCGACAGAATCAGCTATTACCCTAAGATTAACATCTCTGGACACAAGAATAACTTTACGACTTTTCGGGCTATTCTCTTTTTCAGTCAAAGCAGTTTCTATAATCATGTGATCTGCTACTCCTGACGTCAAGTCAGGTGGTAGTTTTTGCGACACATTGTCATAAGTCACAACTTTGACAATCCCTTTGCCCTTTGCAAGTCTAACACCTTTCTGCAAAGAGCCTCTTTCTCTAAGTGAGTCTAAAATCCTAATAAAGCTTCTAGCATTTGAGCCAACAGAATCTTGTCGTTTTTTATGTCTATCCACTTCTTCTAGAACTTTTAGCGGTATAACAATATCATTATTGTCAAATTTATTAACACTATTGAAGTCTGTTAAGAAAACACTAGTGTCGATAACGTAAGTTTTTTTTGCCATATATCCTCTCCATATCAGAATATCTTGTATAATAAATAGAACTGAGTCATAGTTATTTATGAGATGCGAAGGATGATTACTAATTTTTTATTTTTTTCTTATTTAGTTTTTGTGAGTTGTTCAATACCCTTGTCGGTGGGCATTAAGCATGCATATAAAAACAATAAATTGGCGTGGGCGAGTTCTGTACATTATATTGCAACTAGACAACTTGAGTTGGCATGTGTCGGAGAAATTTGCATACCGATTTCGGAAAGTTATGGTGCTGGAACTGCTTTTGTTGCTGATAAAGTTGAAGATGAGACTATAGTTATGACAGCGGCTCATTTATGTTACGCATATGAAGCACCGGAACCACAAAGTGTTATGGATGGTATGGGCGTGATAAAAACAAAATTTGACATGTCAATATTAATAGGAGAAACTTTAATAATTGTAGAAGAAATTTTAGTACTAGATGTAAAAAATGATATTTGTCTATTTTCTGTGCCTGTAGATATAGGCAGACAAATGCCATTATCTAAACATAATCCTAGATACGGAGAAGAGGTTTGGAGCATTGGTGCTCCTGCAGGATATTTTCCAGATTCTGCAAAGCCAATTACTAGTGGAATGTTTTCGGGACAAGCCGAAAGAGTTTATCCAGATGACTCAAGCACAGAATTTTTTAATTTCTCAATGCCTACGGTGGGTGGTATGAGCGGAAGTCCAATTGTTAATAGTAGTGGAGAAATTGTTGGGCTGGTTTCTGCAGTTAATTCAGACTGGCATATGATCTCATTTAGTCCAACTTTAGATCAAATAAAAGAATCAATAAATCTTGCAAAATTAAGACTTATTATGAGAAAGCAATAACTACAGTTTTCTACCTAGTTTGTCAAATGCATTGTCTTTTTTGTTTGCATCTCTCATCTTTTGTTGCATTGTTTTTTCTTTCTTTTTCTTAGGCTTCTTTTTAGAAGGTGCATCAGGTGCTTTTTCTTTAGAGCCAAATCCAAGCTTATCTTTAATTTTTTGGAATAAATCTTTTTGAGTCTCAGATTCATCGCCAACTCCTTGTGTTGCTGGTAATTCTTCTGGTTCTTTTAACAATTGCATCATTAATTCAGTCTCATCGTAGTCAAGTCCGAGTTCTCCCAAATCTAGATTGCCGCTGCCATCATAATCTCTTCCGCCTTTTAGCGCGTCAGTTAACTTTTGTGCAATTGCAATTGCTTCCGGGCTACCGTCAGCCTTTAGCTTTGGAGCTAGCTGTTGTACAGTAATTGTTTGCCCAGAACCAACATCAATATCCATAGCTTGAGCAGTGTTACCTATACCAGCCATAGCCATTAGGGTGCCAAATAGTACCTCTTTGAATCCTTCATCAAGTTGTTCTTGCTCTTTGATTGTTTTCTTTTTATTCTCTCTTAATATTCTTACTTTAATAGCCATGATTATTTCCTTTGTTTTCGTTGATACATTTTTAATTCTTTATTTAATTCTTTAAGAAAAAGATTTGCCTCTGTAATTTGATGTGATAAGTTTTCTTTTAACATGGTATCTCCATCTGTAGCTCGAAAACTAGCATCTTGCTTCATATACTTATAAACGTATGAACGTATATCACCATAATTAGTCTTTATGAAGTTAAAAAAGTTCATAATAACAGATAATTCTGCTTCTGATCTGTGAAAAGGGATATAAATGTTGTATTGAATAGTGATGTTCGCATATTCTGGAACTAAGCCTTGTGTAGCTGGTGCTTGTAGTTGAACAACAGGCTTACCTATGCTCGCTGGAGTTTCTGGGAAAACCATTTCATCTTCAAATGATTCTGCCCACTCAGCACCAAAGTCAAGTTTCAGTTGTTTACTGCCGTATTCTCTTGCTTTGTTATATACATTGGTGATCCCGGCTTCGAGATTGTGTGTCACTCTAGGTTTATTCAAATCAAATCCTAAAATTCTGTTTGCTTCTATTTTTGATCTCTTGGCGCGTATAACTTTATTTCCACTTGCGTTAGTTATTTCTTCGCCATCGTAAAGTCTATACTTGAAATAATTGTCGTTAAGCGCAAAAGTAAATTCAATGTGCAAGTTTAAATCTGAATCTTCTTCGTCTTCATCGTCAACAGTATAATATACATTATCATTTAAGTCATGCTTACCACTGGTAAATTCTGATTTTAAACTTTGGAATGCT
>MDTB01044956.1_pt1 | contig 11789 bp, 9 predicted proteins | sample 811161 | NCBI WGS metagenome assembly MDTB01 (sample SAMN05326650, study PRJNA326480) | marine metagenome | isolation source: seawater | place: Mediterranean Sea | collected 2009
CAAAAATTCTTTAAAAGAAGAAAATTTTTTAGAAATAAAATTAGAAGATCTTAGCTCAAAAAAAGAACACTTTGACCATTTTTTAAATTTTATTGGTATAGATAGCAGTGATGATTTATTTTCAATGATAAAAAAACCTGTGAATGTTGCAGAACCTAAAAATTATTTCTTAGATGAAAACCAAACAGAAGCTTACAATAACATGTGTAAAGAAGTGGCAGAAAAATATAATTATCATGACAAGGATGAATATGCTGTTAAATACTAATAAAAATTGTGATTTCTGCGATAACAGCATTGAACATATTTACAATCCTATAAATTCTTTAAGGGGAATGAAACTTTTTGTATGCAATAACTGTGGTTTGCTTGAAAGCAAGCCTTCAATTGAATATGAATCAAGGCCTCCTGGAAATATGTCATCTGATGCTGATAGAAGTAGTTACAGGTATACCAAAACTTTGGTTGCAAATACATATGCAGATTTAATGTTGAAATATATAAAGCCAATGAAAATTAATCAAATACTAGATGTTGGTTCTAATAGGGGAGCATTTTTCCAATGGGCTTCTTTGAATTTAAATTTTAATAAAATTAAATGTATTGAAACAGATGGAAGCATTGTTGACGATTATAAGAATAATGTAAAAGTAGACCTAACAATTGATAGAATTGAAAATCTAGATTTAGATAAGAATCAATACGATTTTTGTTTTTGCGTCCATACTCTTGAACATGCATTCAGTGTAAAAGGAATGCTAAAGCAAATATTTGAATCTCTCAAGTTTGGCGGTAGATTTTTCCTTGCTGTTCCTAACCTAATATGGCATAAGGATGTTATAGAGGAGTTCTTTATTGACCCTCACACATATCATTTCAATTTTTATGTATTAAAGGGCATCCTTGAAAAAACAGGATTTAAAATAATAAAACACGGTGATCCTGACGGTTCAGATGCAATATTTATTTTAGAAAAAATAAATGAAACCTTTATATTAGATGAAACAGATAAAGATTTTGATATCAATACAAATATCAAAGAATCGATTGATGAGTATCAAAATTTAATAACATTCAATAGAAATTTAGTAAAAGAAACTGTTCAGTTTATTAATGAGCATTGCAATAATGGTAAAAAGTATTTTATTTGGGGGGCCGGAAGAATATTTGATGCTTTAATCAAATTTGGAGGTTTAGACTCTCATGAAAACATTTATCTGATTGATAAGTTTTTATCTGACATGTTCACACATAGTAATAATATGAAGGTAAATAAGCCTAGTGAAATTAAAGATTTAATAGACGAAGAATCAATTGTATATATTGCTTCAAGAGACTACAAAGATGAAATCTTGGTTGAAGCTTCCGACCTTGGTTTTAAGCAAGCATTAATATTTGGGTCTAAATTATCAGTTATGGAGATATAAAATGTCGATAGATTTAAAGAATTTTGATAAAAAGAACCTAAATAACTTTAATCAGGAAAAGCTAAATGATTTAGCAGATGTGATAAGAGATTTTATTATAAAGTCTAATTCAAAAACTGGAGGACATGTTGGAGCAAACCTAGGTACTATAGAACTTTCAATTGCTTTGCATTATGTTTTCAATACGCCTGATGATACTGTTATTTGGGATACAGGACACACTGGATACACCCATAAGATCCTTACTGGAAGAGCAGAACTTTTCTCTAGCCTTAATACGTTTGGAGGCATGAATAGATTTATAACAACAGATGAAAGCGAACATGATTTTATTGAAGCATCTCATGCAGGTACTTCAATTTCAATAGCTCTTGGTAACGCAATACATAAAAAAAATATTGTTTCAGATGATTTCTCTATTGCGGTAATTGGTGATGGATCTCTTGCTGAAGGTATTGCTCTTGAAGGTTTAAATCATGCATCGTGTGAAGATGTTAATCTTTTGATTGTTTTAAATGATAATCGATTTGCAATTAGTCCAGGCTTTGGAGCTATACATAATCATCTTGGTCAAATTGATACTGAGAAATTAGAAACAAATATGTTTACTAATCTGGGATACAACTATCACGGAATCTTAGATGGACACTCTATTGAAAATATTATAGAAGTTTTTTCATCAATCAAGAACTCTGGAGGGGTTCATGTAGTTCATCTTAAAACTGAAAAAGGTTTCGGACTATTGCCTGCCAAGGATCATCCAAACAAAATGCATTATTCTTTTCCATTTGATGTTTCTAATGGCGAGCTTACTGAATCACAGGAAGGTAAATCATTTCAATCATTTGCATCAGATGCAATAGATGAAGTCATGCAAGAAGATAAAAATATATACGCAATAACCCCATCAACTTTATATGCAACCGATTTGGAGAGAGTTTTTAAGAAATATCCAAAAAGATGTTTTGATCCAGGTATGATGGAACAACATGCTTTAAGTTTTGCTGCGGGCATTGCAAGATCTGGGGGTTATCCTGTAGTATTCTATCAATCTACTTTTCTTCAGAGAGCATACGATCAAATAATTCATGATGTTTCATTCTCAAATGATAATGTTTTAATACTTGCTGTTAGATCTGGTTTTGCCGGATATGATAATCCAACCCATCACGGTATTTATGATCAATCTTACTTAAAAGGTATACCTAATCTTAAGTTGTTCTATCCGACAAATGGAAAACATTTATTTGCATTAATAAAAGAGGTTATGCAGAACCCAATTGGTCCAGTATGTATATTCATGCCTTATGGTAATGAGAAAGAGGAGCATCTTGCAGCTAATGTAAGCTTGCCTGATAATTTACTTGAATATCATAATATTAAATCAAGCGATAATGACAAAGCTATAATTCTTACTACTGGTAACAAAGTTAATGATTGCTTGAAAGTAAATGAGATTCTAGAGGAACAGGAAATATCAATTAGGGTAACTAATGTTAATAAATTGAAACCTCTAGATGAGCATAAGATAGTTGATTTAATTAAAGATTATGAATTTATTTTTTCTATCGAAGAAAATGTCACATCTGGTGGTCTAGGTGAATCTTTGGCATCAATAATAATTTCTAGTTCAATAAAATCAAAATTGATATCGTTTTCTCTTCCTAATGTTTTTATTCAAGCCGGGTCGAATGAAGAATTATCTCAACTATACAAACTTGATCCAACATCAATTTCAGAGAAGATTATAAAAACACTAAATGGAAAATAATAAAAGAATAGTTTTAATTACTGGAAGCAGCAGGGGTCTTGGAAAAGGTATTGCAATTGATATGGCCAAAGAAGGTTATATCCCAATAATTACATATATAAATGACAAAGATGCAGCTATAGAAACTTTAAATGAAGTTTCTCAATTTTCTAAAAATTCTAAAATTTATAAACTGGATGTTACAGATAGAAAAAATATTAAGAAAGTTATCAATGAAATAATTATAGATTTTAGTAATATTGATGTTTTGATTAATAATGCAGGTATAAATCAAAGATGTTCTTTTGATGAAATCAGTGATGAAGATTGGGATAGTATGCTTGAAACAAATCTAAAGGGCCCATTTATGCTTACTCAAGAATGTTTAAAGATTATGAATAAAGGTTCTCGTATAATAAATATTTCCTCTGTTGCTGGCCAATATCATGGCCCAAAAACTGTTCATTATGCTGTCTCTAAAGCTGCCCTAAATTCGCTAACAAAGTCTACGGCTCGGTATGGAGCAGAAAAAGGAATATACATAAATGCAATTGCACCAGGCTTAATAACGACTGATCAAAATAAAGAGGAATTTGAAAGCGGCGCTGCTGATAAAATCATAAATGAAACAACTCTTCTAAAAAGACCAGGAGATATAGATGATGTCTCAAGTGCTTGTTTGTTTTTGTGCGATGATAAACAAAATTATATGACAGGCCAAGTTATAGCTTTAAGTGGTGGAGCCATTCTTGACAACTAGCAACATTCATTTGTTGGTTCTGGGAGCTGGTTATGATCAAGTATGCGCAATAAAAAAGGCTGCAAAAAAAGGTTACCAAGTCACAGCTGTAGATAAAAATCCAGATGCAGTTGGCAAAAATGCTGCAACAAATTTTCACCTAATAAGCAATAGAGATATAGATGCAATTGATAACTTAATTAAAAATTACGCGTCAAAGGATAATCCTATAAATGGTATTTTTTTAATGGGTGCTGATATTCCTAATATTGCTGCTGAGCTTTGCCAAAGAAATGGATTGCCATCAATATCAATTGAATCAGCCAATATTGCACAAAATAAAATTTTGATGAAAAAAACTTTTGCAACTTCAAGTATTCCGATACCAACTTTCCATGTAATAAGCAATCAAGATGAGCTTAAAGCATTTTTAAAAAAATATAAAAAAATTGTAATCAAGCCATCTGATTGTTCAGGTTCAAGAGGGGTATCTTTACTATCTTTGACTACTCCTGAAAATGTATTGAAAAGTTCATTTAAGGAAGCCTATGAAAACTCAAATGAAAAAAAAGTTTTATTAGAAGAGTTTATAGAAGGACCACAGTTAAGTTCTGAGTCTATTATTTTAAATGAAAAAGCAATAACTTATGGATATGCAGATAGAAATTATGAATTAATGGAAAAATATGCCCCAAATATTGTTGAAAATGGTGGAATTCAGCCGTCCACTAAACTTTTTCATCATTTTAATAAGGTAAATGAACTCATTGAAGCTTGTGCAAAGTCACTTGGTATAAAAAATGGGATTATCAAGGGTGATATAGTTTTCAAGAATGATAACCCCCATATTATTGAAGTTGCTGCTAGGCTTTCAGGAGGAGATTTTTCTGAGACATTAATACCTTATTCAACTAACTTTGATTTTATTGAAAATGCTATTGAACTTGCACTCGGCAACAAAGAAATAAAACTACCAAAACCTAACTTTAAAGAATATGTTGCCAATAGATACTTTATTCCTAAAAAGGGCAAACTCAAAGCGATAGATATAGATAAAAATATATATAAAAAAGAATGGTTAATAAAATTGGATATTAGGATGAGTGTTGGTGATATTTCGGATGTGGCAAATTCAAATGTTCAGAGAGCAGGTGTTTTTATAGTTAAAGCAAATACAGTTGAAGAGCTGTATAAGAGAATAGATCAAGTTTACAATGCTGTTAATTTTACGTATAGGAGTATATAAATGGTTAAATTTATAGCAGAAGTTTCATCAAATCACTCTCAAGATATTGATAGATGTAAGGAATTTGTCAAAGTTGCTGCAAAATCTGGTTTCGACTCTGTAAAATTTCAACTATTTAAAATTGATGAATTATTTACTCAGGATGTGATTAATAAATCTGAAGACCATGCTAAGAGAAGAAAGTGGGAACTGCCAAAAGAATTTTTGCCCATTATCAAAGAAGAATGCTTAAAGTATAAAATTGAGCTTGGTATAACACCTTTTTATATTGATGCGATAAAAGAATCGATAGATTACGTGGATTATTTTAAAATAGCATCATATGAGATTTTATGGCTTGAACTAATTCAAAAATGCGCATTAACCGAAAAGCCTGTTATTTTTTCAACTGGCATGGCAAAAATGGATGAAATTGAAAATGCTTACAAAACTTTAATTAATAATAATTGCTCTGATATATCAATTCTACATTGTACATCCGCTTACCCAACACCACCAAATGAGGTAAATTTAAGCGCAATCAAAACTATAAGGGATAAGTTTAATACTAAAGTAGGTTGGTCAGATCATACTAATAATGAAGCAGTAGTAATTTCGTCAGTTCTAAAGTGGGGTGCTGAGATAGTTGAAATTCATTTAGATCTTGATGGCAATGGTGAGGAATTTGCTCCAGGTCATTGCTGGCTTCCAGATTCAGCTTCAAGAATTATTGATATATGTAAATCAGTAGAAATGTATACTGGATCTGGTTTAAAAGAGCCTGTCCCATCTGAGTTAAGTGATAGAGATTGGAGAGCAGACCCAAGTGATGGGTTAAGACCGTTAAAGATAATTAGATAGGAAGATTTTGTGAAGCACTCAGCACTTTGTTATGCAGAAGGTAGCTCAAGTACTGGGTTGGGCCATTTGTATAGAGTATTATCTATCTTTGAAAAATATTCATTTAAAATAGAATTTACATTTATTGTATCGAATTCAACTCAAAAAAAGTTTTTTAAAAAATTTAAATGTGAAGTAGTTAGTATAGAAACTTTAGATACTACTAAATCATTTAAATATGGTATCTATGATTCTAAAAAATGTAAAATCGATCTTTTTTACAAGCTAAAGCCCCTAGCATCCAAGTGGATTGCTATAGATTCAATACAACCATGGGTAAAAGACTTTGATATAGTTGTTTATCCTTCTTTTTATGTTCAAAGAAAAGATCTACCAAAAGATTTAATAAGCTCAAATGTTATAAAGAAATATGGAACAGAATATGTTCTTTTGAATGAAAGAAAAAATAATAACAAAACCACCAAAAACGCATTCAAAACATTGATTACTTTTGGTGGTAGTGATCCTAATAACATTACTGAAAGTATTGCAAGTTATGTTAAAAATAGACATGACTATGGCGATTTTTCATTCTTGATTGGGCCAAAATTTAAGCATTCAGCTGAATACTTCAGAAATAAGTTCACTAACTTAAACTTTATAGATTCAATAGAGGGAACGTCAGAGCTTATTGAAGGCTCTGAGCTTGTAATAACCGCTGTTGGAACTACATTGCAGGAATGTGAATTTTTTAATGTTAAAACTCTTATAGTTAGCAATTATGAGGATGACATAATTGATATCGGAAGAATAAAAAGAAGCTCAAGTGAACCATCAATGTTCCATTTCATAAATTATTATCAGAATATAAATGAAGTATCATTTAATACTTCATATAATTACTTATGCAATAAAAATATAAAAAATCTCGACAAAAAAAATGACTGGGGGATTGGCTGGAATAAGCTTTTAGGAATAAATGAATAAAAATAAATCTTTTTTCTTATTTCATTTAAATCTTGCATTTTCTTCAATCGAATATGATCAACATCTAGAAGTAATAAATAAATGTTATTTACCCCTGCTAGAAACATTTTCACAACAAAAGGTTAAATTTGCTATTGAATTATCTGGCTGGACATTAAATAGGATTTTACAGGTTGCTCCTGAATGGATTGAGTTTCTTAAGGATTTGATTGAAAACAAAAAAGTTGAAATTGTTGGAAGTGGCTATTCCCAAATTATAGGTCCTTTGGTTCCATATGAGGTTAATGTCAAAAATCATCAAATTGGCTTAATTGAGTATAAAAAAATATTAGGCATTACCCCAAAGACTGTATTAGTTAATGAAATGGCTTTTTCAAACGATATGGCTGAAATATATCAAGAAATTGGATATGAGAACATGATTATGGATGGAGATAATCTGTCACTTTCACTTGGCAAAAAAAAATCAGATTTTTTCCAAACAAAATATGGTGTAGGCAATAAAAAAGAAAAGCTTATTAAACTTTTACCCACTGATTCAATTATATTTCAGAAATTTCAGAGAGTTGCACACTCAGAAATTAGTATCAATGAGTATATGGATTATTTATACAAAATCCTATCTAAAAAAAATAATATTGTCTTTCCATTGTATTGTAATGATGCAGAAGTTTTCAATTTTCGTCCTGGAAGGTTTGACGAGGAAGCGCAAATAGAATTTGATGAATGGGAGATTATTAAGAACATATTGGAACTAATTAAAAACCTAGATAATCATCAGATTGAATTTCCTAGTGATGTTTGTAATTCATGGAAAGATGATGAATTAGAAATTTTTTATATTAACAATCTCTCATACCCAGTTCCTGTAAAAAAACAAAAGAAATATAATCTTGCAAGATGGTCTGTAACAGGAAGGGATGATGCTAACTTAAATTCGAGCTGTTATAGCATCTACAATGAATTAATTAAAACTTCAAACAAAAACTATGATGATTGGTTAAATTTATTATTTTTATGGTCAAGCGACCATAGAACTCATTTAACGCCATCAAAGTGGAAAAATATCAAAAAACTTATACAAGAAGATAGACCTAATAATCATATAGAAGAATTTTATATTAATGATTCTAATAAAGATTTGAGTAAGTATATCGTAAATGAAAAGCAATACATAAATGTAAGTACTGAACATTTGTTTGCAAAGTTAAATAAAAATAAAGGAATGGCAATAATGGACTTAGGTCCTATTATAGAAGGAGATAATATTTGTTTAGTTGGTACAACTGAACATGGTACTTTTGATAATATAGAGCTGGGTGCTGACTTTTTTTCTGGAGCTCTGGTAATCCAGAATATGGATACATCTCAATTATTCTCAGATCTTCAAAAAGTTGAACCAGCTATAAAATTTACTAACAAAAAAATAGAAATATCATGTAAATTAAAAATTAATAATGAAAAAATAATAAAAAAAATAGAAATTTTATTAGATAAACCAATTATTAAAGTTTCATATGACTTATCTAAATTAGTTCAGTCTAAGGAAACTATTAGACTGTCAGCAGCAACAATAAAAACAAAAGATTTAAAAAATATTGATTTTAAAGTTCGGTCTAAAGCTGGAGGAAAAAAAATTCATGAATATATTCTAGACAGAGAATTCAATCATGGGTCAGCAGTCTCTCATAGAGTATCATCAACCTCAGGACTTCCATCAACTGATGGGAGACTTATTTTTAAAGTTAATAATTCAACATTCTCAATTTCATGGGATCCAGCTTTTTGTTATTTTTATCCATTATTTTCAAATAACTTAGATTCCAATGGACAATTAATTCGTTTGCACTTATCACATCGAGAACAAGATGACACTCTAAAGTACGAAGGAAAATATAAAAAATTAGAATACTCAATAGATTTTTCTTGAGTTACTTTCCATGACAATATGTGAGAAAATAAAATAAAAAATTCTTTATAAAAAATGGACATAAAAAACTTATATTTCAAATCCAGAAATTCATCACTTGCAAATGAAAATAGAACAAGTCTTGCAGAACGCGAAATTAAAACAATCCAAATATTTGAAAAAATATGTTCTACCAGAATGATTATTAATGGTGGTACAGTGCTTGATTTGGGAGCTGGAGACCAATATCTTAAACCAGAGTTTGAAAAAAATCATATGTCTTATACAGGTTTAGATATCGATGATCTTAATCTAGAAACTGATAAAATTAAATCTGATGATAATGTATTTGATCTAGTTGTTAGTTACTCTGTCATTGAGCATTTATATGATCCTCAAAATTTTTTATCAGAAATTTTTAGGGTAATGAAGCCAGGTGGCATAGTTTTAATTGAGACTCCTAATTGGCATTATTCATTCAAAACTTTTTACAATGATTATACACATGTCAGGCCTTTCTGCCCTGAATCACTTAAAGCACTTTTAATTGCCAATGGTTTTGACTCAGTTCGTGCCTTTCCAAATTTAAGATGTAAGCCTAGTTTTTTCTACACAAATAAGCATTCATTTAAAATTGCAGCCAATCTACCTTTTACTGGAGGTTTTAGCTCCTTTATACCAGAAGCGCTTAAAGGTAGGGCAATTGGGATGTTTTTAGTTGCAACTAAAAATATCTAGCTAAATTGAAATTACTTACATCTAGTTATTGGTCTTCTCTTTCAGTAATTTGTACCAGAGCACTATTTTTTTTATTCTCCTTAAGTTTAACTGTATTCCTGGAACCAAGATTTTTTGGTGAGTTAGCAATTGTATTATCATATTTATTATTAATATCTTCTTTAGCAAATTTTGGAATAGAAAGTGCTTTAATTTCTTTAAATAAAAATGAAATAAAGTCATATTTAAATACAGCCTGGACATTAGAATTTTTGAAAGGTCTTTTTGTAGCTTCAATAATATTTTTTTCTGCAGAGATTATGAGTAACTTTGTTAAAAAAGATCTAACATCATTAATTGAATTGACATCTATCGCCCCATTAATATTAGCATTAAAAAATATTAGAATTGCTGAGCTAAGAAAAAACCTTAATATAAAACCTTTATTTATAATAGAACTATCTCAAGTTCTTTCTTACATAAGTTTTAGTTATATATTTATTTATTATTCTGCAGAAACTAAGTCAATTATATATGGATATATAATTGGATGTTTTGTCTACAGTTTTTTTTCATATTTTTGTATCTCATACATACCTAAATTTGAATTTAATAAAATAAAAATAACCCGCATTTTTAATTTTTCAAAATGGTATATTTTAAGTACTCAAATAAGTATATTGTTAGATAATTCTCTTCAAATTCTATCAGGACGAATTAGCAGCTTGGCATATCTTGGTAATTTTGAAAGAGCTGATTTCATATCAAGGAAATCCTCAGGTCAGATTGGAGAAATATTTTGGAAATTTGCCTTACCAGCATTCTCTAATCAAGAAAATCCAAAGAAGTTATTCCTATCATTAAATGCAATATTGATTTTATTAACTTTTTATTTTTCTTTCTTTATTCTCAATTATGGTGAACATTTAATAGGCTATCTAAATAAAGATATAGATATAAAAGAGTTTCTTTTTCCTTTATTTCTAATTTCTATAATGACATCATTCTCAATAATGCCATCAATACTCTTGGTGAGTAAAGCCAAAACTTTTAACTTATTTATAATTAGTTTTGCAAGACTTATTATAATTTCTTGTCTAGTAGCTTATTTTTTTAATGAGCTTTCAATACTACTTTTAATAAAAATATATACTATTGCAATAATTGTAAATATTCCTTTAGCATACTTCTTTGTAAGAAAAATTATAAAAATAGACATAATTCAAATTATAAAACCAGCATTAATGTCATTTTTAGGATTATTTGCTCTATCAATTATTCACTATTATTTAAATATAAATATTTTTATTCATGCAACTTTAATGTCGATATTTTTAGCTATAAGCATCTCTTTTTTTATTGATGATTCAATAAAAAAAATATGAGATTTATTTTTTAAGACATTTAAGTTACATTAACTATCAAATATAAGTATAAATTTTGAACATATTAGTCACAGGAGCAGCAGGATTTATTGGCTCTCATTTATCTGAAGAGATATTGAAGTGTAATAAAGAATATAGAGTTATCGGTATAGATAACTTAAATTCATATTATGATGTAAATTTAAAAAAAACAAGACTTAAAAAATTATTAAAATATAAAAATTTTGAGTTTCATCATATTGATATTTCTAATTATGATGAGTTAAATAATTTATCTATCAATATAGAAATAATATTTAATTTAGCTGCGCAAGCGGGTGTTAGAATTAATGATGCTGACCATCACAAGTATGTAGATTATAACGTTATGGGTTTTTTAAATATTATTATGTTTGCTAAAAAGGCTAATATTAAAAATATTGTTTATGCTTCTTCAAGTTCTGTATATTCAGGACTTCCAAATGATATTAGCATCTTTAAAGAAGATCTAAGACTTGAAACTCCAAATTCTATGTATGCCATAACAAAATTAACAAATGAGATGCAGGCTAATCTTTATTCAAAAAGATTTGATATTTCTTTTGTAGGATTACGATTTTTTACTGTTTATGGAAACTATGGAAGGCCTGACATGGCCTATTTTTCTTTTTCAGAATCATTAAGACAGAATAAGGAAATTACTTTATTTAATGGCGGGGATATGTCGCGTGATATGACACATGTTACTGATATTGTAAAAGGTATTATCTCTTCGATGAAATATATATTAAATAGAAATGAAGTAATAAATGAAATTTTTAACCTTGGTAA
>MDTB01092565.1_pt1 | contig 11789 bp, 12 predicted proteins | sample 811161 | NCBI WGS metagenome assembly MDTB01 (sample SAMN05326650, study PRJNA326480) | marine metagenome | isolation source: seawater | place: Mediterranean Sea | collected 2009
AATTCAGAAAAAAAAATATAAAATTTTTTATTATGAGCCAAAAAATTTATCTTTAATTAATTCTAAAGTTATTGCGTCAGGTTTTTTTATAAAGTTTGATTATAAGAAAAAAAAATTTTTTGAAATTTTAAAAAAAGAAAAGCTTGATTTGATAAAATGTAAATTTATATTAATTAGACAAGATCCTCCATTTAATCTTGAATATATTTCAAGTACCTATATTCTAGATGCAATTAAAGACCAAGTAAAAATAATAAATAATCCAACATCAATTAGGAATGTTTCTGAAAAACTTTTTTCTTATAAATATCAAAAATTTATGCCACCTACAATTTTCACTCAAAATTTGAATGAAATTAAAAAATTTATTCAAATTCATAATAAGATTATTTTAAAACCAATTCATGGTTATGGTGGAAATGATATCCATCTATTATCTAAATTTGATTTCAAATTAATAACAAAATTTATTAAAAAACATGACTTTATAATGTGTCAAAAGTTTTTATCTAAAATAAAAAATGGTGATAAAAGAGTTTTTATAATTAATGGAAAAATAGTTGGTGCAATATCAAGGATTCCAAAAAAAGACTCTTACCTTAGTAATTTAAGTAAAGGCGGCAAAGCAATTAATACTAAACTTACAATAAAAGAAAAAAAAATATCAAAAAAAATAGCTAAAGACTTAAAAAATGAAAATATTTTTTTTTCAGGAATTGATTTTATTGATCAAAAACTGAATGGTGATATTAACGTAACCTCCCCTACTGGATTAAAAACATTATATGATCTATCAAATATTAATCTTGCGAAAACTTTTTGGAAAGAATTAAAAGTATGAAAAATTTAACGGATCAACAAAAAGGTTCCTTGATGGCCTTTGTGGCGGTAATGTTTATCACACCTGACTCATTGTTTATAAGACTTTCAAATGTTGATACCTGGGGATTAGTTTTTTATAGAGGTATAATTCCTTTTTTCACAGTCTTTTTAGGAATGTTGATAATTTATAAATTAAGTTTTTTTAAAATTCTTTTAAACAGTGGATACCATGGACTTCTTTATGTCGGAACATTTAGTTTAACTAATATTACTTTTGTAGTTTCAATTCAAAACACAAACGTAGCAAATACCCTGGTTATGATTGCTACTGCACCAATGATATCGGCTATACTTGGTGCTCTGTTTTTAAAAGAACCACCAGATAAGAAGACTTGGATTTCAATAATTATTACATTTTTAGCAATAATTTATATTTTTTCTGACTCTTTAAAACTAGGTAATTTTTATGGAGATATTTTAGGATTTATTACAGCTCTAGGTTTGGCTGTTGGTGCTGTTACCATCAGGTCAGCAAAAACAAAAAATTTAGTTCCAGCTGCTGTTGTTGGTAAATTATTTGTAGCAATTTTTGCTTTATTTTTTATCGAAAGCTTTATTCTGGTTGATAGAGATCTTCTTATCATACCTTTGATGTGCATTCTGTGTGTTGCTATACCCTTTGTGTTAGTCACCATAGCCCCAAGATTTATTCCTGCTGCTGAAGTAAATTTATTTTTTCTATTAGAAACCATAATAGGTCCTATTTGGGTTTGGTGGATAATTAAAGAACAGCCAAGTATTGAGACACTTTATGGTGGTGCTATAATAATAGGTACTATTGCTATCCATTCATTTTTGAAGCTTAAAAATTCTTAAGCTTGTCACAATTAAGACTTGATTTAATAATACATCGCAAATAGTTACGTCATCTTTATGAATAAAGTTTTAAAAAATTCCTGGGCATTATTTTTGGGCATGGGTTGCTTGATGATGGCTTATGGCTTTCAAGGATCTCTTTTGGGTGTTAGAGCGGTTCAAGAGGAATTCAGCTTAACAGCCACTGGGTTTATGATGTCTGGGTATTTTGTAGGATATTTTATTGGTGCAGCTACAATTCCAAATATAATTTCTAGGGTTGGTCATATAAGAGTTTTTGCTGCTTTTGCATCATTGGCATCATTAGTAATTTTGGTTCACTCCATTCTAATTAACCCATTAGTTTGGTTTTTATTAAGAGTGCTTACTGGAATAAGTATGGTTTGTATTTATACCGTTGCTGAAAGTTGGCTTAATGATAGATCAAGTAATAAAAATAGAGGAAGCGTTTTATCAATATACATGGTTATACTTTATGGTGCTATGGGTATTGGAATGTTTTTATTAAATTTCAGCAGTCCTAAAAATTTTCAACCATTTATTTTGATTTCAGTAATTACTTCAGCAGCTCTAATTCCAATTTTATTAACTAAAAAAAAACCCCCTACGTTCAAAAGGATTAAAGCTATGTCTCTTAAAAATCTTTATGACGCATCTCCTTTTGGCATGGTAAGTTCTTTTTTTTATGGAACAATTCAATCAGCTTTATTTACTTTATTGGCTGTTTATGCAACGTCAATGAATTTTACGATACTAGAAATTTCAATTGTTACATTTCTTTTAGCAATTTCTGGTGCAGTGTCACAATTCCCAGTTGGAAAAATATCAGACATGTATGATAGAAGAAAGGTGATAGTCTTTTCTACTTTTGGTGCATCAGCATTTGCTATTTTAGCAATTTTGGTTTCAAGACAAATGTATTTGCCAGATGGTCTTGCAACAAGTAAAACTTGGTTTTATATATTTCTAATTCTTTTTTCTTTTTGCAGTCTACCAATGTTTTCTCTAATTTTAGCTCATACGAATGATTATATTCCAAAGGAAAAATTTGTTGCCGCAGGTGCAGGTCTTCAGTTTGTATTTGGTTTAGGTGCAATGAGTGGTCCTTTCTTATGTTCAATATTTATGGACCTGGTGGGCTCTAATGGTTTTTTTGTATTTTTATTTTTCTTTCATGCAGTTATTGGTATTTTTGGAATTTATAGAATGAAAGTAAGAGCAACTGTTGATAATCCAGATTCTCAATTTGTTGCGATGCCTCAAACAATTACACCTGCTGGAATTGAATTAAATCCAACAACTGAACCAATTGAGGAACCTACCAAAGAAGAAAATAAAATTACAAAATAATTTTTTCAATACTTTTAGACATTTTAGTTAAAACCTCTTTTTTTGATAACTTATCTGTTCTAATTAAGATTGCATCTTGTACTTTTATCAAGGGACTGTTCTTTCTTTTTTTATCCATTTGAGTTCTTTTTTTAAGTGATTTTTTGACCTCACTTAATGAAACTTTCTTTTTAATATCTAGCCACCTTCTATAACTTGCTGTTTCTAAATTACATTTAAAATAAAAAGCTAAGTCATATTTGGGATTTTTTGCTAAAATCTTGCTAGCAATATCTCTTCCTTCAACACAAATCCTTTTGTTTGATTTTATAATTTTTCTTTGAAATTGATTGACTATTTGCCTTATCTTTTTATTTTTTGCAATAACTGCTACGTAATTACTTATTTGTTCTGTATGCAAATTATATTTTGCAATTTTATTGTAAGATGCATTTTTAAAACTCTTTTTTAAAAAGGAAATAATATTTTTTGGTTTGTGGTCAATTAATAATTTGCTTCCAAATCTGTATAATAATCCAGAGTTAACTAGCAATAATTTATATTTTTTAGAAATTAATTTAGCTGCAGTACTTTTGCCACTTGCTGACTCTCCGTCGCATGCAATAATTAATTTTTTAAATTTTTTCACTAATTCTTATTAATATTTTGATTAGTTTAATGCAAAAAAATTATTAATGTGTAAAGATTTAGAAAATTATCACTTACAGGTTGTAACTCAAAATAGTCAATGATTTTCAAATTTTATAATAGTTATAGTTGAATAATATTTAATTCTTTGCTCAAATGTAAATATAAAAAATATGCCAGTTAAAAAAAATTATAAATCAAAAAGTAAAAAGATAAAGGCCACAAACAACAATGGTTTAGCTAAACTCGCTAGTATAACAACAAGATCATTAAGCAGTGCTTATTCAAACTATAAAAAAAACCTGGAAATAAAGAAAATAAAAGAAATAAAATTAAAAAAACTTCAAGAAAATAATGAAATTATTAGAGAAAAAAAAGAACTTCGAGTTTGGGAAGAAAAAGTAAAAAAAGAGGAAAATAAATTAAAAAATAAAGAAGAGGAATTAAAGGCTAAAGAAAAAGATTTAAAATTAAAAGAAGATGCTCAAAAAATTGAAAATGAAAGATTAATTAAAAAAGATGAAAATTTAATCTTAATTACTAATGATTTGAGAAATAAAGAAAAACAACTAAAACTAAGAGAAGAGGAACAAAACAGAAAAGATATAGATTTAAAAGTGCGAGAAGAAGAACAAATAACAAAAGAATTAAAAGAGAAAAAAAGAAAAGATAGAGTTTTAAAATTAATTAAACAAGAAGAAAATAAACAAAAAGAATTAGAACATATTAAAATAAAAGAATGGGAAGAAAAGTTTGATAGAGAACAAAAAATAAAAGAACAAAGAGAAAATTTAAGAGAACAAAAATTAAGACAAAAAGAATTGGAAAGATTACAATCTTTTGAAAAAGATTCTAAACCGATGGATGAAAACTTATCTTCGGGGTTAGAAAAATTTGAAGTTGATAAAACTCAAAAAAATTAAAATTATTTAAAAATTTTTATTTCATCATCAATATTTATTTGAGATGAGGTCAAAATTCTACATCTAAGCCCCCCTCTTCTGAGAAATTCTTTTAAAATGTTATCTTGATTAAGCATTTCTGTTAGATGCTTGCAGGGTCTGCATAAGTCTATTCCCTCAACTTCTACTTTTCCTATACAAAATTTTTTTCCTATCAAGTTATTAAGTTCTATTTCTTTGGTAATTACATTTCTTCTAAAATCCACGTAAGCAATATTTAGGCCATACTTAGTATTGTAATAATCTATATTTTCAGACTCTATTAAAGATAATTGGCAATATGGATCATTATAATCTTTAAAATGTCTGTCACCCACTATTCCTTTATCAGCTATTACATCAATTGAATTTACTTCTTGAATTTTTTTATTATTATCAGGCGTAATTCCAATTTTATAAACTTTTGACATAATTTACTAATTCTTAATAACATTATATTATTTATATATAAATGAATAAAAACAAATAAACTTTTAAAAATTCTAAAGCTTTTAATGGCATTTAATCATGAATAAAATATGTATTAACATTATTACAAGTTTTCTAGAATTCTTTTTTGCCAGAAAATTTTTATTACCATTAAATACTGTTCTGTTAAAACTTGTAATAAGATTTTTGGGATATAATAATCATAAAGATTTTTATTCAAGTGGTGAGATATATTTTTTAAGAAAAGTGTGTAAAGAAAAACCTAAAATATGTTTAGACATCGGTGCCAATGTTGGAAACTATTCTAGTTATCTATTGGAAAATAGTTCTGCAAAAATTATAGCTTTTGAACCAATGCCAAAAACTTTTAATGAACTGATTAAAATAAAGAAAAATTATTCTGATCGCTTTTTTATATATAACTATGGTCTTGGAAAAAAAAAGACAAAGAAAAATTTATATTTTGATAAAAATAATTTACAATGGGCCAACTTTAACCCTGAGGTGAACAAAATTAAATATTTAAAATATAATAAAAAAAAAATTATGTGTTCTTTAGATACTCTTGATAACTTTATTAAAAAAAATAAAAAAATAATTAATTCTAAAATAGATCTAATTAAAATTGATACAGAAGGTTTTGAACTTGAGGTATTAAAAGGAGCAGAAAAAACAATCAAAAAATTAAAACCTAAATATATTCAATTAGAATATAACTGGCATCATTTGTTTAAAAATACAAATCTATATTATTTTGCAAAACTTTTAAAAGATTATAATACTTTTAAAATTTTACCTTTTAGTAAGAATTTACTTAAGATTAATGCTGAGAAACCAGAACATAATTATTTTAATTATTCAAATATTGTTTTTATAAGAAAAAAATAAATGCTTAAAACAATACATCTTTTTTATCCATCTTTTGAGAAAGGTGGAGCTACAAAAAATCTGGTAAGAATAGTTAATTTCTTACTAAAAAGAAATATTAAAGTATTTTTTTTCACACGTGGAGCTAACAATGTCGATTTTATAAAAAATAAAAATCTTAAGATAATAAATGCAAAACCATTAAAAAAACTGAATTTTTTACCAATTAGATGGAATCTTGCAATATCATCAATGATTAATTTAAATTTTTATCTAAAAGAAAATAAAGAAAATTCCATAATATTTTCAATGCAAAGTCATATACCAGCTATAGCTGTAGCAAAAATTAATCAAATTAAAATTGTTTTAAGAAATTCTGAAGAACCATTAGGTGCTACTCTTTATGCTGATAATAGAATTTTAAGTTTTTTTGTTTTACTTCTAAAAGTATTTTTTTATAACTTTGCTAATAAAATTATTGCAATATCAACTATGTCTAAAAATTCGTTGCAAAAAATAGTTTTATTTAAAGACAAGATAACTTTAATTTACAACCCTTATTTAGAAAAAATTTTGAAAATTAAAAAATTAAGAAAAAAAAAATCAAATAGCTTTAATATTTTGTCCATTGGAAGACTTACAAAACAGAAAAATTTTCCTTTATTGATTAATGCAGTTATTAATTTATCTAAAAAATATAATAAAATTAATCTATTAATAATTGGTAATGGAGATTTAAAAAATAATTTAATTAACAAAATAAAACCATTTAAGAATATAAAAATTATTAACTGGAAAAATAAATTAGATAAATACTATCTGAATTCAGATTTATTCGTTTTGTCATCTTACTACGAAGGCTTACCAAATGTTCTGCTTGATGCTATGAATTATGAAGTACCTATAATTTCAACTAATTGTAGTGGATCTAGCGATATATTACAAAATGAATTAGGGGGATATATAATTCCTATTAATAATCAAAAAGAAATGGAAAAAAAAATAGTTTTTGTGATGAAAAATTATTCTACTGCTAAAAAAAAAATTATTAAAATCAAAAAAAAAATACATATGTTTTCTGACAAAAATCTGATTAAGTATTATGATCTTTTCTGTGATATATATAGACATTAAAACTTTCTTAATCTAGTCAACTATAAAAAAGAATTTAGAAATAAAATGAAAATTGCAATTGTACCTTCAACATTTTTGCCGTGGGTCGGAGGTGCTGAAATACAAACACACAATACTGCAAATAAACTGGCTGAACTTGATAATGAAGTAGATATATATCTCTTAGAAAAAACTAATATTGAAAATAAAAAATATAGCACTATTAGACTTAATAAATTATTAATTAATTTAATTTTTATTTTGAAATATTATTTCAAAATAAATCTTCTTTTCTTACTTGAATATTATTTTAAAAAAATTTGTATTAATAAGAAATATGATGTTTGGCATTTTCAATCAGTGAATTATAAAACTTTGTTGTACATAAAGGTATTAAAAAATCTTAAACAAAAAATTGTTGTAACTTTTCATGGAGCGGATATCCAAAAGGATGAGGATATTTTATATGGATATAGATTTGATAAAAAATATGAAAACTTATTATCAGAAACTGTTCATTTGATTGATAAGGTATTTGCTATTTCAGAAGATATTATAAAAGAATTAAGTTTTTTCAGTTTTCCAAAAGAAAAAATAGTTAAAATTCCTAATTCAATTGAAATTAACAAGATATTAAATGTAGGTAATAATAAGATTGATACAAACAAACTTAAAATTATCACAGTGACAAGATTTTATGAAAAAAAAAAGGGCTTAGACTTAATTGAAAAAATATCAAATATTTTAATAAAAAATAATATTAATTTTACATGGACTCTTGTTGGAAGAAACTCTAGCTTACTACTAAAGAATAAATTTATAATTGATAACAAAAAATACTTTTATACTAAAGAAGAGGTAAAAAATACTAATGAAATATTTTTTCCTCATTCAGACTTAATAAAGATTTATAAAGAAAATAATGTCTATGTTAATTTAGCAAGAATTGAGTCGTTTGGTGTGACTATAATCGAGGCACTTGCTGCTGGGCTTCATGTTGTTTCATTTAATACTAAAGGTGCTAATGAAATCTTAATAAATAATCAAAATGGATTTATAGTTGATGAGTATTCGTATGAAAAAATGGCTAAAACTTTAATTAATAAATTTAATGATAATTCATTTAATAAAATTAATGCCTGTAAGAAAATAATGGAATATGAATTAGAGTTAAATACAAAAATTATAATAAAAAATTTTTCTTATTTATGACACCAGAAAATTCCAAAAAACTCTGGAAAATTATTCAAGAAGCCGGTGACTATCTTCAAGGTCAACTACCTAATCATCCTAATCATCCTAAAGGTAGAAATCCTTACGCACATATAGCTTTGTGTATTAAAGAAAAATTTAGAGCTAGCTATAAAGATATATCTGATGAACAATTTAATGATGTTATTAATTACATTGAGTTTTTAAAAAAAAACCCCAGTTAATTTTATTGTTTTGGAAAATAATCTTTAAGTTTGCCTTCTCTATAAACATCTGCAGTGCAACAATGTAGCCCTCCACCAAATGCATATGCGTCTCTTAGCTCTACCGGGATAACTTCCATACCTAATTTATCAAGTTGCTCTGCCTGATATTTTTCACTCTTTTCAACACAAACAGTTTTTGGATCTAGTACTAAAACATTCATCGAGAGCCAAACTGAAGAATAACAAAGTGGTGGTGGTTCATTATGTGCTGGTTGAGCAGCATCAATGATTTCCCATCCATTTTTTTCAAATAATTTTCTCTGTTCTTTTGGTAGTCTTCTTTGAGGATTGTTTATGATTAAACCTTCTTTTATAGGTGTGAATGTAGCATCAATGTGTATAGGATACGGATCTCCTGGAAAATTTACAGCATGTACTCGATGATCTTTATAATGTCTCTTTAACCAGTCTATGCCTTTCAAATTTGTTGTAAACCCATGTTGAACTACTAAATCCTTTCCAAATCTTAATACGTCTGCTGCGTCAAATAATGGCTCTTCTTCAGTAGTCACAAAAAATTTTTCTTCAGTCCATTTAAGTCTTTTTTGAATACCTATTTTATCTGACAAATAATCTTTTCGATAATCTGCATCTGTTAATCTTGGTTTTGGAGCTGATTCGTGCCTCATATTTGGATCATTATCATAATATTCTTTTAAAAGTGGTCGATAACACAGATATTCAAACCATCTACACCTATAACTCATAGTTGCTTCTAAAATCTCATTTCCAACAGTTAGCAAAACATCTCTTGGAGGCATACAACCAAACATGGTTTCTGCATCCCAGTCGGGTGTTGATGTTTTTTTATTAAAATCTAATGGGGTTGGTCGATCCACTTTAATACCTCTTTTTTCAAGTATATTTGAAAAATCATTTAATAATTGATTTGCTTTATCAACTGTATCTTTGGTTCTTGGTCCAAACTGACCACGCATATCACTGTCCTCAGGAACTTTTGCATCCAATGCAGGTTCTGGTGCTGGAATACAAGTACCGTCTGCTCTACCAACAATCACATGTTTTAATGGATCCCACTCATTCCAGCTATTTACAATTTTTTTACCTTTGTTCATATTAAGCCTTAATAATATTATATTCTGGACCAAATGGAAATTTAGTAATGTTCTCTACACCGCTCTTACCAATAACTAAAATATCATGTTCTCTATATCCTCCGGCTCCTGGTTTTCCTTCTGGAATTAAAATCATTGGTTCCATTGAGATAACCATATTCTCCTCTAAAACAGTATCAATATCCTCTCGAAGTTCTAAGCCAGCTTCTCTGCCATAAAAATGAGAAAGAACACCGAATGAATGTCCATAACCGAAAGTTCTATATTGCAAATAACCAAGTTCAGCAAAAAGTTCATTCAATTCATTGCAAATTTCTGAACACTTAACTCCAGGTTTAATAAGTTCTAATCCTCTTTTATGAACTTTAACATTTGCTTCCCATGCTTTTAGTGAGTCTTTATCAACATGCTCTAAAAACAAAGTTCTTTCTAATGCTGTATAGTATCCTGAAATCATAGGAAATGTATTTAAAGATAAAATATCTCCTTTTTCCAATTTTCTATTAGTCTTGGGGTTATGGGCTCCATCGGTATTAATTCCTGATTGAAACCAAACCCAAGTATCCATATATTCAGCTCCTGGATAAGTTTTAACAATTTCTCTTTCCATTCTATCTCGTCCAGCTATAGCTATTTCAATTTCGGTGTTGCCCTCTTTTATATTTTTTACAATTTCTTCACCTCCTAAATCTGCAACTCTTGCACCATTTTTTATAATATCAATTTCTTCATCTGATTTTATCATTCTAAGTTTCATTAAATCTTTTGAAACATCACTAAATACTGAAAAAATAAAAATAGATCCAATTTTTTCTCTAATATCTAGTGTTACATGATCATTTTCTATTCCAATATTTTTTGGAGCTTCGTCTCTTCCAATAATAGAAACAATTGCTCTCAAAAAATTATCTCTTTTCCAATCAGTATAAATTATATTATCGCAATGTGATCTTCTCCAGGGTTGAGAAGCATCAATATTAGCTGAAATTGTTGAAATCTTACTTTTTGTTACAACACAACCATAGGGTCTTCCAAATGAACAATAAATAAATCCAGTGTAATAAGCTATATTATGCATTGAAGTAAGTATAACCATATCAAGATTATTGTTATCCATTACTACTCTTAATTTATTCACTCTTTTATTATATTCCTCTTGTGAAAAAGGAAGTTTTACTTTTTCACCATTTTTTAGAGAAAAAAAATCAGGTCGTTCCATAAACTTTGTTTAATTTAATGCAATAAATCTTTTATTCCATCTCATAATAAGACTGTAATATACAAGCGATATAAAAAGGAAAAAGCCACCAACAATTGTATTAGTTGATGGAATTTCATTAATCCCAAACAAAGGTAACCAAACCCAAAAAATTCCACCAATAACCTCTGTTAAAGACAGCAAAGTTAGTTCTGCAGCTGGAATAGCTTTAGAGCCAATTGAATATAAAATTAAACCTAGACAAACTAATGTGCCATGTAAAGAAAACATCGAGCTATTATAACTATTTGAAAAAAAAGTTTGTTGAGTAATTAGAATTACTAATGCTGCAAATACAAAACAAAATAATCCTGCTATTGCTACTGTTGTAAATTTTGGCGTTTCTTTTCGCCATCTAAGTGTCACAGAAAATACTGAAAAACCAACTGAAGATGTGATTCCAAAGATAAAACCTAATAAAGAATTTTTTTCAGTATTTCCAAATGCCATAATAATTATACCAATCGTAGCTATTATAATTGATATCCAAACATTTATAGAAATTTTTTCCTTCAAAAATAAATAGGCTAATATAGCTGTAAAAAAAGGCATTGCAGCTAAACATAGCAAAGTTACAGCAGCTGTTGTATTTGTGATTGAATAAATAAAGGTAATCATTGCTACACCCAATCCACAACCTCCTATTATTCCAGATCTCCCGACTTTTTTATAATTCTTATAAAAGTTGAGCCCCTCTTCAAAATATAAATACAAATTTAATATAATAAATATTGTTAACCCTCGACCAAATATATATTGCCATGGAACCATGTGTGGATTGTCCATGTACCTAACGACCAAAGGTCCAAAAGACCAGAGAATGCCGGCAAACAAAACCACAGGTATAGCTATTTTTTCATTTTTAAGTTCAATCATTACCGAATTATTAATTCTTATTTATTTCAACTACAACAAAAATGAGATCTTTTAT
>MDTB01102932.1_pt1 | contig 11789 bp, 8 predicted proteins | sample 811161 | NCBI WGS metagenome assembly MDTB01 (sample SAMN05326650, study PRJNA326480) | marine metagenome | isolation source: seawater | place: Mediterranean Sea | collected 2009
AACCAACAAAGAATAAGTGCTAGTATAATCTTTGGTATATAAATCATCTCGTAATTCTCCAAATTCATTTAGTGTGTTTTTGTAAAATGGTATCCAAGGAAATAATTTTGCCTGATGAGTTAAAATGTCTATCATTTTTAAATTACCCTTATTAGTGTTTTTGAAAAGATTAGAGTAATGTTTTAATTTTTTATTTAAATTGAAGGACTTTTGATCATACAAGTACATAATTAATGGTGCAGCTGAAGCAATCTTAGTAATTGAAGCAACATCATAAAGATGATCATCTCTAACCAATTGAATTGAATCATATGTGTGATACCCAAAAGATTTTTGATAAAATATCTTACCATGTCTAGAAACAACAATCTGACAACCAGGCATAATTCCGTTACTAATTGCATTATTAACTAGTGTATCAATCTCATTCAGTGAATCTACATCCATTCCTAACTCAACAGGTAAAGAAAATTGCAAATTTCTAGATTTATCTAAAAAAAGACCGTCTCCTATTGAAAATTGATTTAAAGAGATAGGCAGTTTACCCTTTACCTCTATAGAGCCAAAATGTAACTGAGCGGATAAGTCTTGAAAATCATAAGAATTTTGATAAGACAAAACTACAGCCTGAGCATTTGATGTATTAATACTATTTAGCAATCTAGGATGACCAAAAATATTTAAAATCACATTATTAGCATTAATTAATTTATTTAAAAAAATGCTATCATTTAATTTTAAATGATGCTTTTCCCAGAAATTATTATTTGGATAATGTAAACTAACAATTATAATATCATAGTGATTTAATTTATCAATTAAAAGACCAGAATCTGATTCTGAATAATAATTATATTTAGATACAGGAATATATGAGTTGAGTCTGTCATAAAAAACATCTCCTGAGTCTGAACCCATGATTAAACATGCAATTTTTACAGAATCATTGGTTTGGATTGGTAAAGCTTGATTGTTTTGCAGAAGAGTAATTGCATTTTTAGATAATTGTCTATTTAATAATTTAGATGAATTATTTTGTAAATCAGTATTATTAATGACGTTTTTTTGACTAGCCAAAAAAGCCCATCTTTTTAGCATAAGAATTTGACGACAGCTATTATCTAATTGTTGATATAAAAGAGGACTATTTTTGACTTTAGATTTAATCAAAGAAATCGCCATTGGAACATTCGTAGGAAAAAGTAAAATATCATTACCGGCTAAAAAAGCATTTAATTCTCTTTCACCTGGTTTACTGAAATCCGAAAGCGCGTGCATGTTTAAAGCATCACTTACAACTAAACCATTAAATTTCATATCATCTTTTAGAATATCCATAATTAACTTCTTGGAAAATGAGGATGGTACATTTAACGTGTCAATTGTCGGTAAATTTATGTGAGCAACCATAATTGAACCCAATCTATTGTCAATAAGCTTTTTAAATGGAAACAATTCAAGACTATCTAATCTATCGCGGTTATGACGAATTACAGGTAGGGATAAATGCGAATCTACATCAGTGTCTCCATGACCAGGAAAATGCTTAGCACATGCTAAAATATTATGATCATGTAAACCTTGCATATATAAAATCCCTTTTGAAGCAACTAAATACCTGTCTTCACCAAAAGATCGTCTATCAATAATAGGATTATTTGGGTTATTATTAATATCTAAAACTGGTGCAAAATTCATATGCAATCCCAATTCCTGACATTGTTTTGCAACATGAGACCCAAATTGATAAAGTAAATCATCATCTTGTATGGCTCCTAAGGTCATCATCCAAGGAAAAGTTTGAACGCTATCTAATCTCATTGCAACTCCCCATTCAGCATCAATTCCAGCAAGTAAACCAATTGGAGAAATTTTATTATATCTACTTAGTAAAGACTTTAATTGACTGGGACCTGATTGAAAAAATATAAGACCGCCTATTTCATGTTTTAAAATTAGACTATCTACCTTATTATAATAATTTTCATCTAAATTTTTACCATTAGCTTGTACCATAAATAATTGAGCAATTTTCTGATCTAATGTTAATGTAGATAAAATACTATCTGCCCAATTTGCAGTAACTTCATTATGATAAATAGGTAATGTAGACTTTTGAACAATATCCCTGTTTATCGTAAATGATACAAAAAAGAAGAAAATAAGTACAATGATGAACTGTCTCAAAACACTATTTATTATTAATAAAGAACCCATGAAAGATGAGAAAAAGTTACTCTAAAAAAAACTAAAAAAGAAATCCATACAACAAAAAAATTAATTAATACATTTCTAACTAAATTTATCGATAAAAACAACGGGCAATTTAACTATCTTTTTAAGAGTTTTATCATAACAAACTAAACCTGTTTTAACTCTAGCTATTTCATTCTTTTTCATATCATGAATCATATAAAATAACTCAAACCCATGCTTATAAAGGTCCGAAACAGTGATTGAAATATCTAATTTCTGACCATAAAAAGCCTCCTTTTTGTAAACTATAGCACTATCTGCCATCAGTAAACCAGAACCATAAAAATTTTTCTCACTTAATCCTAAATCTTGTAAAAATCTTACTCTAGCTTCGTGAACAATACTTAAGACAGAATCATTACCTAAATGACCCCCATAATTCATATCATAAATTCTAAGAAATAATGTTGTTGAAAAGTGTATAGTTTTTGGAATTGATAACTTGATTCTTGGCATATTATATATATAAATTCGTAATTTAATATATTTACTATGAAATGAAAAAATTATTATATATAATATCCTTGACATTATTTAACTATAGTGTGCTAGCACAAGATTTAATTTCAAACTTACCTCAGAGTGCTATTTTAGTAAGATTACAAACAAATGAACACATTATTAAATATTATTTAAATCAAGGTAACATTCAGAAAGCAAATAAAGAAGAGCTGAGACAAAAGAAAAAAAATTCTGAAATCATAAATACATTTACTGACGAGTGGGAATTTTGTCCTGTATATTTTTTCTATAGTGATAAATCTCAACAAATTATTAATAAAGATTTTAAAAATATTTTTAAAAATACTGAAGAGGATAGGTTGTCATTTGAAGAGATTCAAAAATTAAAAAATGAATTTATAATTATATATTTTGGTGAAACACAAGGCAAGTTGAAATTTAATGCATTGGTTTTAAATGACTCAAAAATGCAACAATTAAAAAAGCCATACCCAAAGTTTGTAAGAACATATAAAGGACTTGGATTTCTAAGTAGAAACACTTCAAAAACAATCAGAATATTAAAACAAAAAATATCATGGCACTATGATAATAAATAATTTTTTTGTTTAAATGCATAAAATATTTTGGGACATATCCAAGCATCAATAGCAGCATAATTTTTTTGTTGATCTGTAAGTATGTCTAAATTCCAATCCGACAGTCTTTGTCTTTTACTAATTCGAAAACCTAACATCATAATTGTTAATTTCACAGCACCAATACTTTGAAAATTATTTTTTTTTGCGAGCTGATTTAAATCAATAAAGTTTGATGGTTTAAATTGTTTTAGCTTTTGTAATCCTGTTATATCATTCTTAATATCAATACCAACTTTAACTATATTGGGGTTATTAAAAACATTTAATAATTCCTGAATTAATCCAATTTTATTAATTCTAAATAAAAAAACATCATTATCGACAGATATTTGAACTAGAGATATATGATGGTAAACACCTTTCTTAAATGATGGTTTTGTTTCTGTATCAAAACCAATTAAAGTAGCACTTGAAATTACATCAAAACACTTGGAAACATCGTTCAAATGTTCTATTAAATGGACCCTTGCAGTAAAATCAATTAATGGATATTTTTTTACATCTTCTTTCGCGACAAATTTCATGTTTTTAATTTTTATTGGTGATAAAAAATCCAGAAAATAAATTATTTTTTTTCATTGATTGCAGTTGTGACCAAATGGGTATACAGTTCATAATATCAACTTGTAAACAATAATTAATATCTTCTTCGAGGTTCATTCTTTGTCGATATGAAGATTTGAGCAAAAAGTTACTTAAATTATTTTGGGCAGATTCATATAAGTTTTGAGACATGAAAACAGAGTCCGAATTAGAGTAAAACATATCATTTTTTAGTAGTTTCTTTGACAATAATCCAGCCAATAAAGCATCTTCGATACAAAGTCTACCTTTCCAACCAGAACACACAATCAGTATATCACTTTTATCAATAGATTTTATATATTCAGCAACAGAACTCACATTCAAAAATGAAGCTAATAAAATACCATGGCCTGCATTTTTAGATTTTTCAATTGCATTTGTTCCATTTGTAGTAGTAATTGCCAACGAAATTCCATCAAATTTTTTTCTATCATAAAGTAAAGGTGAATTACCTAAATCAAAACCCGAAACAATATTTCCATTTCTTTCAGCTGCAAATAAAAAATCTTCTGTATCCATCGTCATTTTCATCTTGACCGCATCTTCAACAGTAGACACTGTGAAAACACGATTCCCTCCATTATTTAAAAAAACACAGATAGCTGAGGTAGCTCTAAAAACATCTATTACAACTACCCTTTTTTGACTTAAGTCAAAAAAATCTAACATTGAAGGAGTAAGACAAATGTCAATATTTCTTTTAGATTTTTTTTCATAAAATGGCAGCTTAATAATGATAGCTTTTAAAGTTTTGTTGCGAATTTTTATTAATATATTATTACCAAAATAAGATTGGGAAGTTATAATGTATCCCATACCTATGGCTTGATTAAGAGAAGGAGACATTGTACCAGAAGTAACATTACCAATTATATTATTATTGACATCTAAAATTTCATAGTCTTTTCTTGGTATACCTTTTTCTTGCAAAACAAATCCTACCAATTTTTTAGACACCCCGTTTGCAATTTGATTAACAATTCTATTTTTACCTATAAAGTTTTTATTTGTTTTGACTATCCATGATAAACCTGCTTCAATTGGTGTTGTATTTTCAGTTATATCATTACCATATAAACAATAACCCATTTCTAGTCTAAGCGTATCTCTAGCTGCTAGACCAATAGGCTCAATATTTTCTTGAAGATCAAAAATTTTATTCCAAACTTTTTCTGCATCTTCTTGTTGAATATATAATTCAAAACCACCAGCCCCCGTATAGCCAGTACGTGAAATAATAACATCATTACAATCTGCAAAAAGTCCAATTTTAAATTTATAGTAAGAAATAGAATCAAGCGGAAGAGAAGTTAAATTTTGCAGCAATTGTAAAGCATTTGGGCCTTGAACAGCCAACAAACCTCTTTGATGAGTAATATCTTTAATTGAAAGATTATACTCATTAAAAGAGGATATCCAGTCAAAATCTTTTTTAGCATTTGAAGCATTGACAACTAACATGAATAAATTACTGGATATTTTATATACAAGTAAATCATCAATTATACCACCATTTTCATTGAGCATACAAGAGTACTGTACATCACCATCGTTTAATTTTTCAGCATCATTAGTTGTAATTTTTTGGACTAAATCAATTGCAAATTCACCTTTTATCATAATTTGACACATATGAGAAACATCAAATACTCCTACATTTGAGCGAACCGTATTATGCTCATAAATAACACCCTTATATTGAATAGGCATAAAATAGCCTCCAAAAGGCATTAATTTTGCGTTGTTTAGTTGATGTAATGAATAAAAAGCAGTTTTTTTATGCAAAAATTATAAAATTTATCTGTTAATTATGGTTGCAAATATAGTTAAGAATTTTTTTCTTGTGTTAAATTTATTATAATAAAAGTGAAAGTTTTTTAAATTTGTCAAAATTGAATTAACAACTAGAGATTTTAATCTAAAATATAACATTATGAAAACTATCGAATGTGCAATTATAGGATCAGGTCCAGCTGGATATACTGCAGCTATATATGCTTCTAGAGCAAACTTAAAGCCAGTATTAATACAGGGTATACAACCTGGAGGTCAACTTACTACAACTAATGATGTTGAGAATTATCCTGGCTACCCCAATGGAATAACAGGTCCCAAAATGATGGAAGATTTTCAAAAACAAGCTGAGAGATTTGGCACTGAAGTTATTTTTGGAACAGTTACAAAAGTAGAATTCTCTCAAACAAAAGGCGACACACATAAACTAATTATTGATAATAAGGATGAAATAAAAGCAAAAACTGTAATAATCTCAACAGGTGCATCAGCTAAATATTTAGGACTTCCTTCAGAACAAAAATTTATGGGTTCGGGAGTGTCTGCTTGTGCCGTATGTGATGGGTTTTTCTTTAAGAACCAAGATGTAGTTGTAGTTGGAGGGGGTGATTCTGCGGCTGAAGAGGCAACTTATTTATCCAATTTATGTAATAAAGTTTATTTATTAGTTAGAAAAAATGAAATGCGAGCTTCAAAAATAATGCAAAAAAGAGTATTCGACACAAAAAATCTAGAAGTTCTATTTAATCACGAAACAATTGAAGTTATGGGTGAAACCACTGTCAATCAAATAAAGGTAAAGGATACTAAAAAAAATCAAGAGAAAATTATAAATGCCACTGGTTTCTTTTTAGCAATTGGACATAATCCTAATACTGAAATATTTAAAAATCAATTAGATATGGATGAAGTTGGCTACTTAATTACTAAACCTGATAGCTCTTTAACAAATATTCCTGGGGTATTTGCAAGTGGTGATGCTCAAGATTCTATATATCGACAGGCTATAACAGCTGCTGGTAGTGGGTGTATGGCTGCATTAGATGCAGAAAGATATCTTGCATCTTTACATTAAAAAAAAGGGAGCATAAAGCTCCCTCAAATTCACATAAATCTATAAGCCGGATTCTGTATTCTTATTACTAAGAACCCTTATCATTTATCTAGTTATATTATCACTAATATAATCAATCGATCTACCCTCCAAGTTTGAGCGAGTAACTCTAAGTACAAAAGTACATCCTGGTATATTTGATCTTTCAATCCATAAGGTTTACCCAAATTTAATATCACTATTAAACTTTGTGAGCTCTTACCTCACTTTTTCACCCTTACCAATAAATTTTGGCGGTTATTTTCTGTGGCACTATCTGTATCTTTAAAATAAAGACCCTTCCTGTTAGGAAGTATGGTACTCTGTATTGTCCGGACTTTCCTCTTTCATTTGAAAGCGATAAGGCGATTTATGAAAATAATTAAAGAACGATTTAAGTTATTAAACAAATTTATAAAAAATTTAATAAATTTTTCTTTTATTCAACCATTCATGAAATTTAGCAGCATTAGCTGAATGATCAGAATGATTTTTAGCAAAATTATGATATTCAGAATTATCAGGTCTAGCACACATAAATAAAAAATTATGATCTTCAGGATGCAATACTGCTTCAATAGACTGAAGACTTGGTAAACAAATCGGAAAAGGGGGTAAACCCTTATGGTAATAAGTATTATATTTAGATTGTTTAGTTTGTTCAATATGCTTATTTCTAATACGTCTTAATGATTTATTATATTTTTTACGCCATATGTAAGCTATTGTTGGATCAGCAGCTAGTGGCCATCCAATTTTTATTCTATTAATATATAAGCCAGCAATAGTTGGCATTTCATCAAAATGACTAGCTTCCTTATCAACAATTGATGCTAAAACAAAAACTTCGTGAGCAGACAAATTACATTGATTAGCACTATTAATCCTCTCGTTTGTCCAAAAATTATTATACTCTAAACGCATTCTATTTAAGAACTCTTTAGGACTAATATCCCAATATAATTCATAAGTATTTGGAATAAGCAACAAATACAAACTGTCTAAAGGATAGTTATTTAAATTTAAATAGTTCAGCATATCTAATGAATCAAGATCTAGAGTAGAGTCCATTATACCAAAAAGATCTACAATATCATCCATACTATTAAATGTAAGTTTTGTAGGATCTTGGGATCTCGATCTGAGTTTATTTACCACATCATTTAAAGAGGATCCTTTTTGTAACATAAATCGACCTGAAGTATACCAATATTGAAGTCTTTTTTTTTCAATAAATTGATTAAAAACCAATTTTGCTAAAGGATGAAAGTCAATAGCAATAGAATCTAATTGGTTGACAACATCTTCAAAAGAGGTGTCTTTACTAATAAAAAACTCTGTATTTTCTTTAACAATAGACTTATCTAAATACTCATTTTTTATAAAAAAAAGTAAAAAAATAAAGGGAATAAATAAAAAAGTAAAAATTAAACTATATCTCATTAATTTGATTTAACAGAGTTAGGGCATCTTTATTATTAGGATAAATCTCAAGAATTTTTTCTAGACAAAGAAACGCATCTTTTTGTTTATTTTCAAATAATAACAACTGTGCTTTGTTAATTAGAGTTTTTTCATGGTATGGGTCTAATTTTAAAGTTAAATTATAATAATCTAATGCATCTGAGTATTTGCCAATTGAAAAATATAAAAAGCCTAGATTTGCATATGCCAAAACAAAATTATTATCCTCGTTAATAATAAAATTAAATTCGTCAATTGCAAATTCAATTTTATTCCTTTTAAATAAAGAAATAGCATACTTGTTTCTAAATTCTAAATTATATGGTGCTAACTTGACAGCCTGTTGATAAAATAAAAAAGCATTTTCTAAATCATTTTCATGAACATATGACTCCCCAATTCTATAACAAGTCCAGGCATCCTTATTACTATAATCTTTATTAATTAAAAACTTATTAAGTAATAAACTAGCGCCTATATTATTGACCTCTTTTATAATTGAATTATAAGCTTGTCTTAAAAACAAATAATATATATGGACATATATACCTTGATCATTATCTAATTTTATTCCTTGCAAATAACTTGCAGCAGAATCTAAGTAAAATGAGTATGGATTGAATCTCTCATATTGCTGAAGATAACCTTGAATAATACTCAAATTATCAGGTAATTTATTATTAACACATTCTAGACCCAGGAATTCTTTATGTAATGTGTCAATATTTTCAGCGGCATCATTATTTGGAATTCTAATTTTGTGATCAGTAATTTGAACATGCGGAATATCAGTAGTATAAGATGCTGGCATATGACATGAAACACAATCATTGTTTGAATGAATTTTATTTTCTATTTCCTCATTACAATCATCATTAATATGACAGTCTAAACATTTAGAATTAAAAAAGTTTTCAGGAACATCATGAACAGATACATGAGGATTGTGACAACTGACGCATGAAAGATTTTCTTCAGATTGAATATAACAAGAACTTAATTTCATTCTATCAACATGAGAAGCCATAATGAAATCATTTTCAGAATTGGAATATCTAGGGAGATATACATCCATAATATCACTTAAACGCATTCCAGGAAGGAAGTCAAAAAAAGATTTATGAGGTTTTAGCACTGCATTTCCCTGCAAATGACATCTTGCACATAAATCATTTTGTAACTCTAGACTTAAGTCAGCAGGATTGACTATACTATAATCAATAAGTTTAGTTGTATCCGTAATATTTCCTTTTTTTATCTTTTCTAAATGTAATTCTCCAGGTCCATGACACCTTTCGCAATCAATACCAGTGGGCATACTTTTATATTTATTTTCTGAACCTAATACAAAATCAGGATATGCATTGTGACATGCAATACATTCTAAGCCCATTTTTCTTGAAAATCTACTATTTTTATTATTCTCAAATCCAGGCGGAAAGTCTAAAATAGAGTCTTGAGTATAATAAGTAACTGGAGCTTGATATAAATATCCGTTGTTTGTAAAAAGATGAGAGTTTGTATGATGACCTGAACCAACAATATAATCAATGGGATAATTCAAATAATGTATAGTATCTCCAGAGCTTGACAACTGATATTCAATAAAATGTAAACTATCCTCAACCCATTGGGGGTGATAAAAAAAATCTAATAAAGTATCATGTAACTGTTTAGTGAAATCAGATGAACTATATTCTTTAAATGCTGGTCGAATAGATCTTCCCATTCCTGTATTTATAAAATTTTGATATTGTTCTTGATGACAAGCAGCACACTTATTCATGCCTACATAATTAGAATCAACAATTAAACTATCATATTGCTGATTATTATTACATGATAATAAAATTAAATAAACAATATAAATTTTGAAGTACTTCATATCTTAGGTAAAAGTCCTTCAAAATTTTTCTCAATTTCTGACTGAAGATATATATCGGAAAAGGTATCAGAATTTTTCTTAAAACTAACTTTCAAATCACCTCCTTTAGTTTTAACTAATACTTCTGAAACTGTTATAAAACCATTTACAAACGCACATAAAGCAGCTGCAACTGCACCTGTTCCACATGAGAGAGTTTCAGCTTCAACACCTCTTTCATATGTTCTAATAAATAGATTGTTATTAATAAACTGTGCAAATGTAACATTTGTGCCTTCAATTCTAAACCTTTTACTATAACGAATTTCAGCCCCCTCTTTATTCACGTCCATATTGTTTAGTTGATTTTTAAACATTACATAGTGTGGTGAACCTGTGTCAATAAAAGTTCCGTTAAAATCAGTTTTAAAATCTGTAACATCAACTAATGACACTTTTGATTTATTATTGTTAATATCTACTTCAAAAGAAAAAAGTCCTTGATTTGTTTCAAAATGACCACTAGAAAATGGTTCAGGGCCAGCAATTCCAATAGAAGATATAAAATGAGCACAGCACATACTACCATTACCACAAAACGATGAGACAAGTCCATCAGAATTGTAATATGTCATAAAATATAAACTTTTCGGACTAGTGGGTAAGTCGATAAGAATTAAACCATCAGCGCCTATTCCGGTTTTTCTGTCACACAAAGACTTTATATATGATTGATTATTCATAATAACAGAGGAAATCCTCAATGTATTAGAGAATTGTTTTAATCTATTATCAATTATAATAAAATCATTACCACAAGAATTATATTTTGAAAATTTTATCATACAAAAAAACATATAATATCTACAAAAATAATTAAATAAAAAACTACTTTTACATCATCATAAATAATACATACAACTCTTTACAATATTAATAATATGAATAAGAACTACTCAGAAAATTTAAAAGCATTTATCTCAGAAAAAAAAGCTGCTACTAAACTTATTAACTCTGTTAGTAATCTGTTATATGAGAAAGGTATTGAACTTGTTTTATTTAGAAGACACTTAATAGATAAAAATGTATCTGATATCTTAAGACTCCATCAATACGCTACAAATTTTGTGCAAAAACCTATAAATATTTTTGATTCTTCTATATTAGCAGAGGGGCTACAGAACATGGATTTAGCTCCTGCAAAAATTGATATTGGAAAACTTACCTTTGAATATTTAGAACAAAAAGCTAGTTTTCAAAGTCAGGAAGATTTTTTAGATAAAAAAATTGGATTCATCAAAAAATCTAAAGACAAAAAACAAAACTCTAAAGATGTAGTTCTCTACGGATTTGGGAGAATTGGAAGATTGTGTGCTCGTGAATTAATTAAACAAGCAGGGAAAGGTCAACAATTAAGACTAAAAGGAATAATTCTAAGAAAGATCGATGCTGATTCCTTAAAAAAAAGATGTGCCTTATTAAGGCAAGATTCAGTACATGGAAACTTCTCAAGTTCGATTGAGATAAATTACGAGGATCTTTCAATAATTATAAATGGACAAAAAATTAAATTTTTTGACAATAACTCAATAAATACACTAACTGAACATGGAATTAATGATGCATTACT
>MDTB01130618.1_pt1 | contig 11789 bp, 11 predicted proteins | sample 811161 | NCBI WGS metagenome assembly MDTB01 (sample SAMN05326650, study PRJNA326480) | marine metagenome | isolation source: seawater | place: Mediterranean Sea | collected 2009
TAAAATAGAAACATGGTTTGATGTTTTTAATAAAAATAATTTTGGATTGATTGAATTTACAAAATTTTTTTTACCAATAATTATGTCTGAGTTTAGTAATTTCATTATTTTTTAAAAACCATTTCCAAGTTTTCTCTAGCCCTTGTCTTAAAGTTGTTTGAGGATTATAACCAATGATAGATTTTGCATTACTAATATCCATAACTCTTACTTTAAACCCAGAATCTTTACTTGAGTCAAATTCATATTTAAAATCAATAAAAGATGCCATAGTCTCAACAAGTTCCTTTATCTTATAACCTTTGCCACTTCCTAGATTTAAGAAGTCAAAATTTCCTGTTCCCTTTATCATAGTTAAAATTATTCCATCAGCTACATCTTCTGAATAAGCAAAATCTCTAATTGCAGAACCATCTCCCCATATCTTCACAGGACTCTCTTTGTTAAATATTCTATACAATAAACTTGGTATCACCATAGCATTATTTGGATCAAAATTATCTCCTGGTCCATAAATATTACATGGACGAACAACATAATAATTTTCTAGTTTAAATTGTTTCTTGTAAGCAACTATTTGTAACTCAGCAAGTCTTTTTGCCCAGCCAGGAAACATATCCATTGGAGGTTCATTAAAGCTGGATTCTTCTTCTTTGAAAATTTCTCTACTAGAGTATGCCCCGATTGAACTTGTATAAACCAATTTGCGAACATTATTTAATCTACATGCTTCTAAAAAATTAGTATTCATCATAATTAGTGGAACAAAGAAACTACTAGGTTTTTCAATAGTCATCTTGATTGATCCCTTAATGCCAGAAATATGGAAAGCAAAGTCAATATTTTTCGTAATTTCTTTACAGAAATTAAAATCAGTCAAATCGCCAAAAATATGTTCAGCTCTGTCATCCACAGTAAATTTATCAAGAGATATAACCTTTACTGTAGCTCCCATACCACATAATTTTTTCACAACTGACCTTCCTATTAAACCTGTGCCACCTGTTACTACTACTTTTTTTTCTTCAAAAAATTTTGTTATTTCTTGGCCAAACATTATTAAATCCTATTTGAAATTCCACCATCTACTACTAAATTTATTCCGTTTATATATGATGAAACACTTGATGATAAAAACATACAACAATTAGCTACATCCTCAGGTTTACCAAACCTTCCTAAAGGTATGGCGTCTAAGGCTTTTCTATATTTAATTGATTGTGTTTTTTTTATTTTTTCCCATCCTGTATTCTTTATCATAATAGGTCCTGGAGAAATTGAATTAAAAGTTATATTTTTTCGAACATAATTTTCTTTTTTTGAGTAATTTTTTATTACAGCGTTTTGAAATGATTTTGAGCCAGAAAACCATGGTCTATCATTTTTTGTGGTTTCCATCCCACAAATTGAACTAATTGCAATTACTCGTCCCCACTTTTTTTTTTTCATTATTGGTAAAAAAAATTTTGTAAATTCAATCAATCCAAAATTATTTTTATTAAAAACATCAAACCATGTTTCTATTTTAGATTTTGTTGGCTCATCATTTCCCCATCTCCCACCTCCACCAACATTGTGAATGAGAATATCAACAGAATTAAATTTTTTAATCACTTTTTTTGCAAATTTTTCAGGAAATTTTTTATCTAAAATATCACCTTGTTCGATTAAAAATTTAATTTTTTTAAATTTTTTTAATTTTTTTTTTAATTTATCAATTTTTTGTTTATCTCTTGAAAATGAAATTATATTTGCTCCAAATTTTGCATATTGCAAGGCACATTCCAATCCTATGCCATGAGTGCCTCCAGAAATAAAAACATTTTTATCTCTAAAATTATAAATCATAATTTTCTATATCACCATGAAGTTTTATTATCAAATAAATGCGAATGGATAAAATTTAATTGTACATACAATATAAATGAATTAAATGTATTTAAATGAGCAAAAGAGTTCTTATAACTGGTATAACTGGAATGGTTGGATCGCATTTGGTTGATTTGATAATAAAAAAAACTAATTGGAAAGTTTATGGATTATGTAGATGGAGAAGTCCGCTTGATAACATAGAACATTTACTTGATATATCAGAAAAACCTAATTCAAGATTAAATTTTCTATATGGAGATCTTAATGATTATTCCTCTATAATTGAATGTGTAAAAAAAAGTAAGCCTCATTTTGTTTTTCATCTTGCTGCACAAAGCTTTCCTCAGACAAGCTTTACTGAGCCCATTAGTACTTTTAATACAAATATTAATGGTACCTACAACTTACTAAACGCAATTAAAGGCGCAAGCATTAATCCTTTTATACACCTGTGTTCTTCCTCTGAAGTCTTTGGAAAGGTCTCTAGAGATAAACTGCCGATTGATGAAAATTGTTCTTATCATCCAGCCTCTCCATATACTATCTCAAAAGTTGGTACTGATTTAATTGGTAAATTTTTTTATGAGGCTTATAAACTTAAAGTTATCACAACAAGAATGTTTACACACACTGGTCCAAGAAGAGGAGACGTGTTCGCAGAATCCTCTTTTGCAAAACAAATAGCTTTAATAGAAGCAAAAAAAATTAAACCTGTAATTAAAGTAGGCAACCTTAGCTCCTTGAGAACATACGCAGATGTCAGAGATGCTGTAAATGCTTATTTTCTTTTGTTAACAAAAAAACCAACTCCAGGAGAAGTTTATAATATCGGGGGGTCCTTTTCTTGTAAGGTGGGGGATATGTTAAATTATTTATTATCTCAATCCAAAACAAAAAAAATAATGATAAAAATAGAGAAAAATAGATTAAGACCAATTGATGCAGATCTTCAAATTCCAGACATAACAAAATTTGTTAATCATACTGGATGGAAGCCAAAAATAAAATTTGAAAAAACAATGAAAGATTTACTGAATTATTGGAGACACAGGGTAAAAAATAGTAATTTTCTTGCAAGATAACTATAAAACTTCCCAGAGAATAAAATTATAACCTTCGATGTACAAGCTACCAAATGGAGCTCTAAATATTTTGATAATTTTTATTTTTTTTTCTCTCTCGAGTTTTTTTAATTTTTTAATAAGATTGGAAGTGTATCCTCTTTTACTCTGAAATTTTTTTGCAATTTTATCAGCAATACTTGATTTATAAAAATATAAATCTGGCTCTATATTAAGACAAAAAATTGGTTTTTTAATTAAAAAAAATTTAATATATTATCGATATTATTATTTAGCTGCTCTAGAGCCCCTACTGAAAAAAAAACACTGTTATTATTAATTTTAAAGTTAATATTTTTCTTATTCATATCAAATAAGAAACCTTTTAAATTTTTTTTTTTCCCTACCAAGTTAATCAACTTCACAGAAGTTTTTACAAAATCTAATCCAAAAATATTTTTTTTAGGAAAAATTTTAGATGCTGAAAATAAATTATTTCCTGACCCACAACCAAACTCATAAATATTATCAACTTTTTGAAAAAATTTTTTAAAAAACCAAGTTCTATAAATATCAAGTATCTTAACTTCAAAATTTTTATTACTTGATTTAATTAATTTTCCACCTAGACGGAAAATTCCTAAATTTTTTTTTGTATAATATTTAGGAATTAAATTTTTGATAGATTTATTCTTTATAAAATCTTTAAGATTTTCACCCCATCCTCTTTCCCAAACCTTTTTTCTATATTTAGCTGCTATTTTTTGATTATCTTTATTTATGTAGTAAACACACTCTTTATATATCTCTAATTTTTCATTGGAATTAATTTCGATATATTTTAAATTATATTTTTTTATAATATTACCACAATTTTTATTTATATCTGAAACTTTTGAATGAAATAATTTAGAAATTAATTTTGTATCGATTTTCTTAGAAAGGACCTTTGAATTTTTTTTCATGAGAATATAAATTTAATTTTTTTATAGGTATTTTTTTTTTAAAAATTGTTGAAATTTCTTTTATTATATCTTTTGCATTTGGGTAGAATTGATTTTCCAAATCTCTACTTGTTGGACAAGGAGTAAACTGAAACCCAATTCTTTTTACCGGATTTTTAAGTTTTTTGTGAAATTTTGAGTAAACATAGTCACTTATTTCTGCACTTGCTCCGTATTTAACCCAATCATAGTCTGCAATTATGCATCTTTTAGTTTTTTTAATTGAGTCATAAATCTTTTTCATTTTTAAATTTGTTAAACTTCTTATGTCAATCACTTCACAATTAACACCAAACTTTTTAACATAATCAGCTGCCTGACAAGCCTCAACATTCATCCAAGATAAACATAAAATTGTTATATCTTTACCTTTTCTTATAATTTGAGGTTCATCTAACTTAACAAAATAATCTTTTTTAGGCACATAACCCTTTTGCCAATAAAGCCATCTATGTTCTAAACATATAATTGGGTTTCCATCATTTAAAGCCGCTGAAATCATTCCTTTTGCATCATATGGTCTTGACGGCATTATGACTTTTAATCCAGGTATGTGTGCAAATATTGATTGAAGACTTTTACTATGCTGATATCCTTGCCCCCAACCTCTACCTATTACTGCCCTTATTAGCATGGGTACTTTTACTTTTTTATTACTTGCAAAAGCATAACTTGAAATCATATTGATTAACTGATTCATCCCAAGCAACATAAAATCTACTCTGATGTGATTAAATATTGGGATTTTTCCAGATAGGGTTAATCCTAGCGAGAAACCTGTAAGCATTTCCTCTGAAAGTGGTGTGTAAAAAAATCTTTTATTACCAAATTTTTCTAATAATCCATCATTAGATCCGAACATTTTATCTTCAATTCCAAAATTAACAATATTTTTATTCTTTTTCATTTGTGATGTAATTGCTTCATTAATTGCTTCACAATATGTAATAGATCTTAAGGCTTTTTTTTTAATTAAAGACATGGCTAAATATTTTTTTTTTATTGGAAGTTTTTTCCTTTTTAGTTTTTAAAATTATGTTTTCTATTTTTGCATCTAAGCTCTTTAGATATTTTTGAGCAAAACTCTTTCCATAAATTTTGTCTATTTTTTTACAGATAAGTATAAATGGATCTAATTTAATAAATCGATTATGCAAAATTTCAGATCTATAGTTTTGTCTTTCAAATAAATTTTTTTCTTTTTTTTCAAAATCACTTTGCATTCCTATATGCTGTAAATGTCTATGATATTTTGCTAATACAAAAACTGGTTTTTTTTTATTTTCAGTATATTTTTTGATATTAACATAGGATTTACATACTTTTTCTAAATTGTATGTATCAATATTAAATATTTTTAAATTATAAGATTTAGCTAGATTGATGATTTTATAAGATTGCCTTTCTTTTATAGGAACATCTACAGCAATATTATTATCTAGACATACAAATACAATAGGTAATTTTTTTAAAGCAGCAAAATTAATTGACTCATGAAAAACCCCTTCTTCAGTAGCGCCATCTCCAAAAAATGAAAGAGTAACTTTCTTATTTTTACTTAACATGTTTCCATAAGAATTACCCACAGCAGTTGAAATTGTTGATGAAACTATTGCCGAAACAGCTTTTAAATTTTTTTTTGGATTAAATATATGCATTGATCCAGCAACCCCCAAATTTTCTCCAGTTTTTTTTCCATACATTTCACCAAAAAAGCTTTTAAGGTCTTGAATAAGAGATAAATACAGTGCATGACTTCTGTAATATCCAAAATAATCAGATTTTTTTCCAAAAACTTCAACCGCTGCAGCGACAACTAATTCTTCTCCTTTTGACATATGCATTGGGGTTTTCATCCCATCTTCATGGTAATATTTTTTAATTTTTTCTTCTGATAATCGAATTAATGATATCTTTTTAAATAGGTTTTTATAAAAGTTTCTAGGAAGACTCATTTCTTTCTATATGTTAAATATGAATATTCTATTATAGTAAGATAATAGAAATTAAAATTTATTAGTTCTATTTACATATATTATTATTAATTTAAAGCTTATTATGTCTAAAATACCTCTTAGTATACCTCAAATTGATAATAGCGATATTGACTATATTAAAAAAACTTTAAAAAATGGCTGGGTATCAACTGCAGGAAAAGATATTGATAAATTTGAAGTTGAAATAAAAAAATTCACTAAATCTAAATATGTTTTGGCTTGTGTAAATGGCACCAGTGGTCTCCATGTTTCTTTAGTTAGTCTTGGCTTAAAACAAAGTGACGAAGTAATTGTGCCTACTATTACTTTTGTAGCCCCAATCAATTCAATAAGATATGTGGGTGCTTCGCCAATTTTTTTTGATTGTGATAAGTTTCATAATCTAGATTTAAAAAAAGTAAAAGAGTTTTTAAGCAACAATACTTATTCAATCAAAGGTAACACATACAATAAAAAAACGAAAAAAAAAATATTTGGAATTATAGCAGTACATGTCTGGGGAAATTCTTGTGATATGTTTGAGCTGAAAAAAATATGTAAAAAATATAGTCTTAAATTAATAGAAGATGCCTCAGAGTCTCTTGGAAGTTTTTTTTTACATAAAAAAAAAAAATTTCATAGTGGCACTATAGGTGATTGCGGAATAATTTCATTTAATGGTAATAAAATTATTACTACAGGAGGTGGGGGAGCTGTACTTTGCAAAAATAAAAAAACAGCTAATAAAATTAAATATTTAATCAATCAAGCTAAGGAAGGTGTTAATTTTATACACAATGAAATAGGATACAATTATAGACTTCCAAATTTAAATGCAATGCTTGGTATGTCTCAAATTAATAAATTACATAAATATATTAAAGTTAAGAGGTATATTAATAAATCATACAGAGATGGATTTAAAAATTCATCAAATGTTTCAATTTTAAATTCACCAAGCTACTCATTAAGTAATAACTGGTTAAATATTTTACAGATAAAAAAAAAAATAAATGTACATAGAATAAGAAAAATGTTTTTGAAAAAAAATATTGATGTAAGACTAATATGGAAACCAAACCACGACCAAAAATATTTAAAACAATTTCAAAAATTTAAAATTGTGAATGCAAATAAGATAATAAAAAATTGTATCCTTCTACCATCAAGTGTAAATATGAAAAAAAAAGATATTGATAGAATTATTGAAATAACTAATAGTATTATCTAATGAAAATTTTACTTTTAGTAAATAAAGAAAAAAAATTTTCTAATCAAATAATTAATATTACTAAAAAAAAATTTAAAAATTCTAAAATTTTAGATCATAATGAGCCATTAGACGAAAGTAAGAGTTATGATTATGTTCTTTCTTATCTATCAAAAAAAATCTTGAAAAAAAAATTTTTAGAATCTACCAGGCAGTATAATATTAATTTTCATCCGGGTAATTCAAAATACCCTGGTATAGGGTGCTTTAATTTCGCTTTATATAACAATGAGAAAAATTATGGAGTAACAGCGCATATAATGAGTGAAAAAGTAGACTCAGGTAAAATTATTGCAGAAAGAAAATTTAAAATTAATAAAAATTTTAATGTAAAAATGATCTCAGAAAAATCATACGTAGAAATGTTTAAACTTTATAAAGAAATATTGTATATGATTAAAAATAATGAAGTAAGATTTTCTTCTATCAAATGGAAAAGGAAGCCTTATCAAAGATCAGATCTTAATAATCTTTCAAAAATAAATTTTAATGACACAAAATCAACTATCTTAAAAAAAATAAGATGTACGTACTTTGAAGGAAAACCGAAACCATATATTTTGATTAAGGGAATTAAATTCAATTTTGAAAAAAAAATTTAATGTCTTGTCTTATTATACCTAATACAAATAGCTGGGATTCTTACTTATCAATTATTAAACATCTAAAAGAAAATAAAAAAAATTTCAAAGTATTAATAATTAATAAAAGTGTACATAATTTAGCAAAAAAAACAAAGTGGCTCAAAGACTATATTGTAAATATTGAACCAAACTATAAAAATATTTTTAGAGAAAATTTAACAAGTAAAATAATAAAATTAATTTTTTACCATCTTAAATACCATCATTTTGCCTATAATCTTATAAATAAACATAAATTTAAAAATATAATTCTAGCTGGTGATAGAGACACACCTTTAATGTTAATTTTAATAAAATTATTAAAAAATATTAATTCCAAAATTTATATTTTTCATAACGGTATTTTTGCTAGTCCAAAAATGATAAGAATATCAAGGCAAAAACATAAATTTTATTTCATTAAAAAAAGATCCTTCACTCATAAAATTTTTAAAAAATATTGCATTGATGATATTAACAATTCAAAATTAGCTATTTTGTATTATGACAAGATCCAAATTTATATACATAAAATTTTCAACATTTTACCAAAAACACCATGGGTACCTGGTGGTGGAAAATCAGATTCTTACTTAGTTGAAAATAAAATCATAGCAAATTTATATAAAAAATTAGGATGTAAAAAGAAAATTATTGTTATAGGCAGCAAAGACCATGACGATATAATTCATTCAATAAAAAAAAAGAAGTATAACAATAAAATAACAGTAGCTATTATTTTAACTCATTGGTTTGAACATAATTTATTAGACTACGCAACTCATTTAAAGAGAAATGAAATTTTATGTAAACATATTTCAAAATTATTTTCTAAATTTGATTTAGATGTGAGGCTTTTTCTTCACCCGAAACAAAAACTTAAAAATTACGAATGGGTAAAAAAATATAAAATTAAAATTTCAAATCAAAAATTTTCAGAAAATTTTTCGAACATAGATTTGTTTTATCTTGGATTTAGTTCCTCAATTCTATCTTGGTCTGTGCAATATAAGAAGATAGCAATAATAGCTGATATATTTGAGGAAAAGCATCGAGTTTTTTTTAGTAAGTTTATAAAATATGCTAAAGACCTAAAAAAATTAGATCTATTATTAGAAAAGAATTTATATAAGATTGAGTCGAATAAGCAAAAAAACAAAAAGATATTAGAAAAAAAAATTTGTAAAGACTTAAGTTTCAATGAAAATATTCTAAAGTTAATTAATTCTAATTAATATCAAATATCAATTTAATATTAGCAAATTATTTGACTGTTTATTAATCAAAATTTTAGTGTTTGAAGATTTTTGAAACATATTTGTAATTTTTACTAAATCTTTTTAACTTTCTATCATATTTTTACTTTCTTAGAGATCTTTAAAAAAATATTTTTCCATAACTGTCTTTTTCAAATTTCTATTTATTATGATTATTTTTTTATATTTATAAAAATTATATTTTTATTTAAATTAATTGCTAATATACATTAGCTGTCTTGAAAAAAAATAAATTAAAAATAATAGCTGAAGCTGGAGTAAACCATAATGGAAACATTAGAAATGCTTTTAAATTAGCAGATATAGCGAAGAAATGCGGTGCTGACTTTGTTAAATTTCAATTTTTTATAAGTGAAAACTTAGCATCAAAAAGGTCTAAAAAAGCCGAGTATCAAGTAAATAATTTTAAAACTAAAGATAATTCACAACTTAAAATGCTTAAAAAACTCGAACTTAAATTATCAGATCTTATTAAGATTGAAAAGTACTGTAAAAAAATAGGAATTAATTTTTTATTATCATTTTTTGATCACAAGTCAGTTAAATATATTAATAAATTCGACATGGACTATGTAAAAATTCCATCTGGAGAAATTACTAATTTTCCGTTACTTAGAAACATAGCAAAGACCAAAAAAAAAATTATACTATCTACAGGAATGGCTAATTTAAATGAAATTGATAGTGCTTTAAAAGTTTTCAAAAAATATAAAATATTAAAAAAAAATATAACAATTCTTCATTGCACAACTGATTATCCAACTAAACCTAAGGATGTTAATCTAAACGCAATGTTGACAATCAGAGATAAATTTAATTGTGATGTTGGTTACTCTGATCACACAGTTGATTATAATGCAAGCCTATATGCTTGTATACTTGGAGCTACTATTATTGAAAAACATTTCACAATTAACAAAAAAATGAAAGGCCCAGACCATAAAGCAAGTTTAAGTCCAAACGAGTTAAAAATATTCATTACAAAGTTAAGGCAAATAAAAACTATATTAGGGTCAAAAATAAAAAAACCACAAAAATCAGAAATGAGAATAATGCGACATGTTAGAAAATCTGTTTACGCAACCAAAGATATTAAAAAAAATGAAAAATTTTCAGAAAAAAATATAATGCCAAAAAGACCATACAATAAAATTAGTCCAATGAAATGGCCTAAGATAATTAAAAAAAATTCAAAGAAAATGTTTAGGAAAGACGATGAAATTGAATTATAAAAAAAAATTATGTATTTTTACAACCTCAAGAGCGGACTATGGTCTTTTGAGAACATTTATTAAACAAATAAAAAATAATAAAAAATTTAATTCATTTGTTATTGCCACAGCGTCTCATTTAGAAAAAAGAAGTGGATTTACATTTAAAGAAATTGAAAGAGATGGAATTAAAATTTTTAAAAAGATAAATTTAAATATAGAAAATGATACTGCAAAAGCTTTATCAAAATCAATGGCTACAGGTATTATATCTTTTAATAAAATCCTTGAGAAAATTAACCCAGATATAATTGTTATTCTAGGAGATAGAATAGAGTTATTACCAATATGTTATGCAGCTCTACTTTTGAATATTCCTATTGCACATTTTAATGGAGGGGAATCAACAGAAGGTTCTACTGATGAAATAATAAGACATGCTGTATCAAAACTATCACACATACACTTTCCTGCAAATCAAATTTATGCAAGAAGATTAGTGATGATGGGAGAGTCGCCAAAAAAAGTATTTAATGTAGGTGGTACTTCGATTGATAATATAAAAAATAATAAATTACTGTCTAAAGATGAACTTGAAAGATTTTATGGATTTGAATTTCAGAAGAAAAACTTTTTAATAACATTTCACTCCGCAACAATAAATCCCTATGACTCGATTAAAGAGCTTAAAAATTTACTAAATGTTCTTAAAAAATTTAGTACATATGGTTTAATTTTTACTGGCACAAACATAGATATTAAAAGCGGCTCGATTAGAAAACTTATTAAAAATTTTATCAAAAGTAATAAAAAATCAGTATTTATAGAATCAATGGGTAGCAAAAATTATATATCTGCAATGAAATTATGTGACGTAATTATTGGTAATTCTTCTAGTGGAATTTTAGAGGCCCCTTTTTTTAAAAAACCAGTTGTAAATATCGGAAATAGACAAAAAGGAAGACTAAAAGCAATTAACATAATTTCCTGTAATGGAAATTACAACTCTATAATGAATTCAATAAATAAATGTCTAAATAAAAGTTTTATTAAATCAATTCAAAAATTGAAAAACCCCTACGGAAATGGAAATGCAAGTGTAAAGGCAATAAAAATTTTAGAAAAAATAAGCCTAGACACTATTCTTGAAAAAAAATTTCATGAACAATCTAAATTGTATAGGAAATTTTTAATTTAGAATTATCAAAATTGTAATATTTATATATTTTTTTAGCTATCCTTAGAATTTTTACCCTACTATTAATATTCTTTAATTCTTTTAATATTTCACTCAAATTCTTTAATCTTAAAAATTTAGTTTTTATAATCGATTTATCATTTTTAATAGTTAAATAAATTTCATTTTCAGATGATAAGTCTTCTTTAAGTTTCTGCCCCTGTGAAATATTAAATTGGGGTATTATGCGAACCTCGTTCGCTCGTAAAAATTTTTTTTTAATTACGGGTTTCAAATTTAATAATTTTAAAATCTTTA
>MDTB01141407.1_pt1 | contig 11788 bp, 8 predicted proteins | sample 811161 | NCBI WGS metagenome assembly MDTB01 (sample SAMN05326650, study PRJNA326480) | marine metagenome | isolation source: seawater | place: Mediterranean Sea | collected 2009
AATAACTATACTAAATCCTAAATGGAGAAAAAGTAATGGATGATCTATTAAAAGAAGCCATTGCAGATGCAAAAGCAGTTCGTGAAACAGCTCTTGAAAATGCTAAAATAGCATTGGAAGAAGCTTTCACACCGCGTTTACAATCTATGCTTTCAAAGAAAATCCAATCTGAAATGGAGAACGGCGACGAAGAAGATAAAGAAGAAGGTGCACATGAAGAAGATGAGGATATGGAAGAAAGAGGCACTGAAGAGAGAATGCACGCAGACGAAGATGACGATGTCGAAGAAAGAATGAATAAAGACGAAGATGATGATATGGAAGAAAGAATGGATGACGAAGACAAAGACGAAGGTGCGCATGAAGAAGGTGCTCATGAGGATGATGAAGACGTGGATGAAAACGTGATAGAAATCGATGGTGTAAAATATGCACCAGTTGTTTCTGAAGAAGATGATGAAGATAAAGATGAAGCCGCACATGAAGAAGGTGCTCATGAGGATGATGACGATATGGATGAAGACCTCGACCTTGAAGCAGTTCTACGTGAACTTGAAGAAGAGGACGATGAGGACAAAGATGAAGGCATGCATGAAAAAGAAGATGATGATAAAGTTGAAGAAAATGACGTATCATCTAACATCGGAACAGGCGACAATAAACTCGATAATAAAGCTGGTGACACAACTGGTATCGGAACAAAAGATAAAGCAAAACATAATGAATCAGTTGAAATAACTGAAGAAGATGATGAAGAAAAGAAAGACGAAGTCGAGGAAGAAATTGACCTTGAAGAAGTCTTAGCTGCTCTTTCTGAAGAAGATGATGAGGATGAAAAGAAAGATGAAGTTGCTGATTTACAATCCGAACTTGATGAACATCGCAATGTCGTTAAATATCTACGTTCCAAGTTGAACGAAGTTAATTTGTTGAATGCTAAATTATTATTCACAAACAAACTTTTCCGTGCATTTGGATTAACAAATGACCAGAAAATGAAAGTTGTTGAGAATTTTGATAGAGCTCACAATCTTCGTGAAGTTAAATTAGTTTACTCTACTTTAGCTGAATCCTTTGGAACAAAAACAACTAAAAAAGAAATTAAAGAATCAAAAGGTACAGCTTCTAAAGCAGTAGCCTCAACTAAATCCAAAAAACAAGAAGTAATTGCTGAGGGTTCAGAGTTGAGAGACCGTTTTAAGAAGTTAGCCGGTATTATTTAATTTAATTAACTAATTTTAAAACCTTTTATTATATTGGAGAAATATAATGTCTAAAAATAAAAATCTTGGTACTATCGAGAAGCTTATGGATGGATTCAATCCATACCAAGCTAGAATCGATGAATCCCGCGGATTAGTAAATAAGTGGGAACCAACAGGATTATTAGAAGGTATAAAGGATGAACAAAAAGTTCTAGGAATGTCAGTTCTTTTAGAAAACCAAGCACGTCAGTTAATTGATGAAGCCAGCAAAACTGGTACATCAACTAATTCTGAAGAGTGGTCTGGTGTGGCACTTCCTCTTGTACGTAAAATTTTTGGTGAACTTGCTTCCCAAGAGTTTGTCTCTGTACAACCTATGAACTTACCATCTGGTCTTATCTTCTACCTAGATTTCAAATATGGTACTGACCAAGCTGCATTTGGTGTTGGTGAGCAAGTATTTGGTGTGACATCTGGTTCTGGTGACCCAACTGGTGGTCTATACGGTGCCGGTGCATTCGGATACTCAATCAACGACAAAGCTAGTACTGCACAAGCTCAGACCTCAATTACGTCATCTATCTCATTTGCAGATGTTGACTTTGAGCCAGACTTGTCTGCGTCAGCCGCGTCTTCAGTAGTAGGAACTCAATTAAAAGCATTTGACGTTCCAATTACAACTATGACACGTCCAGACCTTGAAGGTGTTCGTGCATTTGAACCAACTGGTTCAACTGCGTTTACTCGTTACTACCCAGCTTACACTAAGGTGTTAGATGGTGTAGACGGTAATGAAGTAGCTCCTTCTGATTCAGCTGCATCACACGTACGTTTCGTAGTTCAAGAAGCTGCTGAAACTGGTGGTGCTACCATTTCAGTTAATTATCATCAACAACCGACTGACACAAGTCGTGGTGATTTTGAAGCTGATGCTGGTTCAGGTCCACCTGAAACTGATGTGAACATACCTGAGATTGATATCTCAATGCGTTCAATCGCTATCGTTGCTAAAACACGTAAGTTGAAAGCTGTTTGGACTCCTGAGCTTGCTCAAGACCTTAACGCTTATCATAGTGTTGACGCAGAAGCTGAATTAACCTCACTACTTAGTGAATATGTGACAATGGAAATCGACCTTGAGATTCTTGATATGTTACGTTTAAACACACGTGCTAAAACAGAACGTTGGAGTGCGAAAGTCGGATTTGAATTCGATAGTGCTACTAACACATTCAGAGAATCATCAGGTGCTTCTAACGCATACACTAAAGGTGATTGGTTCCAAACTCTTGGAAACAAGATACAGTCAGTTTCAAACGCAATTCATCAAAAGACCTTAAGAGGTGGAGCTAACTTTGTTGTAGTTTCCCCTGAAGTTGCAACAATCCTTGAATCAATTCCTGGATATGCAACAACTTCTGATGGTGATGCAACTAATAATCAGTACGCAATGGGTGTTCAAAGAGCTGGTCTCTTGAACAACAGATTTACTGTATATAAAAACCCATACCAGTTCGAGAATACAATTCTCGTTGGTTTCAGAGGAAGTAACTTCCTAGAAACTGGTGCTGTGTATGCTCCTTATGTACCGTTAATTATGACACCTCTTGTATACGACCCAACTAACTTCACCCCAAGAAAAGGTGTAATGACAAGATACGCTAAGGAAATTGTCAGACCTGAATTCTACGGAAAAGTTATCGTTGCTGATATCGACAAAGTCTAATCATCAATGAATAAGTCGTACTAAGGTACAATATGAAAAAAGGGAGATTTCGGTCTCCCTTTTTTTGTTTATTCCAATTCTTTATATTTATTATTGACTAAGTATACTTAATTAGGAGTTTTATATGGCACAAGAAGTAATTTGGCCAGGTAGTAGTTCATTTTCATCAGGTCAAACACCATTCGGTTTATACGATACCGATAGTTCTTTCTCAACAGAAATAGATAAATTTGCAGATTGGTGTGCAAGAAGACTTGGATATCCAATCATGTCTGTAGAATTACAATCAGGTTCTTTTTATGCATGTTTTGAAGAATCCGTATCTGAGTATTCAGCCCAAGTAAATCAGTTTAATATTAAAGATAATTTATTAACATTACAAGGACAATCAACTGGTTCAAGTGTTACCCACAAAAGAATCACACCTACACTTGGTAGAAATGTATTTTTATCTAAACAATATGGAACTGAAGCTGGTGTTGGTGGTAATGTAGATTACAAAAAGGGTTCAATCAATGTGAATAGTGGTAGTCAAGAATATGATTTGAACGCTTTATTTGCTGATGTAAGTGAAAGTGGTGAAGCAATAGAAATAAAAAGAGTCTACTATGAGGGGACTCCCGCAATGCAAAGATTTTTTGACCCTTACGCCACAACTGGTTATGGAACTATAAACATGATAGAGGGATTTGGATTTGGTGATTTTTCACCAGCTGTATCATTTACATTAATGCCGATATATGAGGATTTATTAAGAGTACAAGCAATAGAATTAAATGACTCTATTAGAAAATCATCCTATTCATTTACTTTGAGAAATAATAAATTAAGAGTTTTTCCAGACCCAGAAGAAAACAGTACGTTATACTTCGATTATGTAAAAATAGCAGACAGAGACAATCCTTTAATTACTGAATATAGTGGTTCATCGGACGTTATATCGGATTATTCTAACGTTCCCTATGATAACATGGAATTTCAGTTTATAAACGACGTTGGAAAACAATGGATTAGAAAGTATGGATTTGCACTTACAAAAGAATTACTAGGTATAATTAGAGGAAAATATGGCTCAATACCTATACCAAATAGTGATACTACACTTGATGGAGATACATTAAGAGCTGAAGCCGCGGCTGAAAAAGAGGGTTTAGTTGCTCAATTAAGAGAAATGTTAGAACAAACGAGTAGAAAAGCACTACTTGAAGCTGACAAGGATGAAGCCGAATTTTTACAAGAAAAATTATCTAAAGTTCCTTACCCAATCTACATAGGATAAAATTATGGCAGGACGTTATTATCCTCAAAAAGATATCGATACATTTGACAAGTTCAATAAAGAGTTAATCGGTAATTTGTCAACTGGTCAAGATGGTATCATAAATCAAGAGGTCATAGTCTATAAGATATCAGCAAATGATACCGAGGTGAATATGTACGGTGAAACCTCTCAAGGGAAGGTTTTCAAACCTGGCGTTCAATTAACAGCTTTAATCGATGCTGAAAATCAGACCACCACAACCGATGAGTTTGGCCCTGACTTACAGTAAAACGCTGTATTCTCATTTATCAGACAATCATTAGTTGATATAAGTTTTGTTGTTGAGATTGGAGATGTTATTAATTGGAATGATGGGTATTGGGAGATAACATCAATAGATGAAAATCAATTAATTGGTGGTCGGACATCATTCAAACACTCAGTAGTTTGTAATACATTCTTAGTTAGAATTTCACATCTTAATATTGAAAGGGTGAGAAGTATATAATGCCAACAACTAAACCATTACCAAGGAAACAACGAGTTCTAAATAGAGGTTATCTATATTCACGAAAACAAGATGCCGTTAAAAGTCCGTCTGTGACTTTGATGGATATTGATAGTACAATCGTTCATTATTTTGAGGAGGTTATTCAACCATCAGTATTGGATAATGGTGAAAATGTAAAAGTACCGATAATGTATGCATCACCTGAACGTTGGAAGTCTATAAAACGTGACGGGTTTATGCGTGATAAGAAAAGACAAGTTATAACACCAGTGATTGTTTACCGTCGTACATCAGTTGAAAAGGATGACTCTTTACCACAAGATAAATTAGACGCTAATAAACCAAATCTTTTTTACACTTTTGAAAGAAAATTTTCTAAGGTAAATAAATATGATAACTTTTCAAAGCAAGTTGGACTTTTACCACAAAAAGAATACTACAATGTAACTTTACCTGATTATGTCACATTAACCTATGATTTTATAATATGGACTACTTATATTGAACAAATGAATAAGATAGTGGAAAAGGTTGTTTACTCGGATGGTGCTTATTGGGGTAAACCTGATAGAATGAGGTTTCGAACAAGTGTTGATACCTTTACTGACGTTACGGAGGTCACGGACGTTGAAAGGTTAGTCAGAACAAATTTTAGCGTGACGTTGAGAGGTTATCTTTTACCAGAGGGAAATTTTGACCATCGTTCAACAACAGAAAAGTTTTTGACACCCAAAAGAGTCATATTTGGTGAGAATGTCGACTCTATAGTCACAAAAAGGACGGGTAGAGCTGGACAATTTCGTGATGAGACAGCGATAAGTGACACAGCGGTATCATCACCTGGTGCAACCCCACCAGCCGCTTTAGGTATTACATTATCTAATCCAATTACATTTTCACAAGGCACTGGAGTCACTCTATCTAACAATAACATTTCTTTTGATGGTAGTAGTCGTTTAGACCAGACAATTTCAATCGGTCAAGATGTAGCCACCACGTCAGATGTACAATTTGCCGCTGTTTCAGCTAGTTCAGTTATCATAGGGGACTTTACAATTGGAAGCACTGCAATAACAGGAGACCTAAATGTTACTGGTTCGGTCACATCAACAGGTAATCTGACCGTCAATGGGACAGCTACCGTTACAGGTATACTTACTGCACAAGAATTTCATACGGAGTTTGTATCCTCATCAATAATTTTTACAAGTGGTTCCACAAAGTTCGGTGATGATTCAACCACAGACCTACATGAATTCACTGGTAGTTTAGATGTAAGTGGTTCATTAGCAATAAACAATTATGCTGTGAGTGAGATATCAAATGATACGAGTTTAGCTGATAGCAACGCGTCAGCACTAGTCACCGAAAACGCTGCAAAGACGTATATTGACTCTCAAACCGATAACCAACAAACTTATCTCAGAAAACAATTTGTAAAAACATCTAATTCAATCACACCACCATCTACAGCTAGTTTTTCAGCTGTAACTGCGTCAGCACCGAGTGATTTAACAGGCACAACAGAGAATGATTTTATATTTTTTATCAATGGTCAATACATGGAACATGATGCAATCACAATACAGCAAAATGCTAGTAATTTTTTATTAAAAGTTGATACCGATAGTATTGGTTATGATTTGGAGACTGATGACGAGATTTTAGTAATTGGTAAATTTAACTCGTAGACTAAAATGGCCGATTTAATTCTAAAAAATCCATTAAAATTTGAAGATGGAACTGGGTTTGACATTAGTCCTAATACTGAGTTTCTTGGAGAAGAAAAGGTTACACTAACTTTTGCAATAGACCAAGAAGTTGAACAATCTTCTGTGGTAGAATTTGTAAACACCACATTAACTAATCAAGTAAAGATTGATGATGGTGATTTACTAATTAGAGAAAATAAAATAAGTGGTTCATTCACCCAAACTGGTAATATAATAACATCACAACCACTTGTTCACAACGGTAATCTTACGATAGAGAACATAATCACCGCCGAGAGAATTGTATCGGAGATTCAACAATCAACAACGATTTTTGAAAGTGGTAGTACAAAATTTGGTGATTCTACTGATGATTTACATAGTCGGACAGGTAGTCTATCAATTAGTGGCTCAACTGTAGCTTTAAATAGTTTTGACATAGAGCAAATATCAAATGACACAACCTTATCCGACGAAGACATTAATCATGTCTTGACAGAAAACGCCATCAAAACATATGTTGATAATCAAACGGATGATTTTCAAACATATCTTAGAAAAAGCTTTACCCACACTGGTAGTTTTTTATCAACTAGCACAGCAAGTTTTACCGCTTTGACTGCGTCCGCTCCAAGCGGTTTCACGGCTACAACTGAAGATGATTTTATGTTTTTTATAAATGGTGTTATCACAGAGCATGATGCGTTAACGATAGAGCAGAGTGGTTCTTTCTTACTTTTAAAAGTTGATAACAATAGTGTTGGATATGATTTAAAACAATCTGATGAAATTATTGGATTTGGAAAATTTAATTCATAATACCACATTGGATTTACCATTGTTTGATATTTATTATTATGAGAAAAAGACATTGGAAAAATAGAAAGAATCGTCCATGTCCTGAGTGTGGAAAGATGTTAACATACACTCGTAAAGATTCTTTCGATAGAGCGGTTGGTAATAATAGTGCATGTAAATCTTGTGCACAACAAGATAGAAAACTTACACTAGAGACCATTGAAAAGATGAAACAACCAAAAACGGTTGAGCATAAAGAGAAGATTTCAAAATCAATCACAAATTGGTGGGAAGATAGGAAACAACAAGAAATAGAATATGGCTTTATTAGACAGCAAACAACTAAATCCTAAATTAACTGGTTCGTTCATACTGTCTGGTTCAACCCAGACATTTATAGGTCGTTCTGATTTTCAAGGTAGTATAACAGCTAGTGGTGATATTAGTGCCAGTGGGACTGTTTTTGCGGATACCTTTCAATCAACAGGCGGGGATGTTAATGGTATTTCTTTTACGGATGATTTAAATCTATCTGGTAATTTTACAGCTAGTGGTGACATTAGTAGTAGTGCTAATATATTTGGAACAGGTAATTTAGACATCGATGGTACTTCAAATCTTCAAGGTGATGTTACTCTTCAAAGTGATTTAAGTGTTGTAGATATTAATGCTAGCGGTAATATAACTGGTTCAGAAATAAGTGCAAGTGGTAATTTATCAGCAACCGGTAATTTAGACATCGATGGTAGTTCAAATCTACAAGGTAACGTTACACTACAAAATAATTTAACGGTAAATAATAACGTAACTGCTAGTGGTAATATTAGTGGTTCAGCAACCTCAACTGGTTCATTTGGTCAATTAGTAATTTCTAATGATGGTGATATAGCTTTAATTGAAGACCAAAGAATCCATTTTGAAGCAGATAAAAGAACTTATATAGAATCACACGCGTCAGATACATTTAGAGTAGTTGTTAATAATCGTCAAATGTTTTTATTAGACGAAGATACTGGAAATAGAGCTATATTTGGTAATGGAACTAAAGTTTTTATAGGTGCTAATAATAATCGTATACCAACAGCATCGTTACATATTGGGGGAGATATATTTTTAAGTGGTTCAAATGGTAACGTAACTGCAAGTGGTAATATTAGTTCAAGTGGTAATTTATCAGCAACTGGTAATCTTGATATTGATGGAACCTCTAATTTAGCTGGTGATGTTACATTTCAAAGTGATTTATCAGTAGTTGATATTAATGCTAGCGGTAATATAACTGGTTCAGAAATAAGTGCAAGTGGTAATTTATCAGCAACTGGAAATCTTGATATAGATGGGACTAGTAATTTTGCAGGTAATGTAACAATGCAGAATGATTTGACTGTCACTGGTCGGATTGACGCCGAAGAAATTCATACCACATTTATAAGTTCTTCTATTGCACAAGCAACAGGTTCTAACATTTTTGGTGACTCAACAACAGACTCACATCAGTTCACTGGTTCAGTTGATATTAGTGGTTCACTACGAGTTAGTGACGGGGATGTAACTATAAGTGACACGTTAACAGCTACAAATATTGGAGCTTTCAATTTAACTGGTAAACTCACAGCTGGTGGGACTGAAATTGAGGGTAGTGCGTTTGACATCGATGGTGGTACAGTAGATAATATCACGTCTCTTACAGCCGCAAATAATTTAGATATAGGTGCTCACGACCTAAGAGCTGAAACTTTGACAGCCGATGGTCTTACTGCAACAAGAGTGGTCTTCGCAGGAACAAATGGAGTTTTAAGTGATGATTCAGATTTAACGTTTAGTGGTAATACTTTATCTGCAACTCAAGTAACCGCAACAAATATAACGGCCAGTGCTGATATTAGTGCTAGTGGTGATTTATCTGCAACTGGTAATTTAGACATCGATGGTAGTTCAAATCTCCAAGGTAATGTAACTCTACAAGGTGACATCGACGTTGATGGTACAACAAACCTCGACAACACCGATATTGATGGCACGTTTACGGTCGACGGTACGAATACCACGATAACTTCAACCGTGGTTAGTTTGGTCGGTGCCGTAACCGCATCATCAAATATAAGTTCTAGTGGAGTCGTTACTGCAGAGGGATTAATAATTAGTGATGATGCTAATATTACAGATGATTTAACGGTTGGTGGTAATTTAGATATCTCCGATACGATATTCCATACAGGAGATTCAAATACAAAAATAAGATTCCCTGAAGTAGATACGATTTCTTTTCATACTTCTGGTCAAGAAAGACTAAGAATTTCATCAGGTGGGCATATAACTGGTAGTGGAAATGTAAGTAGTTCTTTCACTTCAACAGGTTCTTTCGGTAGAGTGGTAGGTACTACATTTTCAGGTGATGGTAGTGAATTAACAGGTCTTGTGGACGCTGCATCAATTAGTGGTTCTGTTGCAGAACCCAGTGGAAATATTAGTGGTTCATCAACATCGACTGGTTCATTTGGTCATGTATCGGTGGGTGAAATGAGTATAAACTCTATTTCAGCTTTAAGTTCATCTATTGCTACTGAGCTAAATACAATAAGTGCTGATATTATAGCGTTATCGATTGCACTTGGATGATAATATTTATAAAAAATAAAGGATTATAATGGCGTATATAGGAAGAGAACCAACTAACAGCGGAGAGTTTTTACTAATAGATGATATTAGTTCTCAATTCGATGGCTCAAAAACGAGTTTTACTCTGCAAGTCGGTCAACTTGACATTACTCCAGCAGCTGCAAATACAATCATAGTGTTGGATGGTATTATTCAAGAACCAAATTCATCGTATACGATTAGTGGTTCCACTCTTGTCTTTACAGAAGCACCTGAAAATAATTTATCTTTTAGTGGTGTTTTAGCTGGACAATCACAATTTATTTCTAACAGTTCAATCACAGATGAACATATAAGTGGTACTGCTAGTATTAGTGGTAGTAAAATAAATACCGATTTTGGTGCACAAAACATACAGATAACACATATAACGGCTAGCGGTAACATAAGTTCAAGTGGTATTGTCATAGCCGATACCTTTCAATCATCAGGTGGCTCAACTGACTCAATCTCATTTACAGATGATTTAAACATTACAGGCAATATAACAGCTAGTGGAAACATAAGTTCAAGTGCAAATATAATTGGTAATACATTTACTGGAACATTCAATGGAGCACTATCAAGTTCTGTACAGATAGATACTACAATTAGTGGTTCACTCGGTGTCAATGCTGGTGTAATCAGAACGTTAAGTGCTGCAACCGTAAGTGGTTCTAGGGATGCGGTTTCAATTAGTGGTTCATTGGGAGCTAATGCTGGTGTAATAAGAACTTTAAGTGCGGTAACCGTAAGTGGTTCTAGAGATGCCGCTTCAATTAGTGGTTCACTTGGTGCCAACGCATCAACAATCAGAACTCTTAGTTCAACCACCGTTAGTGGTTCATTTGGTAATCAACGAGTGGGTACTACTGATGATGTTAAATTTAATAATATAACTGGTTCAAACAACATTAGTGCTAGTGGAAATTTATCTATAACAGGAAATGTGGACGTTGACGGAACTTCAAACTTTGCTGGAAACGTAACGATGCAGAATGATTTGAGTGTTACTGGTAGAATAAACGCGGAAGAAATACACACAACATTTATTAGTGCTTCAATCACAACCACAACTGGTTCAAATGTTTTTGGGGATGCCACAACTGACTCGCATCAGTTCACTGGTTCGCTAGATGTCAGCGGTTCACTTAGTGTTAGTGATGGAAACTTGACCGTAAGTGATACTTTAACTGCTACCAACATAGGAGCTTTCACAGCTGCTGGTGCTATAAACTTCAATAGTCAAGCCATGACCAACGTTGATATTAATTCAGGCACAATTAATGGAATCACAGATTTAGCTGTTGCTGATGGTGGAACTGGTGCATCAACAGCCGCGGGAGCTGCGGAAAACTTAGGATTAGGAATCACCGACAACGTGGTCTTCTCAGCCATAAGCGGTTCAACAGGTGAGTTCACCTCAAACATCACTGGTTCTGGTAATTTAGGAGCTGATGGGGATTTATACGTTGGTGGTAAAATAACAGGTAGTGGTTTAGCTGTATTTAATGATAACGTAGGTATTGGCACAACAGTTATGGATGCCTTGGTAAATATTAATTCAGGTGCAGCCAACGCAGGTCTCCACGTGGAAAGCACTGATTCATCGGCAAATATTTCTTTAGCTGATAATTTGGGTTCAGCTGCCGTAATCAATATTGGTGGTAGATTAGTTTTTGAAACGGGTGGAACCGCTAGCACAGCTGCAAGTAGTGGTACTGAATCAATGACTATCTCAGGTTCATTGGGTAGTCGTGGTTCTGTGGGCATCGGTAGTTCCACTCCAACAGCTCGTTTAGATGTCAATGGAGGAGCGGTCATCAACGGTGATACGATAGTCGGTAGAGGGGGTAACCAAAAAGGAAAGTTGACCATCCAATCAAGGACAGGTACAGCCTCAAGAAAAACAAATGCTATTGTAGCAGTTCCTTACAA
>MDTB01149760.1_pt1 | contig 11788 bp, 13 predicted proteins | sample 811161 | NCBI WGS metagenome assembly MDTB01 (sample SAMN05326650, study PRJNA326480) | marine metagenome | isolation source: seawater | place: Mediterranean Sea | collected 2009
ACGATGTATGACAAACGAAATAAGCTTTCATCACAAGTTGAAAAAGAAGCTAGAGATTATTTTAGTGAAAAAGTTTATACAACAGTAATACCTAGAAATGTGAGATTATCAGAAGCCCCATCACATGGAATGCCAGTTTTAATTTATGATAAATCTTGCCCCGGTAGTAAATCATATTTTAGTTTTACCGATGAATTTATAAATCAAGAATCTACTATTGGGAGTGCAGCTTAATGGATAAAATAAAAAAGGGCTTAGGGCGGGGTTTATCCTCATTAATAGGTGAAACAAAAGTACTGTCTAAGAAAAATCAATTATCAGTTAGCGATATAACACCAAACAAATACCAGCCAAGAAAAAATTTTGATGAAGATAGTTTAGAGGACTTAACGAATTCTATTAAGCAACGAGGAATACTTCAGCCAATAATCGTTAGACAATCAAATAATAATGATTCTAAATTCGAAATTATTGCTGGAGAGAGAAGGTGGCTTGCAGCACAAAGAGCAGGCTTACATGAGGTTCCAGTTGTAATAACTGAAGCAGATGACCTTAAATCTTTAGAGTTTGCAATTGTTGAAAATGTTCAAAGAAGTGATCTAAATCCACTTGAGGAAGCACAAGGATACAAAAGATTAATTAATGAATTTAATTACGATCAAGAAAAAGTCTCAAAATTTATTGGTAAAAGTAGAAGTCATATAACAAATTGCTTAAGACTTCTAACTTTACCAGAGGAGGTTATTAAACTAATTGAAAATAAGAAACTAACGGCTGGTCATGGTAAGATTTTAGTAGGTTTAGACAATGCAAGCTTTGTTGCAAACAAAATTATTGAAAAAAAACTTTCTGTTAGGCAATCTGAGAATTTTGTTAAAATATTTAAAAATAAAATACGAAAATCTAGCACATCCAAAGATGCAAATATTATAGATTTAGAAAGAACCATCTCTGAAAAAATTGGACTAAGTGTTGTTATTAAAAATAACAAAAGGAATAAAGGATCAATTACATTTTCTTATAAAGAAATTGATCAATTGAATAAAATAATTAATATTATTAAATCTAATTATTAGAAGATTCTAATCTTTCTAAAATAAAATTATTAATGACTTGATTAGAGATTTGTGATTTTTTTTTTATCAATAATTCGATTTCATTTGTCTTACTAATTAATGATTTTATCTGTGATAAAGACCATATTTTTAGTTGTTGTTTAATCATATCCTTATCTTTCCAAAAAATTGGTGGTTTGTATGATGATATAACAGAATCAGCATTTTTTTTAATTTCTAATTCTAATTTCAATTTTTTTAATCTTTTTAATTTGTATAAAAAAGTCTTAAGAATTAAAATATTATCTTCTGATGAAGGATTGTTTTCATTAAGTATATTTAGGGTCTTTTTTTTATTTCCAGCAAGACATTGATCTGTCAGTTCAGAAACATTATAATTTTCAGCTAAATTTGTAAGTTTTAAGATATCACTTAATTCAACAGATGGTTTTTTTAGACTAAAACTTTCAATTTTTTTTAGTTCATTTTTTAAACTAATTCTGTTTCCTTTTGATCTTTCTATTATTAAATTAATATTTTGAGGTGAAATTTTGATTTTTTTTTCTTTAAAAAAGTTTTGCGCAACAATCATAAGAGACTGATATGTATCTTCATAAAATGGTGTGATAATTACTTTTTTATCTTTCTCAAAAAAATTTCTTAATTTAGACTTTTTTTCAAGGTTACTAGATTTTAATATAATTGTAGTTTCAGTTACATTTTTATCAATAATATCCTCAATAACAGCAAGGATTTTATCTGTAACTCTGTTGATTATTATCAATTTATCATTTTCAAAAAAAGACTTGTTAAATATATTTTCTTTAAATTCCTCAATATTTGCAAAAATCTCATTTTCTTCATAATTAAAAATATTTTTTGAAAGAATTGGTTTAAATACGTTGTTTATTGTTTCTTCTATAAGTCCAATATTTAATCCATATAACAAAAAAAAATTTGTATCTTTGTTTAAATTTTTTTTAAGATCAAAATATTTAATTATCATTATGAATTTAAATATATAATAATATCGTTAATAATTTTATCTATAAGATCATCTTTGATAGAGTTTTGATATTCAATTAATTCGAATTTGTTTTGTTTATTATTATATGTAAATTCTTTAATAAAATTTTTATTTTGTGAATCTTCGTTTATTTTATTAATAATTTTAAGATTTATAGTAACAATAATTCTAAAAGATTCTACCTGTCCTTTTGAATTTTTAGACGTTTCTTGAATTTTTGAGGAACTTGAAATAAATAATTCTTTTTCATTTTTAGTTTCATTATTTTCTTGAATTGAAATTGTGTTAGTTACTCTTTTATTAATATAATCATCTCCAGTAAGAGTAATTTTTCTAAATTTAAAATTTTTAAGATCTTTGTTTAGATAAAGAGGTTGATAGCCACAGCTTGAAATAAAAAATAACAGTATAAAAAAAATTTTTTTCATTATTTGACTATAAAATTTATTAATCTATCCTTAATATATACTGTTTTAACTATTTCTCCATTGTCTAAATATTTTGATATTAATTGTTTATTTTTTATCAAATCAATCAATTCTTTTTCATTAAGGTTTTCGTTAATTAAAACAGTATTTCTTTTTTTACCATTAACTTGAATTACTATTAAATTTTCATCTTGAATTAAATATTTTTTATTTACTAATGGCCATTTTATATCTTTCTTATAATTGAATTTTGTCAGAGACTCATTTGCAAGATGTGGCAAAACAGGTGACATTATAATTAAAATTTTTTCAAAATTTTCTTTTAAATTTTTATAATTCTTATTTTTTTCAGTTATTTTTCTAAAAAATGAATATATTTCGTGAAATATTGCTATTATTACGTTGTATCTAAATTTTTCTAGTGCATGATTTATTTTGTTTATTGTTTGATTAGTAAAAATCTCTATTTCTTCATTATTTTTTTCATGTTCTTTAATAGATATTTCAAAAATATTTTGACTCAAAGTCCACAATTTTTGAATAAATTTATACGAAGATAACATGCCCTCCTCAGACCATTGAACATCTCTTTCAGGTGGACTATCTGATAAAATAAAAAATCTAACAGAGTCTGCTCCATATTTATTGATTATATTTTCTGGATCTATTGTATTTCTTTTTGATTTTGACATGGACTCTGATGGTCCAACTTTAACTTTTTTCAAGGGCTCTTTTTTTTTAAAATAGTCTTTTCCATTTTCAGTAAATATTTCCTCTGGACTTATCCAATTATTTTTTTCATCTTTATATGTTTCGTGACATACCATTCCTTGTGTAAACAATCCTTTGAATGGTTCTTTTAAATTTATTTCCTTATTATCCATACTTATTGCTCTCATAAAAAATCTCGAATAAAGTAAATGTAAAATAGCATGTTCAACTCCACCAATATATTGATCTACTGGCATCCAATAATCTAAATCTTTTTTATTAAAAGGATTAAGGTCATCATTTGCTGAACAGAATCTTAAATAATACCAAGATGAGTCAACAAATGTATCTAAAGTATCTGTTTCTCTTTTACATTTTTTTCCATTAATAATTATATCTTTCCAACCTTTATCAGCATCTAAAGGATTTCCGTTTGTATTAATATTAATGTTTTCAGGAAGTTGAACAGGCAAATCTTTTTCAGGTATTTTTATAATTTCATCGTTTTCATCATAGGCAATAGGTATTGGACATCCCCAATATCTTTGTCTTGAAATTCCCCAATCTTTAAGCCTATAATTTGTTTTTCTTTTTCCTAAACTTTTCTTTTCTAATAAATCTATTGTTTTATTAATCGACTCTTCTGGAACTTTGGCCCCATTTAAAAATTCTGAATTAATTATAAAACCCTCTCCTGTATAAGGCTCGGTATCTACCTTAAAATTTTCATTTTCATTTTTAGGTCTTACAACTGTTTTAATTTCCAAAGTATATTTTTTTGCAAAATCAAAATCTCTCTGGTCGTGAGCAGGACAGCCAAAAACAGCTCCTAGCCCGTAATCCATTAATACAAAATTTGCAAAATAAACTGGGACTTTAATATTAGGATTTAATGGGTTAATAGCGAATAAATTTGTTTTAAATCCTATTTTTGGAGCCTGTGCAATGGATTCCTCTGTAGTTCCTGTTGTTGAACATTCTTTCTTAAAATCTATAAATTTTTGTTCATCTTTATAAAATTTAGAAATAGGATGATCAACTGATAGGGCAAGAAAAGACAATCCAAAAAGAGTATCAGGTCTAGTTGTATAGCATTTAATTTTTTTTAAATCTTTTGATCCCTCAATTTCAAAATCAATCTCACATCCATAAGATTTTCCAATCCAATTTTTTTGCATTGTTTTAACTTTTTCAGGCCATTCATTTAATGAGTCTAAATCTTTAAGTAAATCTTCAGAAAATTCTGAAATTTTAAAAAACCATTGATTAAGTTTTTTTCTTTCTACAATTGCTCCTGATCGCCAGCCTTTCCCATTAATTACTTGCTCATTAGCAAGTACTGTTTTATCTACCGGGTCCCAGTTTACGTAACTGTCTTTTCTGTAAACTAATCCTTTATCAAAAAGATCTAAAAAAATCTTTTGTTGATGCTTATAATAATTTTCAGAACAAGTAGAAATTTCTCTATCCCAATCAATTGAAAGACCCAACTTTAAAAGTTGTGTTTTCATAACTTCAATATTGTTTTCTGTCCATTTTTTTGGATTAACATCGTTTTGTTTAGCTGCATTTTCTGCCGGCATACCAAAAGAGTCCCATCCCATGGGATGCAATACATTAAATCCAAGTAATGATTTGTATCTAGAAAGGACATCTCCTATCGTATAATTTCTAACATGACCCATATGGATTTTTCCTGATGGATAAGGAAACATTTCAAGACAATAAAATTTTTTTTTATCTTTATTTATTTTTGAAGAATAAAGTTTTTCTTTTAACCAAGCTTTTTGCCATTTTTCTTCTATTATCTTAAAGTTATATCTATTCACTTATGGTAAATATTTTGAGATTGATTATTTCAACTAATTAAGGTTAATCATCTTTTTTTTTCTTTTCTTGCTTATATTTTGAAGCTTTTGTTAAAATTGTCGATATAAGTTTTTCCTTAATCTCAGGATTCTCTACACTAATTGTACATTTATCTAAGCTTTCACAATTTTTTGTATAAACTTTAACTTTAAGCGAGTCAGATCTAATTTCATTTGTTAAAAATCTGATAGATATTTTTATATAATCACGATAATTATTATTTTCATTGTACCAATCTGTAATTAAAATACCTCCACCATAATCAGCTGATATTAAAGGCATGAAATCTAATGTATCTAAACTTGCTCTCCATAATTCATTTGATGTCGCAAAATCAAAAGTTCCGCCTTTTTTATTTTCATTATCAAATAATTTGAAACCACGACCCTCTTCAATGTTTTTTGCAACCCTTTTTTCTGGTTCAGGAGGAAATTCCCTAGCATCTGTAGGCTTATAAATCCCACAAGAGCTTAAAAAAATTAAAATAGACAGTAAATACAAAATTTTAGCTATATCTCTAGTAAATTTCATCATTTACTCTTGGTTTTATATTAAAAAGCTAAAAAACATAGTAATTTTCTTGGTTATTAATAATATGTGATATAATTACAACACTATCATATTTTAATCATATTAATTTAAATTTTATTACTTAAACGACAATAATTGGAATATTTTGACCCTGTTTATAATTATAAATTAAATAGGAGTTAAATATGAACAATTTAAAGAAACTAGGATTAACAGCTTTAGCTGGATCTTTAGTTGCTTCAACTGCTGTAGCAGGTGCATTAGATGTATCTGGAACAGCAAAAGTTAAATATCAGTCTAAAGGTTCTGAAAGAGTTTCAGGAAATCCTTGGTCTGATGCAACTACAATTACATTTTCTGGATCTGGTGATCTAGATAATGGTATGTCAATCACATACGGTTACATAATGGCTAACGCGGTATTCTCAAGTTCTAAACTTTTATTAGATATGGGTGACTCAGGTGTTGTTTCATTTGGTAACGTTTCACACCAAGCTGGTATCAGTAAATACTCTGATAAAATGCCAACTGCGGGTGAACAAGTATGGGATGATGTTGACGCTGCTGACGAAGGTGTAACTGACTTAGGATCTGATAACACTTTAGGTTATGAAATCTCTTTAGAAGGTATCACAGCTTCAGCTTCATATGCTAGAACTGGTTTAGGATCTGATAACTCAATAGTACTTATCGCTAATGATTTAGTTGATGGTGCTTCATTTGGTATTGGTACTGGAACTAACACTCTCTCTGCTACATCTGAGGATGATATGACAACTGCTTGGGCTACGTATACTACTGGTCCAGTAACTATGGGTGTTCAATTATCAGAAATCGATAAAACAGCTGCAAACTCTGACGTAGACAGAGAAGCGGTTGCAGTATCTTTTGCTGTAAATGAAAACCTAAGTGTTTCATATGGTATATCTAATGTTGAGTACGAACTTTCAACAAAAACTGATGAAGAAAGTTCAGGTTTCTCAGCTTCTTACACTATGGGTTCAATGACTTTAGGTGCAGTAGCTAACAAAACTGACTCAGTTAAAGGAACTGCAGGAACTGATTATTCGTTCACTGAAGTTTCATTAGCATTTGCGTTTTAGTTAACGTAAAAAGTAAAAATTTAAAACGGCCTAAGTTTTCTTAGGCCGTTTTTTTTTGCCCAACTTATTGATGCAAATCCGATTGATCTTAATAATTTAATTTTTTTAAAGTTTTTTTGATTAATACCACCAAGCGCAATACATTCAATTTTACTATTCAATGCAATTAAATTAAATTTAGATATATCTAAAAATTTTTTAGATTTGCTTACCTTAAAAACTGGTGACAAAAAAATTTCATTACAATTCTGTTTTTGTTTTATGATAATCTCACTTGAATTATGGGCTGAACCAATAATTTTAAAAGATTTTGGTAAACTATAAGTTTTTCCATAATTAATTTTGTTATTAAAAGAAGGAATATAAACACCATTTAAACCTAATTTTATAGCTAGTTTGATATTGTTTGAAATGTAAAACTTATTTCTAGACTTTTTGCAGAACTTTTTTAGTTTAAGAATATTATCTAAATGGTCTATGTTATTATAATTTCTATATATAATGTTTATATTTCTACCTAATTTTAATAATTCTGATAAATTAAATTCATTAACAAAACAGTAAACATTAGGTATTTTTTTTTGCATAAAACTATTAATAATTTAACCTTAATAAACAATCAGATAAAATCCAAATTTGGTAATATTAAAAATCCAAATATTATAGCAGTAAGCAAAACATTTCCAGTAAATGAAATTGAACCATTAATTAAAAATGGTCATACTCACTTTGGAGAAAATAAAGTCCAAGAAGCTGTTGAAAAGTGGACAGATATTAAAAACTCATTTGGTCATTTAAAGCTTCATATGATAGGTAAATTACAGACAAATAAAGTAAAGTATGCAGTTCCTTTATTTGATTATATTCATTCTTTAGATAGTATTAAATTGGCTGAGAAAATTTCATCAGAACAAAAAAAAAAAAATAAAAATTTAAAAATTTTCATTCAAATTAATTTAGGAGCAGAATTACAAAAAAGTGGAATAGATAAGACAAATTTAAAAGACTTTTATCAAACTTGCATAAAAGATTTTAAACTCAATATCATTGGATTAATGTGTTTACCTCCACAAAATGTAATGGTTAGATCTTATTTTGAAGAAATGGTAGAACTTAATAAATCGATTGGTCTTAAAGATTTAAGTATGGGGATGTCTTCGGACTACCTAGAGGCAATAAATTACGGAGCTACTTTTGTAAGAATTGGATCTAAAATTTTTGGTAACAGAATCTAGAGAATTTGAATTTTTGTTTTTTTATTAATTAATTTTAATAAAATCAACATATCTTTCTTTTTTATAGCGACACAACCCTGCGTTTTTTTATAATTTTTCGTTAGATGTAAAAAAATTGCACTACCCTTTTTTTTAATAGGTTTTGTAGTGTTGTATTTAATTGGAACCAAAAGATCATAATCCTTATTTTTTCTAAATAATTTTTCAAATTTTACATTTTTAGATGTTTTTATTAATTTATTATAATATTTACTGTTTGTATCATCACACCATCCTAAATCTTTTTTTATTTGTATTGTTCTAATTTTGGTCTGTGGTTTTGATAGTCTGTCTTTTCTAAAGTACAAAGGTCCCAAAGAATATACACCTCTAGGTGTTTTTTTATCACCCTCAATTTTTTTTGAGGTTACCCCATTTTTTCCAAGTGAACATTTAAATTTAAATTCATCATATAAAAGTGTATCTTTATCTTTGATTATAATTTGCATTTTGTTTATATGATTTCTAAAAATTTATTTATATATGATTCTATTAAATTATTTGAAATACTAAATGAAATAAAATCAAATTTAAATTTTGAAGTTAATTATATTGATAAAAAAGAGTATAATAAGATAGATTTTCAAAGTTATAAAAATTATTTAATAATCACAACCAATTCTAATGAGAAAATAAATAATTGTTTAATAATAGATAAATTACCTGAAAAAATTATTAAAATAATTGAAAAAATTAATTTAGGATTTTTAAGAAATCAATTTAGTAGTCAATCAGAAATTAAAGTAGGAAAATACCTTTTAGACCTGAATTCTCGAAAAATTAATTTTGAAAAAGTTCATTTATATCTTACTGAAAAAGAGTGTGATCTAATATTATTTATACAAAAGAACAAAAAAGCAAACCTAAAAGCGTTACAAAAAAACGTTTGGGGCCACTCATCAGATCTTGAAACTCATACAGTTGAAACACATATCTATAGACTTAGAAAAAAAATGTATGAAAATTTCAAAGATGACAATTTTATTAAATTTGATAAAAAAGGTTATTTTCTAAATTGAAAAAAAATTTAATTGCAAAAAACTTATCTAATAAAAGATATAAACAAAAAATAGTTAAACCCAAAAAGGGAAAGGGTAGTTTTAAAAGAAAAAAAGTTAAATTCTAGCTCCAATTTTCTGGATTATTTTAGAAGATAATTCTGTCCCCTTAATCAAACATTCCTTAATTGATAAATTATTAATTATTCCATGTAAGTAACCTGCTGCAAACAAATCACCTGCTCCTGTTAAATCTTTAATATTCAAGTTTTTTTGCGCACCACACTCAACTAATTCACCATTAGATATTGATATAGCACCTTTCTCACCGCGAGTAATAATTATATTTTTCTTTACTTGTTTTGAAAATAAAATTACTTCCTCAAAAGATTTAGCATCAATTAATGAAGTTATCTCTTGCTCATTTGCAAAAATTATATCTAAACTATTTTTTACTAATTCTAAAAAACTTGGTTTGTGTCTTTCAACACAAAATAAATCTGATAATGACATTGCTGTTTTTTTTGAATTTTTAATAGCTTTTTCAAATGCTTTTTTAGGTTCTCCTTCGTCCCATAAGTATCCTTCCAGAAAAACCATATCTGAATTTTTAACATCTCCTTCTTTAAGATCTTGGTCACTAATTTTTCCAGCAGTACCCAAAAAAGTACACATTGTTCGTTCAGAATCTGGTGTTATTAAAATTAAACAAGATCCAGTGGAGATAGGTTCTTTTTTTTTATTATATAAATATTTAACATTTTCTTTTTTTAATCCTTCTTCATATTTTTGACCGAGTTCATCATCATTAATTTTTCCTAAAAAACCAACGTTATTACCCATTTGTGCTAAGCCTACAATGGAATTCGCAATAGAACCACCAGAAATAGTTTCTTCAATTTTTAAAGAAGATAACAGTTTTTTAAATTCAACTTCATCAACTAATTTCATTGTGCTTTTTATAAGTGAATTTTTGATTAAAAAATCATCAGGTACTTTGCAAAGTACATCAACGATTGCATTGCCTATTCCTAAAATTTTCATTATGGTTTTTTTGTAATAAAAGGTCTTTTTCTATCAGGATAACAAGTAGTACAAATTATACAAGTTAATCCATAACAGTCACGAGCTTTACAATATTCTCTTCCATAATAAATAATTTGAAGATGAAGTTTATTCCAATTTTTTTTAGGAAATAATCTTTTTAAATCCTCTTCTGTTTTAGTAACACTCTTACCATTTGTCAGCCCCCACCTTTGTGCCAATCTGTGTATATGAGTATCTACAGGAAAAGCTGGCTTACCAAATCCTTGAGACATTACAACACTTGCAGTTTTATGTCCTACACCAGGCAAACTTTCTAACTCTACATAGGTTTTTGGAACCTTACCATCGAATTTCTTAACCAATATTTTTGATAAGTTATAAATACTTTTTGATTTAATTCTAAAAATTCCAATTTTTTTAATTAAAATTTCAATTTTTTTTCTACCTAATTTGATAAAATGCTGTGGTTTGTAATATCTAGGATAAATATTTTTTGTTACGTTATTAACATTTACATCAGTACATTGAGCAGAAAGAAGAACTGATATTAATAACGTAAATACATTTCTGCTTTTTAAAGGAACTTTAATCTTTGGATAAGTTTTATTAAGAATATTTAGTATTTTTTTTGCCCTTTGAATCTCATTCATTATTTGAAATTCATTAAATCTCTCATTGAGTAAAGCCCTGCTTTTTTATTCATAAGCCATTTAGCTGCAGACAATGCTCCTTCTGAGTAAAGTGCTCTATCAAAGGCCTCATGATTTAAAGAAATTATTTCTTTCCCACTCGAAAAATTAACTTCATGTTCACCTATAATTTCTCCTTTTCGAATAGAATTAAAATTTATTTTTTCATTATAAGGAAACACTTTTTTATTTAAATATTTTTTTCCTATAAGATTATAGAAGTTTTTATTTTTACCTACAGCAATTCCTTTACCCAACATTAGTGCTGTCCCAGACGGATAATCTTTTTTGTGTTTATGATGAATTTCAGAAACTTTACTTAAAAATTTTACTCCCAATGATTTTGAAGCTATCTCAGTTAAGTACATTAAAAGATTTATACCTAAACTCATATTGCCAGCTTTTAAGATAGGTATTTTCTTTGAAAATTTTTTAATCAAATTTTCCTCTCTTTTTGAAAATCCAGTGGTACCGATGACTACTCTCTTTTTTAATTTTAAAGCAATTTCTAAAACCTGAAAAGTACATTTAGGTATTGTAAAATCTATAATTAAGTGTGCCTTTTTAAATGCTTCTTTAGTATTCAAATTGACCTTAATACCATTAATCTTTTTATTTATTTTTTTATTTTCTGTGAGAGCAACTAATCTAAAATTTTTATCTTTTTTAACAGATTTAATTATCTGTTGACCCATTCGTCCCATACATCCTGTTATTACTAAATTTGTTTTTTTCATTAAAAGATAAGATATGAAATTATCACAAGCAAAACAACAATTATAGACCAAATGAGTAAATTTTTTGTGAATTGTTTTGATTTAAGATTTGTTTTAATAAACCCTGGAAGAATAAGAATTAAAACTGCTATTAAAAAAAAAGCTGGAACTATTTGTTCTAATTCCATCAATTAATTTTTCCAGAAACTTTTTGCTTTTTGGAAGAATTTTTTGATACTTGGATTTGATTTTTCATTTTCAATTTCTCTAAATTTTTCAAGTAATTCTTTTTGTTGTTTATTTAAAAAAATAGGAACTTCAGTTTTAACTTGTACATACA
>MDTB01205009.1_pt1 | contig 11788 bp, 11 predicted proteins | sample 811161 | NCBI WGS metagenome assembly MDTB01 (sample SAMN05326650, study PRJNA326480) | marine metagenome | isolation source: seawater | place: Mediterranean Sea | collected 2009
GTGGTCTTGTTTTCGGGTGCATTGGGCGGGGACATCCATGGCTCAATGCAGTAATACGGAGAATTAGAATTTGACCAGGTTACAAATGTAAGTCGGGATCCGACATCGGCACCACCCACTTCTGCAATTCTCAGGGTTTCCTCTCCATTTAATAAGGAAACTTCTGCTTTCGGCTCAGAAAGTTCATAAAAAACACTGTTAATCAATGACTCGTCCTCCATAGAATGGGGAGTGGATAGAGTTGGCTTTTTAAGCAACATCCCACCCTTTTGGTACTGAAATGCTTTCTTTGCCGGAATACGTAGTTGATGATCCGCAAGAGATAAATCCTTTCTCCAGGGAATTTGAAAATAAGGATGAATGCCTCCCGACCAAGGGATAGAAGTTTTTCCTTCGTTTTCCAACACCAGACTAATCTGCAAAGCTAATTCCAGAAAATGATAAATTACAGTGAAAGTATAGTCGAAGGGATAAAAGGCTTTTGTTTCTTCCCCTGGTTTCAGTTCCACTTCAAACCCGGATTGATCAATTGAACGAACTTCAAATTTTGAATCTTTGGCAAATCCGTGCATTGGCATGGGGAGAATGGAAGCAGAATCAGAACTCCAGAAATTCTCCCTTCCCTCGTGGAAGCACTTCCCGGCAAATGGAAAAAGTATTGGAATACCTCCATGAACCGAAGCAAAATTTTCTTCTTCACTCTCTTCCGGCCAATGAATGACATCGCGAACTGAACCATCGCTCATGTTAATGTGCCAATTGAGAAGTCTCGCTCCTTTTTCCGGAGAGGCGAGAAAAGTAGATGGGCCAACATCCCAGCGATTTATCTGATGGTTTTGGTAACTTACCTGGTCCATCATTTACCAATTGGCGTTTCTTTCCTGTTTGCGCAACGCCAATTATGCATCATTATTAAAATTGTACCGTTTAATGAGAATTTTTCCCCTTTACACACCTATCATAATTTTACTTTCACTTCTCCAAACCAGTCTTTTTGGAGAGTCGAATGTTTCGGTGGAAGAAAATGCTTCTGTAACCCAAGAGAGTTCGCCCAAGCTTGCTCATGTTATTCCTATTCGTGATCAAATTGGACCGCCAATATTGGATATTTTAAGAAGAGGGTTAAAGTCAGCGATCGAGGAAAATGCTGATTTAGTAATACTTGACATGGATACGCCCGGCGGAGAATTGGGAGTGACTCTGGAAATCATGAAGGAGATCATTGAATCAATTGAACGATTCGACGGCTCAGTAATTACTTATGTAAATAAGGAAGCCATTTCAGCTGGTGCTTACATAGCGATAGCGACCAGTGAAATTGCATTTTCTCCACTCTCTCAAATCGGGGCCGCTGAGGCAGTGAGTGGAGGAGGAGGAAATATTGATGAGTCAATGAAGCGAAAACTGAACTCATATTTAAAAGCAAAAATTCGAAATTATACAGGGGGATTTCGATACCGCGCAAAGGTAATGGCTGCAATGATGGATGCAAATGAATCATTGATCATCGAAGGAAAGCCCTTGGTTACTGAGGATGGTTCAGAAATAAAAAAAGTGGGAGAGCTACTCACTTTAACCGGAGAAGAAGCAAGCATGAAATACGGGGTTCCGCCCGAGCCTCTTTTGGGGATAGGAATTTTCAAGGATGTTGATGACTTACTTTCCCAAAAATGGGGCGCTGGAAATTTTCGTGTCTCAAACATGGAATTGAACTGGGCGGAAGAATCGGGCCTTTGGTTGAATCGTATCGCTCCAATCTTGCTGGGCATTGGAATGGTTGGTCTGTTCATTGAATTCAAGACCCCCGGCTTTGGAATTTTTGGGGCTTTAGGTATCATTTTACTCCTTGTTTTCTTTGGTTCCAAATATGTTGCCGGTCTTGCTGGGCAGGAAGAACTACTGCTCTTTATTCTTGGAGTTTGTTTAGTTGCAGTGGAAGTATTTGTTGCACCCGGCCTGATTTTACCTGGATTAATCGGAGTAGTGATGATGATAGGTGGTATATTCTGGGCAATGGTCGATGTTTGGCCAAACCAAGATTCATATACTTGGGAGGTTGGAACTTTCAAAGCCCCGATATGGGAGCTTTTACAGGCATTTGGAATCGCCTTGGGTTTGGGTTTTGTGGTTTCGAAAATTTTGCCCAACACGCCGTTGTGGAACCGCTTAGTTTTAAGTGCCAGTGTAGACGGGACTGTTCAGGGGTTGTCCAGGGAATATTCGGACAATGAATTGTATAAAGATGTCGTTGGACGCGAAGGAAAATGTGTCTCGGATTTATTTCCCGGCGGCGAAATCGAGGTTAACGGAAAAAGATTTGAAGCCAAAAGCAAAATTGGAAAAATTAACAAAGGGGATAAAATTAAAGTACTGGAATTATCTGATTTTGAATTGATCGTTGAAAAGGTGAATCAATGACAGAAATTATTTTATGCATTTTATTTGGTTACCTGCTGATTGGATTGGAAGCAATTGTACCGGGTGGAATTCTTGGGATACTTGGGTTTTGTGCAATTATTGGGGCCGCTTATTTTGCCCACCTTGAATTCGGGGGTGTTTTTGCTCCATCCATTACTTTTTTAACCGCTGGTATGGGAGCGGTTGCCCTAGTATTCATAGAATTCAGATGGTTGTCTGAGAGTAAAATTGGGAAGAATCTGTTCATGGGTGCATCCACCGGTGGTGTCAGCAACGCGGCATTGGCTGAAAGTGAGCTCATCGGACTTAATGGAAAAATCATCACCGACCTGCATCCCGAAGGAATCGTTTCAGTGGACGGAAAAAGTTATGATGCAGTCAGTGAGGACGGATTTCTTTCAAAAGGCACCAAAATTAAAGTTTCCGGCAAAGACGATTTTAGAATCCGTGTGCAAAAGTTATGAAGCTGAGGGGGAAAGGTTGACCAAATTAAAAGAATCCGCCATGGATTTTAACTAACAATTTATATTTATGATTGAACTAATAATTATCGGAGTCGTTGTAGTTTTCGTGTTGGTGATCTCACTGGTCATCATTTCATTTTTCAGTACTTGGTTGAAAGCATTTCTGGCAAAGGCTCCAGTTGGTTTTACGACCTTACTTGCAATGAGGTTACGAGGAGTGCCGGTTGGTTTAATAGTAGATGCCCGGATAACCGCGGTGAAAGCAAGCATAACTTTGACTACAGATCAATTGGAAGCCCACTACCTTGCGGAAGGAAACGTCGTTCAAACCGTACAGGCTTTGATCGCTGCCTCAAAAGCAAACATTGTCCTTGATTACGATCGTGCCTGTGCGATTGACCTTGCGACCAGAGGAACTTCGAAATCGGTGTTGGAAGCAGTGAGAACCTCAATCAATCCCAAAGTAATCGATTGTGTGATCGAAGGGCGCGAAACCATTGACGGAGTTGCCAAGGATGGAATTCAGGTAAAGGTGCGTGCCCGGGTCACGGTGCGAAGTAATTTGGATAGGTATGTTGGAAGTGCACAAGAGGAAACGGTTATCGCCCGTGTTGGAGAGAGCATTGTTTCTACGATTGGATCCTCTGAAAACTACAAAGTAGTTTTAGAAAATCCAAATTCCATAACCGAAAAGGTTTTGGACCGTGGATTGGACCAAGGAACAGCCTTTGAAATTTTGTCCATCGACATTGCAGATGTTGACTTAGGGGAAAATCGTGGTGCTGCCTTACGATCTTCTCAGGCATCCGCGGACAAAGAAGTTGCTCAAGCACAGGCGGAAATCCGCAGAGCTGCAGCGGTGGCTCTGGAACAGGAAAACAAGGCAAAGGTCGAAGAAATGCAGGCAAAACTAGTTGAAGCAGAAGCGCAGGTCCCAATGGCGATGGCGGAGGCTTTCAGAAGTGGTAATATGGGGATCATGGACTACTACCGCATGAAAAATGTGGAAGCGGACACCGGGATGCGAGAAAGTATATCCAAAGAAGTTTAAGATACCTTTTATTTGGTTAAGTTTAAAATTTATGCCTGATTTACCATTGGATACCTTGTTAATCATCGGCTTGGTGATTGCTTCATTTGTAGGTAAAATATTTCAAAGAAAGAAGGAGAGTGAAGGAACAGAATATACCAAACCTTCCTCTTCCCCACCGACCACCAATTCCGAAGAGACTGGTGATCTTGAAGAATCCCTTAAAGATATTTGGAAAAGAGCATTTCAACCGGAAGAACCGGCCCCTTTTTCACCAAACCAGGAAGAATTGAAAGAATCTCCCGCTCCCCGGAATGTACGAAAACCAAGTCCCAAGCCTCAGGTAACCAAAAAAAAGAAATTAAAAACCGGAATTTCTTATTCTAAGAAGAAGAGTAATGAAACTCCTTCCCAATCCTGGTTAACCAGTGACTTAAAGAGTTCTCAGTCGTCTCTTAAAAAAGCTTTTGTATTGAAAGAAATCTTGGACAAACCAGTTTCCCTCAGGTCTTTTTCGGAATAGGTTTGGTATCCTTGACATGGCCCGGATTGACCGTACTTTTTTTCTTATCGGTCATACTGACATCCAGTTCTATTTGCATACATTTTTGGTTCCATTCACAGGTCTTGGGAAACTGACAAATCTTTTTCGGGCAGTCCCTCATGCTCTCCTTGGATTCAAAAAGTTTACTCACAATTTCGAATTTTGATAGTACGGAAAATAACTGGAATGTGCGAATCGCTCAAGCTCTTACCCAATAATTCGACAGTAAGTCAAAAAGAGAGATGTCGCTACCTTAATGATTCTATGTCCTTGACCATTTGGTATGATGAAAAAGAAGAGATTTTTGCCATCGAATTAATTTTTGACCTCTTGCTTGATGAGTGGGCATTTATTCATCATAGTAGGGGAACTATGAGGTATAGTCCTATGGACAGTGGGAAAGCAAGAATTGGAAGACATGCCAAACAGGCGGTGTTGAAATCCTTTCCTTTGCCGCGGTCCCGATTAGAGGAATTCCAGCAGGTATCATCAGAACTACCGGCAAAGGAATGTCATTATATAATTAATGCTCTCATGAAATGCAGTAGTCAAAAAAAATTCTGAGCTTTGCAATTTAGGCACCGAAATTTTACTGAGTGGATAAGCCAAGACTTTTGCTTAAGCCAAAAGCAGCCTTAAAAAACTCCAATCTAATTTCCAAAGTCTTTCTCCCGGCTTTCAAAAAAAGCTTTTCGTCTTCTAATAGTTGAAGTTGTGAAACAATGCCTTGTTGAAGCTTTTGCCTAGTTACTTCGAGAATCATTCCCGACTGCTCGGTGATTTTGTTAGACAACATTAGCTCTTCCTTGATCATGGTGAATGCGATAAGGGCGGCTTGAATTTCTTCCACTCCTCTTACAATCATTGCTTTCCACTCGCTTTCGAGAATTTTAAAATGGGCTTTTTCCAAGCGAATCTTTTGTTTTCGGGTCGGGCTCAGAAAGGGGATATTTAAAAAAGGCCCAAGCTTTGCCTCCCATAAAGCAAAAGGCTCCGAGAGTGAATTAGACATTCCACCACCGGACAGATTTAATCCGATGGATGGATAAAGGTCGAGTTGAGCACCTTTTCCTATATGAAAATGCGAAACAAGCCGAAATTCTGCAGCTTGAAAATCAGGACGATTTCTCAGTACCCAGCTGGGAAGTGTAGTAGGTAGGGAAGGAATTTCTTGTTTGGTTAAAAGAGGAATTTCTGAGCTTATTTGACTAAGGGGAGAGCCAAGAAGCCGACCTAGTTTTACTTTTGTAAGGTCAAGCCTTCGAAGAGTTTGATTTTTTTCTAAAAGAATTCGATCCTTTTCTGTCCCCTGTCTGGTAATCGAAGCATTGTCCTCTAGACCAACAGCTAGGCGATTAAGATAAAGTTGATAAGAACTTTCATAGCTTGCTAGTGATTCCCGTATGAGCAGGAGATCTTCTTCCAGGTAACGTAACTCGAACCAAACTTCCGCAATTTCATGAATGAGTGAGATTTTTGATGCGAGTGTATCATGGTTAGCAGATAAAATTTCATGTTTATTTGACTCTCGTACTTGTTCCCATTTTCCCCATAAATCGAGCTCCCAACTTAGTAATCCATTTGATTTCCAATTTGGAATTTTTTCCTCTTGGAAGTCGGTCATTCGATTTTTTTGTTTTCCTTCCACATATTTTAATCCGATTTCTCCAGAGGGAAGAGAAGCAGAATTACGAAAATCGGCATCTACATAGGCAAGTTCCAAACGAGCCAAAACTACTTTCCAGTCAGTATTTTCTTCGAATGCTTGCCGAAGCAAGGAGAGAAGAATATCATCTTGCACAAAGGATTGAAAAGTAGGAATTGATGAAAGATTTTGGTCAGTAAACTGGTGACGATAGGACGAATCCTCAGGGATATAGTTTTCCATATTAGGACTGGAATATTCCCGAGTCTTGCAACCAATTAGGCCCAATAAACAGATACACCAGAAACTACGGAATTCCATGATTAAAGAATTTGAATCTCAGAGAAGCTCAAGTTTTTCCGCATTAATTATCATCGACTCGGGAATCGATTCTTGATCGACTTTTCCAAACACCTTTATTGTTTGTCCTGGTTTAATTCCTCGAAGACCGTAAAGGGTGCCTTTTAAAACTTCATTTTTTGAGTCGACCAGTCTGACAGTAAGCGTGGAAGAGCTAATTTTTTCTCTGGGTTCACAACATGCATCCCATGGGGTTGAGCAGTGGTCAGTAGGCATTTCATCACAGGTTACAAGCTCATGGTCTCCCATGATAAAAATTGCCCGTTCCTTACTGATTGGCTCTCTTCGTCCACCTATGAAACCTTCAACAGTGAGCCAGTTACCTGCTACATTTTTAAGCTTCGCTTCGCAAACAGTTATTGATTCGCCAATTGAATTTGCGGATATAACACCGTCAGGGAGTGACACTTTTTTATAAACAATATCGCTTTCAATGGTTTCATTATCGATACCACCGTAATCGGAACTACAGCTGCCGATAAAAAAGAAAAAAGCGAAAGACGAAACGATTAAATATTTTTTGTACATTTTATGCCTACTTTTAGTTGTTTGATTAAATCAGGAAGAACGAAGTGTTTCTGGTAAACTCGGTCGCAAGCATGTCCAACCGGGAGGAATCCCCCCCAGAAGTCCAAGGACAAGGCCCGAAAAAATTCCAAGTTTTAAAACTGAGGGATTGAAATCTAGTACGAAAACACCGATCGAAAATGGAAAAGAAATACCCTGCAGAAATCCAAGGGAAACTAAGAAAGCGAGGATGGAGCCAAAGATCCCCGATAAGCTTGACTCTTGGACCAGACTGATGAGCAGGGAAAGCCTTGAAAATCCAATTGCTTGAAGGGCCCCAAATTCTTTAATCCGTAAAGCAAACGCCGCGAAGAGTGTATTGAGTCCTCCAAGAAGTGCGCCAACTCCGATGAGCACGGCACAAACCCAAGCCAGCCATCGAATTGGTTCGAAAAAAGAAGATATTTTTGCGTAGTATTCGGTCTCTTTGATGGCCACTACTTCTAAATCGAGTCGCATTTTAGAAAAGGCATCCACTTCACCAAATTCGTCAGTATTCTCCAAAGCAAGAACCACACAAGAGAAAGTACTTCTCTGGGTGTATGCCATAAGATCATAAACTGGAAGCCATATTTCTGCTTCCATGACTGTGCCCAAAGCATCAAACATGCCGCTTATGTAAAGCTTTTCATTGTTAAAATTGATTGATGAGCCAACTTTTAGAGTACTTTCAGGAACCCCTAATTTCTTATAAGCTAATTTTCCTACCATGACTTCTCCTGCTTGTGGAAAGTGGCCTTTAATTATTCGAATTTTAGGATGTACCCAAAGAGATTGGTAAGTAACTCCCCGCAATAGTGCTTGTGAACTTATTTGGTCATCCAAGGAAATTAATCCATTGTAGTGAATTTCCGGTGAGAGTGCATGCTGTCCGAAAACTTTTCGGATATTCTTGATGCTTGCTCCGGCAACTTCCGCCAAGTTGCTGGAAACTTCACTACGTTCTATACTTTCTTCACTACCGGCTCCAAGAAGAATGGCATTTCGGCTTTCACCGGAATTTTTCAAGGTATTTTCCATTGCCAGATTGATAGAAGCTGCCGTCATAATCAATAAGATGACCAATGAGCTACCAGCGATCAGCTGAACTGACTGGACCGGTCTACGAAATAAGTTTCGAATCGAGTACGAAAATGGAATCATTCTTTTAGGCCACCCTTAAGTTTTCTGTTATTGAAGAACTTCCCGCTTGCCAAGCTGGATAAATTCCCGCGAACAATCCAAGGATTATCGATGAGCCTAGCCCTATCAATAAAACCGATGGAGAAGGAATAAAGGCCAAGGCCAAACCTTCATTCCCGATCGTGATACTTTGTTGATGCAAGAAAACAATTCCGGTACTTACTCCCAAGATTCCTCCCGAAAATGAAAGAATGATACCTTCTGAAAGGACCATCCAACTTATCATTATACGGTTGAATCCAAGAGTCTTTAAAACCGCGTGTTCGGAAATTTTGCCCCTTATTGTTAATAATATAGTATTTGCAAGCAAGCCAATGACCGCAGCTACCGCAGCTAGGCCTAACCACCTCGAAAATCGAATAAATTGGATCAACTCTCGAGCGGTGTTTGCAAAAAATGCTTTTTCCGGTCGAGTATTTGTAGGAATTGAATTACTGGAGAAACAATCGTCAATTTTGCTTGAAACATACTCAATTTGTTGAGCTTCATGGACCTTAACATCAAACTGTGTTACAGTACCTAGACCAATTTGAGAAGCTTGCTGAAGAAAAGGTAGATTCACGAAAGCAACATTATCGTCCTGAGAAGCTTCCTCTGAACTTATGATCCCGGAAACTGAGACATTCACTCCGGCTGCATCAAATCGATCCCCCACTGAAAGAAATCTTCTTTGAGCGAGATTTTTTCCTATCAGGGCTCCATCTTCTTGCTCGATCCATTGTTCATATGATCCATCTTCCAATTTTAAATTGGGTGAAAAGTTGAGAAAGGAATCCTTGGGAACTCCCCTGAATACAACAACATCGAGACTAGTCCCGCAGTTGTTTACCATAATTTGTGTAGGAATAACCCGGGAGACTCCCTCGATATTCTCAATCTCCTTCGCGTAGTATTCTGGCAGTCGGCTTGTGGAGGGACAAAATCTGTTTTCTTGATAAACAACGAGTGTGGTGTCTTTTGCATTGGCAACTGTTGCTTTTTGAAGAGATGCTTGCATGGTTTCAACGGTGGTGAATAGGAACATTCCCGCAGCAACTCCAAGAATTGTTAAAATCGACCGTGTGCGATGCCTGATCAGTTGTTTTCCGGCAAGAACGAAAAGATTAATTAAAAGAGAATTCATGATTTGTTTGATAGCTTCCCCTTTTCAAGCTCAAGTCGACGGGTGCCCCGTTCAGCGGCTTTCGGATCATGTGTGACCATTACGATGGTCTTGCCTTGATTTAATGAAAGGTCGAGAAGTAGATTAAGGACCTCATCCGCAGATTCCCGGTCTAGATCACCAGTTGGTTCATCAGCGACGATTAAGTTTGGATTTGCCACAAGGGCACGAGCAATCGCCACCCTTTGTTCTTGCCCACCAGATAATTCGTTCGGCCGGTGATTCATTCGATCAAGTAAACCAACTTGGTCCATTACGAATTCAACTCTTTCCCTCCTTTGTTTCTTATTCATTGAATGAAGCAAAAGAGGGAGTTCGACATTTTCGAAAGCCGAAAGTACTGGCATCAAGTGATAGAGTTGAAAAATATATCCCACTGACTTTGCCCTCCACTTAGTGAGTTGCTCCCTGGACATTTTATGAAGCTCCCTACCCTCAACCTCGAGACTTCCGGAGGACGGAAAATCAACTCCAGCGATCAAATTTAGCAAAGTGGTCTTTCCACTACCTGAGGGGCCCATCAGGGCGACAAATTCAGATTCTTCAATTTCTACATTCAACCCAATAAGAGGAATGATCTCTTGGTTTCCCTTCAAGTATTTCTTGGAAAGGCCGGTAGCTTTAATAAAAGGGGGCATTTTAATCATCAAGTTTTCTCACGAAATCTCCTATTTTGATGTCTTTCGGAGGGTCACGAATGACTTGGTCACCAGGATTTAAGCCAGAAACAACAGATACAAACCCTTCTTTCTGTCTATTTCCAAAAACAACCTCTCTAGACTCGGCTCTTTTCCCATCGCTCGACAATACCCAAAGATTCTGTTTGCTTTGATTTTTGTTGTCTTGGATTTCTCGGGGTAGGTAAATCTCAAGAAATTCCGGTGTGTTCTCGGTCCCTGATGAATCGGCGTTAGCAAAAAACTTTGCCCGGCAAAGCATTTCAGGTTTTAGTCTGACATCTGGTTTTTCAATACTTACCTTTACTTGAAGAGTATTCCTTTGGAGGTCTGCTTCACCAACAATTCTAGTAACTTTTCCCTCAAAAGACTTCTCGGGTAACAATCCTGAGCTTATCGAAACTACTTGACCTTTGAAAATCTGAGCCGCTTCACTTAGAGGAACATCAATTCTGGCTTGAAGTTTTCCTTCTTCATATAAAATTGCGGCGGTGGAAGCGTCCGGTTTATCCATATTAAGCATCATTCTCGATCCTGGGCTTGCCAATAACCGAAGAACAATACCATCTATTGTTGATTTTATTTTGGTGCGCGAAAGATTCAGTTGAGTAGTTTCCAAGGCAACTTCAAAAGAAGAAATAATTGCCTGCTGAACCTTCAATTTTTCTTGGAGTAAACGAATGCCAACCTCGTTTTCAATAACTACAGCTTTAGCTCCCAGATAGAGAGAATTTTGTCTTTCCATTCGAAAGTGGGCTTGTGAAATTTCCAAATCCGCAACTGCCCCTTCCGGCAAATTTTGTAAACGGTCAAGGGTATCGTTACTTTCTCTCAATAAAGCATGGTCTTTACCCAAGGCATGAATCGCAGACTGTTTCCTGGCAACCGCAAGTTCAAGCTCAATGTTTAATGCTTCTGCTTCTGCTTGAGCTTTGGCAAGTTTAGCCCTCGCCTCTTGATTTGCTAATTGGGCGTCTTCTTCGATCAATGTGACAAGGACTTGATTTTTGGTAACTTTTTCGCCTTCGAGAATGTGAACTTCTTTAACCACCCCGCTGTAAAGAGAAGTAATTCGAATGGGGAATGGATCAGGCTCAATCCATCCACTTGCTTGAAAGATTAAAGCACCTCGTGTTGGAGAACTTTTAAATTCGTTGGTGCGACCGTCTTCAGCGGGTAGAGCAATAGCAGTTACAAAACTTACTTCTTTGCCACCCAAAATATCACTTAAAAACAAATAGCTTAGCAATGATAGAACAAGAATTATGGTTATTGACTTTAGGTTGAAAAGCCAACGAAAGAAAGAGGAGTGGAAAGTATTATTTTGGTCTTTTTCTAGACCTGAAGAAATTGGTTTCATGATACATTAAAGCAACTGGTGTGTGAAAAAAACCTAGGATATAATCCGAGGCTTAACCGTTTGATGCTTTAAAGAATCAGGTAATGAGTACGCCGTGGAGTAGATGCGTTCTTATCGGGATCGGACTCAAAAAAATTAAACCTAATTGCCTGGTAGAAAATTGTCCTGTTTCAATTTCTCGATTACCAAGTATTGAAACCAGTTTTGCAGGAGGAGAATGCAAACTCGAATGTTCCAGTGAATTGAATGAATCAAGGGAATCTTGACAAGATTGACACGAAGAATCTGATTCTGAAGACCCATGACAACAACTTGGTTCTTCCCAATAATCTTCACAACATAAGCAATCAATCAATGGAAGAAAGAGTAAGCAAACCGA
>MDTB01066009.1_pt1 | contig 11785 bp, 7 predicted proteins | sample 811161 | NCBI WGS metagenome assembly MDTB01 (sample SAMN05326650, study PRJNA326480) | marine metagenome | isolation source: seawater | place: Mediterranean Sea | collected 2009
CAAGCCCATCAAACTATCTATTAATAATTTCCTTCTGCTTTATCATCCATCATTAAATCATTACAAAACTTCAACATCTCTATATAATTGTTTGGCATATATTCATCCAACCAATCAGTTCTGTAATAATTATCAAATGCACTAATCATTTGTTTTAATTCATATACTTTCATAATTCTCCTTAATAATATATATAAATAATCCAGAAGGAAAGATATACCCCCGACAAGACGAAAGAGAAATGGGGACAAGAACACTTTATTCGTTTTTATTTTGCTACCACTAAATTTTAATAAAAACTAAAGGGCTAGTATATTTCAACTAACCCTCTAGCCAATATGTGGTTTAGATTAATTCACTTAAATCTACTCCAGCTTTCATCAAAGCTTTAAATCCACATTTTCTATGAATATCTAATGACTTAGTATTCGCAGTTCTATAACCTTTATCATTAGTGGTTGAACTCCAGCTTTTAACTACGCCAAATTTACCACCTTTGACACCATTTCCGCCATCATCATATTCGACAACTTCCATGACTTCATCACATATTTCACATTGCATAATAACTCCTTTCATTGATTATATATACAATATCCAGAATGATATATATACCCCCATTTAAACGAAGTAGGGATGTGGACAATGACTTCTTTTTACATTATATACTATCACTCTTTATTGGAACATATGATAGACTTTTGTATGTACTTTGTCTTATACTACACCATCTAAAGCTTTGACCTACACATATCAACTTAAGTCTCTTTCTATTTATACGTATCCAGTAAAATATATGCTGGTAACTTCCGTAAGGATGTATGGGGAGTACTGTTGAGCGTAGCGGGCTATAGTGTTGGGCCTTATGATTATTGAAGTTTTTCTAAAGTTCTTGAGTACTTAGTTTGTGTTACTACTGTATCGTATTACCGATTCTAAGCTTTTTGCCTCCCGATGGCACCTTCACTTGTGACTATTTACTAGCCTTCAATGTTTGTATATTTGTAAAATATAGCATATAATTCTATCTATGCAACAATCTAATATATATTAGTTTATGACAGATAAAAATACCCGTGTTATATGTGCTGGCAGCAGCTGTAAGAAACGTCTTAAAGGCAAGCAAAGAAAGTTTTGTAGTACTACATGTAATAAAAGAACCTGGGCGCAATCTCAAAATGGAGAGATTAAAGAGAAACCTATAAACAAATCAATTAAAGCAGATACTGGCGATTCAACAAGTATACGTAGGGGTAATTTTTATGATGAATTTAAAGAAAAATTCGCTGAAGAACTTGCAGCAGGCACCATTACTGTGGGTGATATAGCGCAAGCATTAGGAACCACCAGTGCTACAGTATCAAGAATGGCAGGTGCGTACAAAATAGATGTTAAAAACGAAATAGCTGCAGAGGGTTGGGATATATCAGAAGAAACTAAAGAAAGTTTAGAAAATTTTTCTAGCTTTCGCAACCGATATTTTGCTACAGAAACAGGGGAAAAATATGAAACAGCTGATTTTCACGAAAACTGGATAACAAATATTATACAAGCTATAGAGGGGGGTAAAGAATTAATTATATTAAGTCCTCCTAGACATGGCAAAACAGAATTATTAATACATTTTGCTGTGTATCAAATAATGAAAAACCCAAACATAAGAATAATGTGGGTAGGTGGAAATGAAGATATTGCAAAGAATGCTGTATCAGCAGTATTAGAACATCTTGATGATAATGAAAGATTACAAGAAGACTTTTGCGCACCTGGAAAGAAATTTAAACCTGATAATAGGTCAGGTAAAATGTGGTCACAAAATCAATTTACTGTAGGCACTAGAACAGTACCAGGAATTAAATCACCTACTATGGTTGCTGTAGGTAAAGGTGGCAAGATTCTTTCAAGAGATTGCGACTTAATTATTGCTGATGACATTGAAGACCATCAAACAACAATGCAACCTGGTGCAAGAGAAAATACTAGACAATGGTGGACAACAACTTTATCTTCAAGAAAAGAAGAACATACTGCTGTTGTTGTTATAGGTTCAAGACAACACTCTGATGATTTATATCATCATCTTTTAGCTAATGAAAATTTTGACCAAATAGTCGAAACAGCACATCAAATAGAATGTACAATACCTGACCACATAGTTGATGAACATATTGATTGTATGTTATGGCCTAACAAAAGAACTTACAAATGGCTTAACACAAGAATGCAAGCTGCTGAAACTACAGGTGGTAGAAAAATATTTGAAATGGTTTATTACAATCAAGCATTTGTTGAAGGTACACAAATATTTACAATGAATATGGTTGACCAATGTATGAGGCCTGATTTAGTTATTGGGCAGGTACCAGGCAATTTATATTTAGTTGCTGGACTTGACCCTGCTTCTTCTGGTTATCAAGCAGCTGTACTATGGGGTATTAATGTACCTAGAGGAGAACTATTTTTAATTGATATTGAAAATAGACAAGGTGGTGGAGTAAAACATGCTTTGCAAATTATGTCTGATTGGTTACATAAATATGATTTACAACATTGGGTTATCGAAGAAAATGGATTTCAAACAGCTATTAGACAAGATGATAAGATAAAAGAATTTGTTTTAAGAGGTGGTATTACAATGCAAGGCCATGTTACTGGAAGTAACAAGCATGACCCTATGTATGGTGTTGGTTCGATGGCTGGATTGTTTGAAGCACAAAAAATACATTTACCAGTTGGAGATTCAGAATCACAGTCTAAAGTTAATGCTTATAGACAACAATTACTTTATTTTGATGGAAAGCCAGTTTCTCAGCGAAACAAAGAAAAAACTGATATAGTTATGGCAGGGTGGTTTCCTATGAAAGTTTTTAGAAGAATGAACAAGGAACAACTTGCAGGTATGGGACTAGATTATGATGCTAGTTACACTGATTACGGATATACAGACTATAATGAGGCACCATGGGGATAGAAAATTTAGATATTAAAAATTACAGAGAGATAGTTGATAACGCTACTCAATTAGTAAATGGTAAACCATCAAAAGAAAGACAAGTTCAAAAAGCAAGAATTAAATCTATTTTAAATGGTGGAGTAGCAGGTATGAAAGCATTACTTGGTGAAAAAATGGAATCATCAGACGCTGATTTATTACCAGCTCCAAACATGTTGCAATCAGGTATTGACCGACTTGCACAAAAAATTTCAGGAATACCACAAGTTCGTGTAGATATATTAAATCATAATACATCTGATAGAGCTAAGTTCAGAGCAGAAAAATTAGAAAGAATTGTTACAAGTTATGACGAAAAACAAAATCTTTCACTACAATTAGGACAGGCAGCTAGATGGTTGCCAGGTTACGGATACTGCGCCTGGATAATAACGACACGCACAGATAAAAATGGTTATATATATCCTACGGCAGAACTCCGTGACCCGTACGATACTTTCCCAGGTAACTTCGGTCCTGACCAACAACCACGTGAATTAGCAGTATTAAGAAGAGTACCTAGATATAAACTTGCACAATTGTATCCAGAGTTTTCAAAAGAAATTTTAAATCCAGATGAAGAAGAAACTAATGAAGCTGCATATGGTCCTGGCGGAGTAGGGGAACAATATGAAACAGATAGGCAATCTAATTGGGAAGATAATACAGGCCAAGGCGTAAGAATTATTGAATACTATGACGTAGGTGGAACATACATAGTATTTCCTGAAAAGAAAATGATATTAGATTTTATACCAAACTTTATGTCTGGGCCTCCATTTGTATTTATGAAACGATTAGCTTTTGATGAACTCAAAGGACAATACGACCACGTAATAGGTCTTATGGCTATGATGGCAAAAATAAATATTATGTCAGCTATAGCTATGGAAGACTCAGTATTTACAGAAACAAATATATCTGGTGAATTAGAATCAGGACAATACAGAAAAGGTAGATTTGCTGTAAACTACTTAGCACCTGGTACACAAGTTTCTAAACCACAAAACAATATACCTTATCAATTATTTCAACAAGTAGACAGATTAGAAAGACAATTAAGAATGGTTGGTGGTTATCCAGTTACTGATGACTCACAATCACCTAATTCTTTTGTTACTGGTGCTGGACTTACTGAATTAAATAGCACTATGTCATTAATGATTAATGAATATAGAGAAATTGTTAAACATGGTATGCAACAAATGGATGCTAAAAGATTAGAACTAGATACTTTATTAGCAGCACAATTTCCTCAATTGTCTAAAAAACCAATACAAGGTTATTATGCAGGTACAAGTTTTTCTGAAAATTATTCTCCTATGCAAGATATTGCAGGTGAATACAGAACAAGACGTGTTTACGGTGTTATGGCTGGTTTTGATGAACCACAAAAAATTGTTACTGGTTTACAATTGTTACAAGCTGGTGTTATAGATACAGAAACACTACAAGATAATATTGATGGTCTTGATAATATAGCTAAAGTACAAGAACGTATTAGGAAAAATAAAGCAGAAAATGTTTTGTTTGAATCTGTATTAGCTAGGTCTGCTCAAGGTGATATGGCTGCAACAATGGCAGTTATTGCTATTTATGAGTATCCAGGTGAAATGACAGAAATACTTAAAATGTTTTATACACCACAAGAACCACAATTACCACCTGCAGAACAACAAATTATTGAACAACAAATGGCACAACAACAAGCAGGACCACCTAGTGTTGCACAAGCATTAGGAGGAATATAATGGATAACGAAACAGAAATAAATTTTTGGAATATAATCGAAAGCAATTTTGGTATTGTAGATGAACTTGATGAAGAAGAAGTTAATTTATTTGACCCTTTTAGAAATCAAGCATTTACTATATTTAATCCTGCTCCAGGAATAATAATAATGATAAAGGATGATTACTATGGCTAAAAAAAGAGGTAGAGGTGGATATAGAAAACCATCTCAACCAGCTGCTGTTGCAGGTCCAGGTGCATTAAGTCAAAGAACTGATGGGAAACAACCAGAAATTAGAATGCCTGATATGCCTTATGGACAACAAACAGAATTGCTTGCACAACAAGCTGCTTCTCCATTAGGAGATTCAGGAGGTGCTAATTCACCTTTTCCTATGCAAGAACAAACAAGACCTAATGTATTTGCTGGAACTGAAAGACCACAGGAACCTATTACACAAGGAGCTGCTTTTGGTCCAGGAACTGGCCCTGTTGACCAATTAGAAGATGAAACCGATATTATTCTTGCAGCTTTATATTCTGTTAACCCACATCCAGCTATAGCGGAGTTAATAAATACCAGGAGCGTTTAATGGGTTTTTTGTTTAATGACCCTTTTATAGAAAGAGATAATTTATCTGCTATAGATTCTTTAAATAAACAATATAAGATTTGGCAAGATATATTTAAAAGTCCTGAAGGTCAAGTTATTAGTGATAATTTAATTGACACTACAACTGCATATCCAGCATTACCAAAAACATTAGCTAAAGATATAGCTTTAACTGTACCTAATGCTTCACAAAATGAAGCTGTACAAAATATAGTAGAAGAAGTATCTTTATCTAATGTTCAAGAACAATCAGAGTTATGGGATAAATTAACTGAAGACCATTATAAATTTGGTGGTGATTTTGAAAATACTATGCATATTAAACCAATTGATTTTTGGACAATGGGATTATCAAAAGGTGGAGCTAAACCAGGTGATATACAATATGGTGTTTGGGCTGCACAAGCTTATGATGCTTTTTGGCAAAACTTTGGTTTAAGAGGTAAATGGACTGGTGGTCCTGCAGGTATGGTACCTATGTTATGGGGAGGGATGCCTGTAGGTAGGTCTCAAGCATATTTAAGAGATTTAGTTTTATATGATAGAAAAATAAGACAAGGAGCTACAAAACAAGAAGCTCAAGATGCATTAGCTATTGATGTTAGTTTTACTCAAGTTGATGGTATTGGTGAAAAATTAGATGTAAGAGGAACTTTGAACAAATTTGTGGATATGTTTCAAGAAGCTCACACAATGGGTGGTGAAACTGTATTTAGAACTATGTGGAAAGAAATGTATGCAGGTAGGCCTATTAACTTTAATAGAGACCACTGGATGCGTATGGAAACATTAAAACCAGAAAATGACCCAAGATATCAAGAATTAATTACAGAATATGGTTATTCAGAACAACAAGCTAAAGATTTATTTTATAACAAAGTAGGTAGACCATTAAAAGCTTATGATGAAAATGGTGAACAACATTATACAAGTTTAGATAATCCATCAAGAATACATTTTTTTGCTGGTAGAAAATCTTCTGGTATGACAGCTGCATTTACTACAAATACACAATATGGTGCAGGTGGTTGGGCTTTTCAACAAAAATCTATTTATGACAATGAGGAAGAACAAAGAATATTATTTTCTCCTGGAAGATATCAAGCTTCTTTATTCGCCAAACCAGGTTCAGGTGCATATAATTTATTATCTGGAGCTATAGATTTTAGTGCTATGGCTGTTGAAGAATTTTATGGTGGTAAAGGTATATCACAAATTGGTAAAGCAAAAAGAGGTTTAAGACAAATAAATCCTTTATTAGATGCACAAACAAAAACTATTGATATAAATAGAGCAGGTAAAGTTTCTAACAACTCTCCATTAGATGATGCAAAAGAAGTATTAGATGATATAGGACCAAAAATTGATGGTACTAAACCTGGTGATACTGCTGAAGATATTAATGACCATTTAGGTATTTGGAAAAATTATAAAAGAAAAAGAAAAATTGGTCAAGTTGAAAGAAAAGTTAAGAAAAAATATTTAGCTAATAATGTAATGCCTAAAATATTTAGAGAAACTAAAGATGAAATGCTTAACAGGCCTTTTATGATTGAAAAAATTTACAAACCTTTAGTTGAAGAAGTTCAAAAAAATCCAGAAATAGCAGCTGTATTAATGGATACAAATCCTGTTTATAAAAATTTACAAAAAAGCACAAGACAAAAATTAATTCGTGTTGCAGAAAAAAAAGGTGTTGATGGAGTTAAAGATACATTTGGTAAATTAATAGATGAAGGTGTTTATGTAGGAGGTAAAGTACCAAGAGATTACTTACCTGACAAAATGTTACCTAAAGGTGCTTCTTTTTTAACTAATAAAATATTAATACAAAATGCTTATAGAGCTAAAAAATTAAAAGATTTACCAGACCCAACAGTATTACAAAGAATTGGTGCAAGAACTTATTCTGTATTAGGTAAAGAAGATGCTGCATTTAGAAGCATTGGTACATATTTAGGAAGCGTATTAAGAGTGCCAACTAAAGTTACTACAAGAACAATAGGTGCTGGACTTGCTGGATTAAAAGCATTACCAGGATTACCAATTAAAGCTTTAGGTGCTATGAGAACATTTACTAAAGGTCAAAGTTTTGCAAAACAACAAATAAGATTAGTAAGACCTAAATCTACAGATGAACTTGTTGTAGGTCCACAATCAATACAAACTGAATCAAAAATTATTAAAGATAGATTAAATGAAGCATTAAATAAAATAGGTATTACTGATACTAAAGCTGGAACAGAGTTTGAAAAATACTTAGGATTTTCTTCTGCTTTTTATAATAATTCAGACCCATATTTTAGAAGTTTAATGAGTGCAGTACCAGATTTTGGAATTAAAGGTTTAAATAAAAATGCAGCGTACGACCAATTAGTTTCACATTTACAAACAGTTGGATATTCATTAGATGAAATGGCAAACATAACAAAACAATTTTGGAAAATAGATTTTAGAAAAAAACGTCAAGTTAGCAAATTTATGTTTGACCAAAATGTAAGAGATGTTAATAGAGTAAAAACATTAGGTGGTCAATGGCAACCAGTAATGAGAGCTTTTGCAAAAATGTACAATACATCTATGGAAACAGCTACAGCATATTTTGTAGGTGGTTATGCAGATGAAGCTATATCTATGCCTCATATAGGAAATAAATATACCAAAACTGAAAGAATGATTTGGCAAGATTATAAAGGTGAAACATACGGTATTGATATAGGTTCAGCTCATTTGTTTTCTGAATTTGCAGATAATATACAACCATTTATAGATTACAGATTAATTAGACGTGCATATGGTAATGCTTGGAATGAATTAGAAACTGCTGATTCTGCATTTAAAGCTGCAATGGAAAATACAAAAAATGTTGGTAGATGGATGAAATATAATTTTTATTTTTATGATGATGCGAATGTTGCAAATCCATATGCAAATGGATATTTAGGAACAAGTAAATTAAACGAGGATGCTTTTACTATGCTTGCTGACTTTTATACAAGAAAGTTATTTAAACCATTTGTACTTTTAAGAGGTGCTTTTTTTACAAGGGTATTTATGGAAGAACAAATGCGTGTAGTTGCTGCAGGCCTTGATGGATTTTTTAATCATCCTATACATTATATTCAATGGGTTACTTCTGGTAAAAAAGCTAGAAATTTAGCTAGAGAAGCAGCACAAATAGACGAAGTATTTGCATCTGGACAATTAAAAAAATGGTTAGATAAAGGATTAACTAAAGAAGAAGCATATATGTCTTGGTCAGATGAAAATCTTGATGCTATAAGATTAATGGATAGTTATGAATATTTAGAAGCTACACAAAAAACATTTAATTTAGCTGGTATGCAAGGTAGAGAACAAAGAAGAATTAAAGGCATGAATTATATTATGCGTAAAAAAACAGATACTAATACTAAACAATATGTAGATGGTGTAAGAATGGAATTACTACAATTAAGAAATGATTTAATATCAAGAAAAGTAGCTCAGTTTGGATATGGTTCTGATGAATTAGCTGCTTGGATATTTTCTAAAGAAGGTGCTGCAGCTAGGCAGGATTTAGCTGATTGGGGTGGTGGAAGATGGTCAGGAATTACTAATAACAAAAAAACTATTGACCAATATTTACAATCTGTTGAAGCACGTATAAGACTTAAAACAGGTGGAAAAGTTGAAGAAGGTGTTCAATATGTAAAAATAACTAATTTTAAAGAAGGTGATTTACCTAATACAAAATATAGATTTAATATTTCAGCATCAGCTGAAGGTTTAGGTAATCAAGATTTAAGAAGATTTATTTATGAAGGAAATTTATTAGATAATGTTAAAGGTAAAGATATTAATTTTAAAGCACCTGGATTAAACAAAAGACAATTAGAAAACCTTTCAGATATATTACAAGAATCTTATATTACAAAAGGGCAAAAAGGAAAAGGTTTAGATTTAGATTTAGGTTATGTAAAAGCTATTGATGATAGTGCAGATAATCAAAATAGAATTGGACAAGCTTGGGATGCTTTTGTTGATACAGCATTTAATACATTAATGACAAAACCAATAGCTTATTTAAACAGAGCAACTGTATTTAAACAATATCGTTATATGTATATAACAGAAAACTGGGCAAACTTTAATAAAGATGCAAGAGCAAGATTTGTTAGAGAAGCTGAAGCATTAAATATTCCTAAACCTGTTATTGATGAAATGAAAGAGTTAAATAAAACAATGCCTGTTGCTAAAGGTGCTATGACATTTGAAGTAGCTAATAATACATCAAAAGCATTTGGATTAGCTGGTACTAAAGATTTATTGTATGATGCATCTAAACGACACCTTATATCTGATATAACAAGAAACATATTTCCATTCCCTGAAATTTGGTTTGAAGTTGCAACTACATGGGGCAAGTTACTAGCAAACAAACCATACATGATGAGACAAGCACAAGTAGCTGTTAGAGGTGGTGAAACATTTAAGATTGGTGGATATGGTACTGAAGGTTGGATTACAAATAATCCACAACCTGGTAGGGAAAATGAAAAAATGTTTGTGTATCCATTTGCTCCATTCTTATCAAGATTAGTTTATGGCAAAGAAACATATAAAGATGAAAATGGACAAACACGTAAAGTAGATATAGCTGCTAAAGCATATTTATCTGGTATTAATTTGTTAGGTCAAGGTTTTGTACCAGGTCCTAACCCAGCTGTAGGATTTGCTTTAGACAAACTTATACCTATAGAAGGTTGGGAACCAGAATTTAAAGAATTTTTATTTGGTGGTTTCTTGCCTCCAGAAAGAATAAAAGATTTAGTACCGTTGTCTCCATGGCTTAAAAAAGCATTTGCTGCATTAACTCCAGATACAAATGATGAATTAAATATAGAAAAAAGTGAATTTGCACAAATGAGAGCTGCAGCAACTATATCTATATTTAGATATGGTTCTGTTATTGGTGAACCAAGAAGGTTGTATGATGCTGGCAAAATGAATAAATGGTTAACTTCTGTAGATAGAGATTGGGAATTATTAGCAAATGCTCCAGAGTATTCTCAAGAATATTATCAATTTTTAAGAGTACTTGATGAAGCATATTTAGAATATTCTAAAACAAAAGCTAAGCATTTATTTGGTGTACAAGCATTAGCACAATTTATATTACCTACAGGATTTACTCCTACTTACTATATAGAAGATAAACAAGGAACTATGTGGAATGCTCAAGTATTAGCTGATGAATATAGAAATATATTAAGAGATAAAGAAGGTAATGACGCTGAAGCTGCTATGCAATTTTTAGAAACATATGGTATGGAGCATGGTTATTTAACTGCACCATCTAAAGTATCAGATACTGGTAGACAGAACTATACACAAAAATCATTAAAGTGGAGATATGATAATAGAGAAGTATTAAAAGAAGCACAATTGTCTGCATTTTTAATATTGCCTGATAATCCAGCTGGAGATAGAGCTTCTTGGGATTTAGCTCCTGAAAAAACACAATTAACACCTGACCAATTTAGAAGAAAAGTTAATGACACATTGGGTTACTTTGCATATACAAATTACAAAAATATGATTGATTCAGCAGATTTACCTACATTACAAGCAACAATGCTTAAAAGACAATTTAGAAATAATTTAATACTTGCTAAAGAAGGTTTCCAAGAAGATGATTGGGGACTGCCTGGTTCTGTAAGTATTAAAGATATATTTAATGAAATGAGAAGAGTATGGCCTGGTAATGAATTAATTATGGAACAAGAAACAGGTAAAGGTTTTGTTGCAATGTTAGAACAATGGGAAGAATTTGAAAAATACTCAATGGAAATATCACCTAGTAAAACTAAAACTTGGTGGTTAGAATCAGAAAAACCAGAAGCTAGATTTATGCGAATACTTATGAATCAAATAGCACAGGACATTATAGCAGAATATCCTGATTTTTGGCATGTATGGACAAGTCTTATGCTAAAGTTTTATAGAGACGATAAAGAATTACTAGAAGATATGTTTGATGAGGATTAATGGTAGATTATAGCGTAAGTTCAGATAATGTAAATAAAGCTACTTTAGATGAACTAGATGATTTAGTTAAAAAGTATGCAGGTTTATTAGGAATAGATGCCTCTTCTGGTGTCCAAATGTTACAAATTCTAAATGAAAAAAATTTTAATGACGGTGGTTTAAATAAATATAATTTAACAGAAACAAATCTTCAAGAACTTCAAGATGCAATTGATGGTAATAAAGAAGCTGCTTTTGTAGATTTAATATTACAAAAAATATTTAACTCAAGAAAACAACCAGATAATTTTAATGCACCAGATGAAGCTGGAATATCAGCAGTTTATCAAATGTTTCAGGGTGGTGCTTCTTTTGAAGAAGTATTAGGTGCAATGGGTGCTGGTGATTTAGATAGAGAATATGATGCTAAAGCTGGTAGA
>MDTB01104600.1_pt1 | contig 11785 bp, 10 predicted proteins | sample 811161 | NCBI WGS metagenome assembly MDTB01 (sample SAMN05326650, study PRJNA326480) | marine metagenome | isolation source: seawater | place: Mediterranean Sea | collected 2009
AATGGAACACCTATTTTCTCCCGAAGCCACGAAAAATACAATATTTTCATAATTTAATCTTTCAAAATTACAAGCGATTTTATAAAATATATCAGTCCTGTATATAATGCAATCAACGCCGAAATCCATAAGAAAACTATTCCTAAATAATAAAATTGAATTTTCCAAATAAAATTTTGTGTAGATATAAGAAGCAAAATAATTGCTAACATTTGGCAAGCAGTTTTATATTTTGATAAAGTTAATACATTAAAAATACTATTTTTAGTGCCAAAAAACTCACGAATTCCAGAAACAAGAATTTCTCTTATAATTATTAATATGCTCGGTATCCCAATGAGATAACCGTATTTCTCATTAAAAACTAGAGTAAGAAAACATAAAACTAATATAATCAGTAACTTATCTGCTATAGGATCTAGCATCTTTCCTAGTTGTGATCTTTGATTAAGTTTCCTAGCAATAAAGCCATCCAAAAAATCTGTAATTGAACATAGAAAAAAAATGATTAATACAATGAAACAACCCCATTCCTTGGCATCTATTAATAGAATAAAAGGTATAAATGATGCACCAATTATTCTTAATATAGTAAGAGAATTAGGGATATTGATCATTACAATTATTATATATCTAATCGTTTGTATTAAAAAAATTATAAATTTGCTCTGCTAAATTACTAGAAATGCCTTGAACCTTTTGTAATTCACTAATTGAAGCTTTAGACACCTCTTTAGTTGAACCAAACCTCATAAGCAAATTTTTTCTTCTTACCCCTCCTAATCCTATTATTTCATCTAGCCTAGTACTCATTAAAGATTTACTTCTTTTTTGCCTATGTGCTCCAATGACAAATCTATGAACTTCGTCTCTTAGTCTTTGGAGAAAATATCTCAAGGGATCATTATTAGAAATCTCAAGTTCAATATTTTTTTTATGATAAAATTTTTCCAATCCTGAATTTCTTTTTTCACCTTTTGCAATTGCAACAATTGGAATATTACCATAGCCAATATCATTAAGAAAATTTTGTATAACAGATAGCTGACCTTTACCTCCGTCTAGAATTATAACATCAGGCATTTTTAAATCTTGAGTATTTTTTTTCTTAAATCTTCGTGAAAAGACATGTTGCATCATAGAAGTATCATCTCTATTTTCTAATTCACCTATTTTAATATTAAACTTACGATATTCTGATTTCATAAGACCATCAGGCCCAGAGACTACCATCGCCCCTACTGCATAAGACCCCTGTATATGTGAATTATCATATACTTCAATTCTTTCTGGGGAATTCTCAAGATCAAGTAGATCTGCCAGTTTTAATAGTAGATTTTTTTGTGTAGAGTTCTCAGCCATTTTAAGCTCTAAACCTTCTTTCGCATTCCTTAAAGCATCAATAACTAATTCTTTTTTTTCTCCTTTTTGTGGATTAATAATTTTTACAATTTTTCCAAGTTTTTCTGAAAAAAGTTTTTCTAATAGATTTTGATTATCTATTGCATTTGAAATTAAAATCACCTTAGCTGGTAGTCTATTCAAATAAAATTGGCCTAAAAATGCTTCCAAAATTTCTTTTTTGGTCATATCAGATGAGACTTTTGGATAATAATCTCTGTTCCCCCAATTTTGGTTATATCTTATAAAATATACTTGTACACAAGCTTGACCAGATTGAAAGTTTAATGCAAAGATATCAGCTTCTTTTACTTTTTGAGGATTAATACCCTGGATAGATTGAATCTTTGTGATTGCTTTTATCCTATCTCGATAAGAAGCTGCTAGTTCGTAGTTCATCTCTTTTGAAGCCAAAATCATTTCTTCAGATAGCTTTTTTTGAACTTCTTCTGATCTACCTCGCAAAAATTCATCAGCTGAAGCTACTAGTTTTGAATAATCAGATTTACTAATTTTACCACAACATGGACCAGCACATCTCTTCAAATGGAAATTAAGACAAGCACGATTTCCAGATTCAACTTCCTTATCTGTGCAGGATCTTAACAAAAAAACTTTTTGTAAAGTATTGAGTGTCCTATTAACAGCCCCTGCACTTGCAAAAGGTCCATAATAGTTACCATTTCTTTTTTTTTGACCCCTGTGTTTTTCTAGACGCGGAAAATCATGCTCTGAAGAAATAAATATATAGGGAAAAGATTTATCATCTCTTAATTGAACATTATATTTTGGTTTTAGTTGCTTTATTAAATTTTGTTCTAATAAAAGTGCTTCTGTTTCATTTTTAGTAGTAAGAAATAACATTGAAGATGTAGCAAAAATCATTTGTTGTATTCGTAAAGAGTGGCAACTATATTTCGTATAACTGGAAACTCTTTTTTTTAAATTTCTTGCTTTGCCTACGTATAAAGTCTTGTGATTAAAATCAACCATTCTATATACACCTGGACTATTACTTAAATCTTTTTGGTAGTGTTTAATCAATTCTATACCAGTAAGAACATTATCCATAAATAAGCCTTAAATTTATTTCATTTACATTAATTAAAAGTTGTTTTCTTATAAAAAATTGAGAGATATATACCATAGAAATTGCAGATAAAAAAGTTTCCACTAAAACTGTGGAAAACATTGGGGGTAAATATTAATTTTTTTACTAAAACCCTTTAATTTATTAACGGTTTATAGGGTTGCCTAAAAAATGTGCAATTGAATTAACTTATTGATTTTAAACACTTTTTATAATTTGTAAGTATAAATTTTTTTAGATTACCAGTTCAAATGTTCTCCACCATCTAAAGTAATTAATTGACCCGTAAGTCCTGGAGATGACAGGATGAAGGATATAGCTCTGGATATTTCTTTAACATCAGAACCTCTCTCAAGTAACGTACTTTTTCTTTGATTTTGAAATTGCTCTTCAGTTTGATGTATAGCTTTTAATATTGGGCCTGGACCAATAGCATTTACACGTATTTTAGGCGCCAATTCTTGAGCAGCTATCTTTGTAAAATTTAATAAACTAGACTTTGCTAAAGTATAACTAAAAAACCTTGGATTCAAATTTAGAACCTTTTGATCAATAATGTTAATAATATTTGAGGTTGATATAGTTTCATTATTTTTGTCTTTAGTATGATCAGGAGCTTGTTTAGAAAATTCCTTTGATAAAAAAACAGGAGCTTTTAAATTTGTGAAAAAGTGTCTATCCCAGCTTTCTAAGTTCAAACTTAAGAGACTATCATTTTCAAAGATCGAAGCATTATTTATTAAAATATCAATGGGTTTTCCAATTAGGTGATTAGATTTCTTAACTAAAGAAGATATCTCGGAATCATTAAGTAAGTTAGTTTTTATACAAAAAGCATTTACTTTTAATTTTCTTAATTTTGAAACAAGCTCCTCAGCTTCTTTTTTTGATTGAGAGTAATGTATGATAATATCAAAACCCTTTTCTGCCAAATATAAAGCTATAGCTCTCCCAATACGTTTAGCACCACCTGTAATCAATGCCGACTTAGACAATTTTACACCCTTTTTAGAAATTACAAACTAAATTAATTAAAGTCTAAATTTAGAATATACAATTTTTTCATATATTGAATCAAAAATGCTATCTATTGATGCTTTACCAAATTTAGAAAAAAGTCCTCTTTTTCTTTCTAATTTTTTAAATTTTACATCTTCTCCAAATTTATCTGCAATAACTGTTTCCAAATGACCAATATCATCGATTAGGCCTAAATCTTTAGCTCTAGCAGCTTCCCACACTTCTCCAGTAAATATTTTTTTTCCAGTAATCTTTTCTGATCTTCTCTCAGTTACAAATTTTTTAAAGTTTTCATGTATCCCTTTTTGAATAGCTCTAAGCCTAACTACTTCTTCCTTTTTTTCAGGTTTAAATGGATCAAGCATGCTTTTTTCTTCTCCTGAAGTATAAACTCGCCTTTCAACTCCCTGCTTATTAATAAATTCATGAAAACCAAAGCCTGCAGAAATTACACCTATTGAACCAACGATGGAATTTTCATCTGCATAAATTTCGTTTGCTGAACATGCTAACCAATAACCACCAGAAGCTGCTACGTCTTCACAAAAAGCTAAAACGGGTATATCTTTTTTTTTCGATAGACGTATTATTCTTGCTGCAATGAGTGATGACTGGGATGGTGAACCACCAGGAGAATTCACAATGAGTGCAACTGCCTTCAATCGTCCTAATTCGAAAGCTTTATCTATTAAAGGGGATAATGATTGATCATTTATTCCTCCACCAAACCTTCCACCAGTGGAGATTACACCTTCTAAGCGAATAACAGCTACTACACCAGACTTTTTAAACTTATTTTTTAACCAGGACCATAATTTCATCTTAACTCCTTGATTGATATTAAAGAAATCTTTATAGAATTCTTGCAAACAGCATTGTTTGTAATCAGTTATATTTCAATCACGTTTATTAAGGTTTATTTAATAATCAAACATAATTTAGCAACTATTAATTTCGTAAATTTAAATGAAAAATATAAAATCTCCGTTAGATGGCTTAAAAGTTTTAGAACTTGCAAGAGTATTAGCAGGTCCTTGGGCTGGGCAATTACTAGCAGATCTAGGCGCAGAAGTAATTAAAGTAGAGTCTCCCATGGGAGATGAGACTAGAAAATGGGGAGAAGATAGTATTAATAATAATAGCTCATATTTCAAATGTACAAATAGAGGAAAATCATCTTTTGTTGCTGATTTTAATAAAAAAAATGAACTAGAAATGGTTCAATATTTGGCTAAAAATGCTGATATTATCATCGAAAATTATAAAGTAAATAATTTAAAAAAATATAAGTTAGACTATAAAAGTATAAAAAAAGTTAATAACTCAATAATATATTGCTCAATTACAGGATTTGGCCAAAACGGACCATTAGCCTTATTGCCAGGATATGATTTTATAATTCAGGCTATGGCAGGAATAATGAATATAACAGGAGAAAAAGATGGTCCACCAATCAAACCTGGTGTTGCTTATGCAGATATTTTTACCTCACTTTATAGCGTAATCGCTATTCAGGCAGCACTACATTCAAGAAAGAAAAATCGAGTAGGTAGTTTTATTGATATGTCATTATACGACACTCAATTAGCTGTTTTAGCTAATCAAGCCTCCACCTATTTGCTTAATGATAAAGAACCGAAAAGAATGGGTAACAGTCATCCTTCCATAGTGCCATACCAATTGTTTGAAGCCAAAGATGGTGAAATAATAATTGCTTGTGGAAACGATCAACAATTCAAATCACTTTGCAATGCTTTTAAATGGGATTTTGCAAATTCAGAAAAATTTTCAACTAACAAAAAAAGAATTCATAATAGAATTGAATTAATTAGTAAATTATCAAATAAATTAAAAAAATTTAAAAAAGAAAAAATTATCAAAATCTTGAACAAAGCAAAAGTACCAGTTGGAAATGTAAATTCTGTTAGTGAAGCTTTAAAACATGTTCAAACAAAATCTAGAAAAATGATAAAAACCATTAATGGTGAAAAATTTGTAAGAAGTCCAATACTCTACGATAACTTAAAATTAAATTATAAAAAAATAGCACCTGAACTTGGTGATAGCAATCTAATGATAAAGAGGAATATCTTATCAAACAAATTTTGGGAGTAATAAATTGAAATTTAATAAACTGGGAAATAGTGAGCTTCAAGTATCTAGTTTTTGTTTAGGGTCAATGACATGGGGAGAAGCAACTTCTGAAAATGATGGACACTGGCAATTAGATTTTTCATTAGAAAATGGAATTAATTTTGTAGATACTGCTGAAATGTACCCTACAAATCCATTACGAAAAGAAACAGCTGGAGATACAGAAAAAATAATTGGTAATTGGCTCAGAAAAAGAAAAAAAAGAGATGACATAATTATTGCAACGAAAGTTGTTGGTATTGGTAATAAAACTGTTAGAGAAGGAAAACCCATAAATGAAGATACCATAGAAGAAGCTTTAACTAAAAGCTTGAAAAGACTTAATACAGATTATATAGATCTTTATCAATTACATTGGCCAAATAGAGGTTCTTATCACTTTAGACAAAATTGGAAGTATAATCCTTCAAATCAAAATACCAAAAGGATTAAACAAGATATTTTTGACATTTTAAATTTTCTTTCAAAAAAAGTTAAAGAAGGAAAAATAAGAAATATTGGGTTATCAAATGAAACTGCATGGGGGACAATGCAATTTATAAAAATCGCTGATGAGAATAATTTTGATCATGTTATTTCAATTCAAAATGAATATAGCTTATTATGCAGATTTTATGATACTGATCTTGCTGAAGTGAGTCATAATGAAAATGTAAGCCTACTATCCTATTCACCACTGGCTGCTGGGTTATTGTCAGGTAAATATCAGGATGGAAAGATACCAGAAAAATCAAGGCTTAAAGCTTCACCTGGATTAATGGGAAGATTCAACCCTAGATCATTATTAGCTGTAGCTAACTATCTCAAAATTGCTAAAAAGTATCAATTAAATCCTATACATATGGCTCTTGCGTTTTGTGATACAAAACCATTTATGGGATCTACTATTTTTGGTGCTACTACCAATGAACAGTTAGAAACCATAATTAATGGTCTGCACGTGAAATTATCAGAAGAGGTTTTGAGTGATTTGGATAAAGTACACAGAGAGTTTCCTTTTCCAATTTAGTAAAAAATCTGACAAATGATTTCTGTAAAAAATGTAACTAAAATTTACTCTGACAATTTTTATGCTCTATCAAATATATCATTAGATATAAAAAGAGGAGAAATTTTTGCTTTGCTTGGACCTAATGGAGCAGGTAAGACTACCCTCATATCATGTATATGTGGATTAATAAAACAAACAAATGGACTTATTAAAGTTTCAAACTTTGATACTTTAAAAGACTATAGAAAAACAAGATCATTAATTGGACTTGTTCCTCAAGAATTTCCCTTAGACAGTTATGAAAGTGTTTTAAATACAGTAAATTTTTCAAGAGGTCTCTTTGGGCTAACACCTGACGATAAATATATAAAGAATGTAATTCAATCTTTAAAGCTTTGGGATAAAAAAAATTCTTCAATAATTACCTTGTCTGGTGGAATGAAAAGAAGAGTGCTTATAGCTAAAGCACTTTCTCATAATCCTAAAATTCTTTTTTTGGATGAGCCTACTTCAGGAGTAGATATTCAACTTAGAAAAGAAATGTGGAATATGATCCTTCAGCTTAAACAAAATGGCGTTACAGTTATATTAACAACACATTATATCAAAGAAGCAGAAACAATAGCTGATAGAATAGGTATAATTGATAAAGGAGAATTAATTTTAGTTGAAAACAAAGAAAATCTAATCAATAAGTTTGGAAAGAAATCTATTATAATAGAATTTGGAGAAAAAATATATGAGATCCCAAATCAAATTAAAGATTTTGATAGCTTTATTACTAATGATAATCTTTGTTTAGTCATTAAGAAATTAAAAAATGATAAAGATATTAGTATCACAAATGTGATTAAGATTATTTCTGAATTAAAGATCCCAATTATTGATATAAAAACAGAAGAAAGTTCCCTAGAAGACATTTTTTTAGATATAATTAGTGAGAGGGTATAAAGTGAATTATAATTCAATTAAGGCTATCTATAAATTCGAAATGTCAAGAGCATTAAGAACTATAATGCAAAGTATTTTAGCGCCTGTTCTTTCTACCTCACTTTATTTTATTGTGTTCGGCGCAGCAATTGGGACTAAAATATCAACGATTGATGGTGTATCATATGGAGCCTTTATTGTGCCAGGACTGATAATGCTTTCTGTTATGACGACAAGTGTTAATTTTGCAGCATTTGGTATATATTTACCTAAATATAATGGTTCAATTTTTGAAATTATGTCAGCCCCTATTTCAGCTTATGAAATAGTTATCGGGTATGCTGGAGCAGCAGTAAGTAAATCAATTTTGATAAGTGTATTAATTTTATTAACATCTACAATATTTGTTGATTTTTATATTAAGCACCCTTTATTGATGCTTTTTTTGTTAATTTTAATAAGTATTTCTTTTTCACTTTTTGGTTTCATTGTGGGTATTTGGGCAACAAACTTTGAAAAACTTCAATTAATTCCATTATTAATAATTACACCCTTAGTTTTCCTTGGAGGAAGTTTTTATTCTGTAAAAATGCTTCCGGAATTTTGGCAATTTTTTTCAAAATTTAATCCAATATTTTATGTAATAAATGGATTTAGATGGAGTTTTTTTGGTACAGCAGACATAGCTATTATTACTTCTTTAAGTTTAATAATAAGTTTTTTATTAATATGCTTAATTATAATTAGTTTGATTTTTAAAACAGGTTTTAGAATTAAAGGTTAGAGTAATTTTAAATTTTCAAATGTATTGGAAATTTTTGCATTATTTCTTTCCTTAATGACGGATTTAATTCGTCTTTTGTTGGGGTTGAAAGTAAATCTTTTGTTCTTTCTTTTGCTTTTAATAAAAGATCTGGTTTACCATTTTCAGCCCATTCTTTTGGACTAGTTCTATCTCCTAAAACCGGATAAATGTATTCTGTTTGCATTAAACTTAAAGTTTGATTGTGACCTAAATAATGCCCAGGACCATTTAAACAAATATCCCTCATTGTGTCTAAGCTTAAACTAGCGTTGTTTACATCTATTCCTTTTACACATCTCAATGCTTGACCAAGTAAATCATCTCCTAGAACTAAACTCTCTAAACAAAAACCTAGAAGGGAAGCATGCATTCCTGCAGATTCATACACCAAATTAAGTCCAGCTAATCCTGCCATAACATTTGATGTCGCCTGCTCCCAACCTGCTTGCATATTAGGTAATTTGGAATCTGCAATACCTGCAGCTGCACCTCCAGGGAGATTATAAAATCTATGCATTTGTGCGCACCCTGCTGTAAGAAGTGCCTGCTCACCTGATCCTCCAGACATTGCACCAGTTCTTAAATCTGAAACAAAAGGCCAAGTACCAAAAATAGCTGGAAAACCTTTTTCTATTGAATTTACGTATACTAAACCAGCTAAACATTCGGCGACAGCTTGCACTATTGCTCCTGCAATAGGTGCAGGAGCAGTTGCTCCTGCTTGACCTGCAGATAAAAGAAGAATAGGCATTCCTGATTTAATACATTCTTCCATTACTAAACAACTTTCAGTTGCAAATTTTAGAGGAGGTACAACAAAACAATTCGAATTTGATATAAATGGTTTCTCAAACCAAGAATTCTTACCATTAGATAATATGTGTACCATTTCCATAATTGGTTTTACATATGAAGCTTCAGTAAATGAAACTCCAACATGTTTACTTGTTCCAGCACAACAAGCAAAAACGGTATTTAAATCCATTTCAAAATTATCTATGATATCTCTACAAATCATGGGTCTTTGTAGAAAATGAATGTTATCAAGATGATCTGATAATTTAGCCGCAGCAAACAAATCTGAAACTGTACTATCCCTGTATTCGTTCGTTTCTAAATCAACAACATGAACTGCTGCACCAGCAGTTCCATAATGAACACGATTTTTTTTTAATAAAAGACTATTTTTATTCGAACGACTATGAAGTGTGAAATCTCTTGCAGCATAAGATAAGGTGTTTTCAACTAATTCCCTGGGAAATCTTATTCTTCCGTCTTCACCTAAAATTGCACCAACTGAAGTCATTGCTTTAACTCCACTTTCAGGTGCATCAGCAAGACCTATTTCTTCTAATACCTGTAGAGCTGAATTGTGAATTCTTAAAATCTCTTCATCAGTTAATGGATTATATGAACCTCCAATTAATCCAGGCTTTACAGGTCGTAACTCTTTGGCCAAAGGTGCAGACCTTAAAGCTTGCCTAGCACTTCTCCCACCTGATCTCTTATTAATCTCCTTATTTGGTATATCTATTTTCATTTATTACATTCTTACTCTTTCAGACTTTGGATCATACATAGGTTTTAAACTGGCTTCCGCAGTTACAATTTCTCCCGCCACATCTATACTGTAATCAAACGATAAGATTTCTTCATTAGATAAGTTTTTTGAATCTACATATCCTAATCCAATACAACCACCTAAAGTGTGGCCAAAATTACCTGAAGTTAAGTATCCTACAATTTTATGATCCCTCAAAACCGGTTCATTATGGTAAATCATTTTACTTGGATCATTTAATTTGAATTGTAACATTTTTTTACTTGAACCAACTTTTCTTTTATTAAGTATTGACTCTTTTCCTTCAAAATTTTTTTTGGACAAGTCTGCAGTAAAAGAAAGACCTGCATCAACTATATGATCTTCATCTGTAATATCATGACCAAAATGCCTATATGCTTTTTCAATTCTACAACTATCTAATGCATGGATGCCGCAAAGATTAAACTTCATTTCTTTTTGGAATTTCCATATTTCTTCAAAAACATGAGCGCACTGGTCAGAACTTATATAAATTTCCCAACCAAGTTCTCCTACATAACTCACTCGATGTGCTCTAGCTAAGCCTGATCCAATTTCTATATTTTTCCAAGTTCCAAATGGATGAGCTGAATTACAAAAGTTATTTGGAGAAACGCATTCTAATAATTTTCTTGAGTTAGGTCCCATTATTGAAAGTACTCCTTCTGAAGAGCTTATATCAATAATAATAACCTCATTAGAATTATTTTTTCTATTTAAATAAGATAAATCTCTTTGTAATGTTGCGCAGGGTACAACTAATAAAAAAGATTTTTCACCCAAACGAGAAATTGTAAGGTCAGATTCTATACCACCTTTTTCATTAAGCATTTGCGTATAAACAATTTTTCCAATTTGTATATTAATTTGAGCCGTACAAATCTCCTGTAAAAAATTTAAAGCACCTTCGCCATCTACCCTTATTTTACCAAAAGATGACATATCAAATATACCAATATTTTGTCTAACTGCTGTATGTTCTTTTTTTTGATTTTCAAACCAGTTTTGTTTTCCCCATGAATATTGATATTCTGGTTTTTGATTGAGATTTGAAAACCAATTAGCTCTTTCATAACCAGCCAATTCACCAAATACAGCTCCTAGATCTTTCAAATAGTTATGAAAAGGAGAACGTCTAATATTTCGACTTGTTTTTGGTTGAAGATATGGAAAATGGTCAGCATATAATAGACCTAAACTTTCCGTTACTCTTTCTTTTAAGTATTTACGATTAATTTGAAAAGGTTCTGCTCTTCTTAAGTCCACTTCCCAAAGATCAAAAGGTGGAGAACCATTATCAATCCACCTAGCTAACGCCATTCCAGCTCCACCAGAAGAAATTATACCAATCGAATTATATCCTGCTGCAACCCAGTATCCTTTACAGTTATTCGCTTCTCCTAAATAATATCTGTTGTCTGGAGTAAAACTCTCTGGACCATTAAAAAAAGTCCTAATACCAACATTATTTAATAGTGGCATTCTTTTTAAACCAAGAGAAAGTATAGGCTCAAAGTGCTCTATATCCTCTGGAAGCTGATCAAAACAAAAATCATCAGGAATCCCTTCCATCCCCCATGCTTTTGCTTTGGTCTCAAATGCACCAAGCATCATTTTTCCAGCGTCTTCCTTATAATAAGCACATTCATCAGGAACTCGTAGAACTGGTAACTGTTTTAGGTTCTCAATAGGTTCAGTTACAATATAGAAATGTTCACAAGCATGTAAGGGAATGTTTACTCCACTTCTTAATCCTAATTCTCTAGCCCACATCCCAGCACAATTGACAATAACATCTGAAGAAATAATTCC
>MDTB01112680.1_pt1 | contig 11784 bp, 11 predicted proteins | sample 811161 | NCBI WGS metagenome assembly MDTB01 (sample SAMN05326650, study PRJNA326480) | marine metagenome | isolation source: seawater | place: Mediterranean Sea | collected 2009
CGGTCTCTCCTAAATTTCTTTTACCCGATTGCATAGCCATTGCAAAACCTTTCAATTCGCCCCAGTGTTTAGCGTAGGTAGCAAATGTTTTAGAAGTATCTTCGTTATTATCAAGTTGTTCCTTTAGTTTATCTATATCTTTATAAACAGAACCTGCGTATTTGAAAACTGCTTCGGCTAAAACTTTTTCCCAGTTCTTTTCGATAGTTGAAGCCAAACTAACAAGTTTAGTTCTTTGAGAATCTGAGAGCCTATTTCCATCGGCGTTTGTAATTATTTGTCTACCATCTATGAATGCCTTAGTGACAGTTTCAAAATAGTTCGTTTTTCCTCCCTTATCAAAGGCGGAAGCATAATAAGAGTGTGCAAAATTATATTCAGATTTTAGATCAATTACGCCATCACTATTACTGTCGCCTGCTGAAAGGTTTTTCATTTTGGCTACTTCGTAATTCTCTTTTGCAGACAATTGTAATGAGTGTGCTGCGGCACCCCAATAACCAAAGGCTTCATCCCAAACATGCTCCTTGCCTGTGTAATGTGCCCCGTCTTTGTATGGTTTATTGTTAGGTTTGTTATCTGCACTTAGTTTTTCGTCTAGATAATTATCCACTGCTTGGTTGTAAAAAACTGCTCCCATAGCAAATTTTGATATCAATTGCGTATAATTGTAACCTGTAGTTTCATCTAATCCGCCTTTTGCATTTGATGCTTTTTCAATCATAAATTCTAATACTTCGGAACCTGTCATTTGGCCAGGCCAAGCATTTATAATTCCTTTAAAGGTTTTACCAGACAAGTTTTTACCTTTTGAGATGTCGTTGAGTGTCTTTTGTTTTATTGGAAAGCCTTCTTTACTTGCTGGGGCAATTACTGATAAATTCTTATCTGAACCTTTGAAGTAGGCCATCATATCTGTTTTACTTCCTTTTGAAGTAAGCTTTTTTAAGCTATCATGTAAAACATGCCTAGCAATTTGCCCAGAATATGAGACTGAGTTACTTTTAGAACCAGTATAGCCTTTTAATGTTACTGGGAATGGTCCATAAACTTTATTAGCTGCTTCTTCAGCGGTTTGAGTTGAGAAAAGGCTTCCGTTATAGGAAAATTGGGTAAGCCCAGCTGCCTTTGCTTTAGCAAATGCCTCTGAAAAAGATTCAGCATTTGCCGATAAACTTAGACTTCCCATTAAAAAAATTGAGGCTAGTAAAAGCCTTGGTAAAATACATTTCATAAAGTTCTTCTTTTTTTTAATCTAATGTAATTGGTGATTTTTTTTGATTTCTACCCTATGAAGAAACTCATTTTCGTTTAACTCCTTGTCAAATATGTCAGCCACCAAAGCCGCTTTGTGTACTAACTCGGCTACCATTCTACTTTTTACCAATAATGTGCCCAATAACATCGCGTCTTCAACTTGACCAGAACCAGAAAACATGATCAAATTTGAGAAAACATTTTCGTCTGCTCCAACTCGGTTACAGTAGGGCTGGTGCCTTACTATCGGTCGTCTGTAATGAGTGGCCAAAATAGTTATTAGGTCTGAAATTTGGGCACAGTATTTCTTATTTGTGAAAAGTTTCTAATTTCTAAAGGTATGCGATCAGCATTATTTTCAGTAAAAAATAAATCTGCATGTCTAAGTAATATTACACCTTTCCTTTCAAATTCAGACAAGGCGTCAAGGCTACTTACTGCTACTTCACCTGGGTTTTTATTTATTTTGTTCATTTAGTAAGTATTAGTTTATTTTGTTTTGTTATTTTTAACAGGTATGTCTCGTTGTCTAAAATTATTTTAGCCATCTTTGGGCTTGTCTCAGTCCCAATTAACTCCCTTGCATCATGAGTTTTTATATTATTTGGACGATTTTCAAACGTATCAATTTTATTCATTAATCAAGATCCTTTAAAACTTCACAATTAAGAATTCTAATGAAAAAAAAGAGTGATTTAAAATCAGATAGAATTTCTGTTACACAATCCCACATTGCCTTGTGATTTGTAAGATCAATGTATAAATCTCTGAATTTGTTTTCCATTTCCAATCCATTGCTTGCTAGATAGCTGTCCATAATGGATGGCTGATTTATTTATTAGCTATTAGTTCTTGAGTAAAATACTCTGGAATTTAAGTGATAACTAGAATCAGAGAAAATGTCAATCCTTATAAAATTACTCAAGATTAAGAATTTTTATAGTGAACTAGATCACTGTAGCATCTGTTGCGATTTAAGTTACAAATATGTTATATTTAATTTGTCAATTTATATGATTTTGAACGAAAGTTTTTGTGAAGGAAATTGAAGCACTAAATATATGATAACTAGTAAAGATTTAAAATTTATTGGTAGTAATTTGAAAAGACCTGAATGTGTTTTGGTTACTTCTGATGGTGCTGTTCATGTAGCAGATTGGAGAGGTGGCGTAACAGTTATTTCAAGAAACGGTAGGTCTAAAACTATTTTAGCCAAAGGAAATTTTAAAATAAAACCAAATGGCATAGCAATTCTTGCCGAACAAGATGGATGGCTGTTAACACATTTAGGCGATGAACGTGGGGGGGTATATCGTTTAACTCGAGAAGGTATTTTATATCCATATCTTGTAGAAATCAATGGTGAGCCTTTACCGCCCACAAATTATGTTCATATTGATGATTTTGGCCGTGTTTGGATTACGGTAAGTACTCGCATCAGACCTAGAATTTTGGCATGTAGACCTGATCACTCTGATGGGTTTATAATTCTTGTGGATCAGCACGGCTCAAGAATTGTTGCGGATAATTTAGGTTTTACTAATGAATGTGTAGTTAATCAAATCACAAACAAACTTTATGTTAATGAAACTTTTGGTAGGAGACTTATAAGTTTTGATATCGGAAAAGATGGTAAGTTGACCAACAAGGCAGTTATTTCTGAGTTTGGCTTTGGTGACTATCCTGATGGTTTAACTTTTGATATTGAGAATCATATATGGGTTACAAGTATTGTGAGTAACAGAATATATCGGGTTGCTCCTGATGGTAGCAAAGAATTAATCTTTGAAGATAGTGATAAGGATCACTTAAAATTTATAGAAGAACTTTACTTGAATGCTAAGCTTGAGCGTAAACACCTGGATGTTGCAGTCAGCAAAGCTTTAAAAAATATTTCAAGTTTAGCTTTCGGAGGTTTTGATTTGAAAACTATTTATTTGGGTTGCTTGCAAGGAACCTCGATAGCAGTTTTGAGATCGAAAGTAGCGGGCTTGGTTCCAGCCCATTGGTCTCCAAGAAAGTGGAAAGAGTTGAAAAGTCAATGAAGAAAAATTTAAGTGTTTCGGTTGTTGGTACCGGTTATTTTAGTAAATTTCATTTTGATGCATGGAGGCGTCTAAATGTAGATGTCAGGGGAGTTTGTTCGTTAGAAAAAGAAACTGCTGATGAAATTTCTGAAAAATTTACAAATTGTAGAAGCTTTTCAAATGTAGCTGAAATGTTAAAAGAAACACGACCTAGTTTCGTTGATTTAGTAATACCACCAGCGAACCAGTTAGAAACTATCAAAATCGCACTTGAGTATAAAATCCCCATTATTTGCCAAAAACCTTTTACAAATTCTTTGGAGGAGGCAAAAGAAGTCGTTGAAATGGCAGATGCAATGAATGTTCCCATAATCGTCCATGAGAATTTTAGATTTCAACCGTGGCATATTGAGATAAAGAAATTAATTGAGGCTGGTACAATTGGAGCTCCGTTCCAGGTTTCCTTCAGGATGCGTCCTGGAGATGGCCAAGGTCCTGATGCATATTTGAGTCGGCAGCCATATTTCCAGAAAATGGAAAAGTTTTTAATTCGTGAGACGGCTATTCATATAATAGATGTTTTCCGTTTTTATTTTGGCGAAATAGATAGTGTCTTAGCCGATTTAGTGAATTTAAATTCTAACATTTTAGGAGAAGACTCTGGGATAGTAATTTTCAAATTTAAAAATGGAGTACGTGGTTTGTTCGATGGTAACAGATTAGCTGATCATATTGCTGAAGATCGAAGAAGAACTATTGGAGATATGTTAGTTGAGGGCTCTAATGGTTGTCTGAGACTAAATGGTGATGGAGAAATTTATTTTAGAGCTTTTGGCAAAAATAATGAGAAAAAAATTAATTATAAATGGCAAAATATTGGTTTTGCTGGCGATAGTGTTTTTACTTTCCAAAAGCAGGTGGTAAAATCCATGTTAGAAAATCAAAGAATGGAAAATACAGCCTCTGAATATTTAGAAAACCTGCGGATTGAAGAAGCTATATATATTTCTAGTAAAACCGGGAAAAGAGAAAGTATCTAATTTTTGCAGACAAACTAGGAACGAAAACGACCTTACCTACTTTTACTGAAGAGAAATGAGAAAATGATAAAAAAAGAAATAGCAGTTTTACCAGGAGATGGCATCGGACCAGAAATTATGGAGTCGTGTATATCTGTCTTAGATAAAGTACAAGCTAAGATAGGAGGCTATAGTTTATCTTTTAATCATATTAACGCTGGTGCAAATAATTACAAAAATACTGGAACAGATATTTCTGAAGATGATTTTAGATTTTGTGGGGAAGCTGACGCTATGTTATTTGGGGCAATGGGATTACCCGATGTTTTATTTGATGATGGAACAGAGATAGCTCCCCATTTAAGAATAAGAGATGAATACCAACTCTATGCTGGCGTTAGGCCAGTCAAGGCATACCCAAATACACCGATAGTCTTGGCTGATGATAGAGCAAAAAAAATAGATTTTGTTATTTTACGTGAGTCTACAGAAGGATTATTTGCTTCCCGCGGTAGAGGGCAAGTTAAAGATGATCAAGTTGCTCATGATACATTGGAAATAACTAGAGAAACAACTGAGAAGTTATTCGATTTTGCATTTAATTTGGCACGTAAGCGAAAACAAAAACTCGGAAAGGGTGAGGTCATTTGTGTAGATAAATCCAATGTGTTTAGATCCTATGCTTTTTTTAGAAAAATTTTCAAAGAAAAGGCACTTGTAAATCAAGACGTAAGGGTTGGTTTTAATTATGTAGATGCTCAAGCACTTTATTTAATTCAGAGGCCTTGGGATTTTGATGTTTTAGTTATGGAAAACTTGTTGGCAGATATACTCTCTGATCTTGGGGGTGGCTTAGTGGGTGGAATGGGAATGGCTCCTTGTGCAGAAATAGGTCTAAATCATGCCTTATTTCAACCTGCTCATGGCAGTGCTCCGAATATCGCTCGAAAGGATAAGGCCAATCCGACTGCTATGGTACTATCTGGTGCGATGATGTTAGATTGGTTGTCTGAAAAGACAGGAACCATGGCACTAAAGGAAGCATCTAAGACGATTGAATATGTTGTTGAAGAAGGTTTTAGATCGATGCGAACTCAACCATGTGAGTTTGGGGGACCTCACGGTTTAAAAGCACATACCCAAGCTTTATTAGATATAATTGATGACCTGTAAATTATTTTTTATCTAACTTTAAGTTTCAACGTGACAAGATAAAAGTCATTAGTTTATCTGTAAGTTGATCGGGGGTGTTTTCTGCAGAGTTGAGTACAATTTCTGGTTTATCGGGAGGTTCATATTTTGAGTCTATGCCGGTGAAGTTCTTTAAAGTTCCCATCCTAGCTTTTTTGTAAAGACCTTTGGTATCACGGGCCTCGCATACTGATAGAGGGGCATCCACAAATACTTCGAAGTACTCGCCATCAGAAAATAGACTGCGAACCATATCTCTTTCAATTTTAAAAGGTGAAATAAAAGATGCTATAACTATTAAACCAGCATCTACCATTAGTTTCCCAACTTCTGCGACCCTACGAATATTTTCTACCCGATCTTTATCTGTAAAACCTAAATCTTTGTTTAATCCATGCCTTAAATTGTCTCCATCCAAAATATAGGTATGATAACCTATTTTGGCTAGCTTTTGTTCTAAAGCGTCGGCAATAGTTGACTTTCCAGATCCTGACATGCCAGTGAGCCATATTAAACGAGGTTTTTGATGTTTCATTTGCGAGCGGAGAGTTTTGTCTACTTTCATTTTATGCCACGAAATATTATTGGCACGTCTTAAAGCAAAATTAATTATTCCAGCTCCAACAGTGGCATTTGTTATTTTATCAATTAATATAAAAGACCCGGTAGTTTTATTTTCTTTATATGAGTCAAAGGCAATTGGACGATCTAATGATATTTTGCAGTAACCTACTTCATTAAGTCTTAGTGTTTTTGTAGCATGATGATCAAGGGTATTTACATCGATCTTATGCGATAGTTCTGTTACTTGGGCAGTTGCTTCAGCATTTGTAAAGCGTATTCTATAGGTTCTCTCTGGGAGTAACTCAGCGTTATCCATCCAAATAACCCAGGCAGAAAATTTATCAGCTATTTGGGCTTGTGAATCGGGAGTGGTTAGCAATTCTCCTCTGCTAATGTCAATTTCGTCGTCTAATAATAAAGTTATAGCTGTTCCTAATATAGCTGATTTAACTTCACCATTTGGTGCGATTATTTTTTTTACTTTGCTTTTCTTTTGGGAAAGATTTGCTAATAATTCATCTCCTACATTTATTTTTCCTGATGCTATATTTCCGCTGTAACCTCGAAAATCTAGATTTGGTCTATTTACCCATTGTATTGGAAGACGAAATGCTTCAATTTTTTTATTACTTTTAACAGAAATTTTTTCTAAATGTTTGATTAAAGTAATACCCTTGTACCACTTAATTTTTGAACTTTTGTAAAAAACATTATCGCCATTTAAAGCCGATAAAGGGATAAAAACTAGATTTAGATCACCAATCTTTTCAACAAATTTTTTATAGTCATTTTTAATACCTTCATAAATTTTCTGACTATTTTTCACTAAATCCATTTTATTAATTGCCAAAATTATATTTTTGATTCCCAGTAAACTAGTAATAAATGTATGACGTTTTGTTTGATCAAGAATACCTTTTCTAGCATCAATCAATATGATTGCCAAATCAGAATGAGATGCTCCAGTCACCATATTCCGAGTGTATTGTTCGTGGCCAGGGGTATCTGCCGCAATAAATTTTCGAGTTTTAGTTTCGAAGTAACGATAAGCAACATCAATTGTAATACCCTGTTCGCGCTCCGCTTGTAATCCATCGACTAATAGTGCTAAATCCATTTCATTCTTTTGGGTACCGTATTTTTTGCTTTCATTCCTTGTACTTTCCAGTTGATCCTTAAAAACAGTTTTTGAGTCGTAAAGAAGGCGACCTAGTAAAGTAGATTTTCCGTCATCTACTGATCCGCAGGTTATGAATCTCAAAAGGGTTTTTTTTGATTGATTATCTAAATAAGAGCTATATGTGTTGATCGGGGCTGTGCGTTTTTTTGAAGAATGCATTTTAGAAATAACCATCCATTTTTTTCTTTTCCATTGAGCCTATTTGATCCTGATCAATTAGCCTCCCCTGACGCTCAGAACTTTTGCCCCTTAATAATTCCATGATAATATCTTCTACAGTTTTGGCTTCCGACTCAATGGCAGCAGTAAGAGGATAACATCCTAATGTTCGAAATCGGATTTTCCTTGCCATAACAGTTTTTCCTTTGATTGGAATTCGTTTGTCATCAACCATAATTAATGTTTCATTAATTCTAACAACGGGTCGAGTTTTTGCAAAATATAGTGGAACAATTGGAATTTTCTCTTTTAAAATATAATTCCAGATATCAAGTTCTGTCCAATTTGAGAGAGGAAAAACTCTTACACTTTCACCTGCGTTTATATTGGTATTAAAAAGAGACCAAAGCTCTGCACGTTGCATCTTTGGGTCCCAATAATGAGCTTTTGTTCTAAAGGAAAAGATTCTTTCCTTTGATCGAGATTTTTCCTCGTCTCGTCTTGCTCCACCAAACGCTGCGTCAAACTTATGAATATCTAATGCCTGTTTCAAAGCCTCTGTTTTCATAATATCTGTGTGTATTTTTGATCCATGTGTAAAGGGATTTATATTTTTTTTAATTCCATCCTGGTTCTTGTGAACAATTAATTTTACATTATATAATTTTTCAATACTATCTCTGAAAGAAATCATTTCTTTGAATTTCCAGCCAGTATCGACATGTAACAAGGAAAAGGGAATTCCCCCGGGGAAAAATGCTTTGCTTGCTAAATGGAGCATCACAGCAGAGTCTTTTCCTATTGAGTATAACATTATCGGGTTCTCAAAGTTTGTTATAACTTCTCGCATAATGTGTATGCTTTCAGATTCCAATTTTTCTAAGTGAGTAAGACAGTCCATTGTTTACCTTATGATAAGAAAACTGATTACAAAATTCAGGATGTAACCGATATTAAGCTACTAATAATAGTTTATGAGTGCATATCAATGAAAAATATCTTTACTTAGTTATTTTCTTAAGCTTTTCAGTAAAAAAGTTTTTACAGTTGCAATTAATCAAAAATCAGTAGGAGCTCCGCCTTCTTTTTTACGCTTAATTACGTATTCTAGCAATTCTTCTTTTATGCTTTGCTCAATTGGTGGTGGCTTAAATTGGGAAATAATTTTTTTGAATAGATTGTGGGCTCTTTCAGCTGTCCATTGGGCTCCAGATATTTCCCATCCTTCATAATTTGTCCAGTCAGATAAAAAGGGCTCGTAGAAAGCTGTTGTATATCTATCTTGTGTATGTTGTACCCCAAAAAAATGGCCTTCTGCGCCTACAGATTTAATCGCATGAATTGCAATATCATCATCCGTAGTCGCTAAGATAGTTTTTTCCATGTAACGTTGAATCTGTTGAAGGATTTCACAATCCATTATAAACTTTTCAGGGCTAGCTATTAATCCACCCTCTAACCATCCCGCACCATGATAAACGAGGTGACTTCCTGATTGAACTGCTGCCCAAAGGCTATTAGAGGTTTCCCAAATAGCTTGTCCGTCTGGAACATTTGATGCACAAACACCCGATGATCGCATAGGTAAGCTATAGAAACGGCAAAGCTGACCAGTCATTTGAGTTGCTCTCATATATTCGGGTGTGCCAAATGCTGGGGCACCTGTTTTCATATCGACATTTGATGTGAAAGTGCCGATGACACACGGAGCACCTGGCTTGATTATTTGTGCTAACACTATCGCACTAAGGGCTTCAGCCAGAGATTGTGCGACTGCCCCAGCGATTGTAATTGGTGCCATGGCACCAGCCAAAGTGAATGGAGTTACTATCAGACCTTGGCTTCGTTTTGCCATTCTCATCCAACCATCAAGCATAGGGCTATCATGTTTTAAGGGTGAAGTTGAATTTATATTTGTGAACATTTTGGGACCGTCTGCGAACTCTTTTTGAGTATGGCCTCCTGCTATTCTAACCATTTCCATGGCATCTTCTACTCTCTCCTTCCCCAAGGAATAAGCATGTGTAACCTTGTCCGTCAATGTGAGCTTGTCATAAAGAACGTCCAAATGCCTGGTACTAGGGTGTAAATCAATTGGTTCAACTGGATACCCACCAAGAAAATGGATGCAGTTAAAATATTGACTTAGTTTTAGGAGGTTTTGACATTGCAGTCTCGAACCAGGAGTCTTTTTTTGTAATTCATAATCCCAGTAATTCGGAGGAGAAGAAACATTTCCAAATAGGAGATGATTTCCTCCTACAATAATTTTTCGTTTGGGATTTCTTGGTGTAATCGACCACTTGCTAGGAGCCCTCTTGATCTTCTCCATAACGAAGTTACGATCCATTTTGACATTTTGATTATTTACTTTGCAACCTGACTCTTTTAGAATTTTTAAAGCATCATAATTAAGGAATTCAATTCCAATTTCTTCTAAAATAGTCATTGCTCCTTTATGGATAGCGGTAATACCTTCTTCGTCCAGGGGTTCAATCGGTTTATCAATATTTGTTGGCAACCTCCAAGGCATTTGTTTAATCAATAAGCCTTTTTGTCGTCTATTATTTCCAGATCTTCCACCTTCTCTTTTCTTTGCCATTGCAGTTTACACAGCTCATTTTTAAATTAATATTTCAAGTAAATATTATAGGAAAGTCAAAATTTTTAAATGAGAATACCGACAGGTATAGGTCGTAAAAAGAATATCATCAAGAACGGGATTGGCATATTCCAGAGTAATGGAAAACAAAAACCTTAAATTGCGACACTTTGGAATTATTCTAGTAGTTTTAGCAGGTATTTTATGGTCTACTATTGGTTTAGGAATTCGTCTTATTGAAACGGCTGGTGTCTGGCAAATCTTACTGTTTCGATCAATAAGTTTGACGGTTTTTCTTTTCTTAATACTGGTCATTAAGGAACATAAAACTCCATTAAGATATCTTACCAGACTAGATTTAAATTTAATTGTTGCTGGATTGTCTCTTGTTATAGCATATTCTGGCGGTATCTATGCTATTCAAACTACCTCCGTTGCAAATGCTATGCTTCTTTTCGCTGCAGCACCATTTCTTACTGCAATTCTTGGACTTTTTTTCTTGAGTGAGGTAGTCAATAGAATTACATGGATTGCAATTTTTTTAGCTTCTTTCGGAATTATTGTTATGATTTCTGATAAATCTAGTGAGGCAGCTTTAGTGGGGAGCCTCGCTGGTCTTATCTCAGCACTTGGGTTTGCTTGTTTCACAGTAGCTCTTAGGAGGGGAAAGTCTCAAGATATGTTACCAGCCATTTTTTGTTCTGGTATATTTGCAATTGTGATAGCTTTATTTGCATGTCAATTGAATGGACTCACACTAATTTTATCAAAAAATGATTACATGGTAGCAATGAGTATGGGAGTGTTTCAAGTGGGTGCAGGTTTAGTTTTGTATACTCTTGGTTCAAGATCAGTTCCTGCTGCTGATTTAGCATTACTTGCAATGTTAGAAGTGATTTTAGGTCCATTTTGGGTATGGATCTTTTTAGGTGAGACAGTGAACTTTAGAACTTTAATGGGTGGCTCGATATTACTATTGGCAATAATTTTTAATGCAATTTTAGTCACAAAAAAAATACCTAATTAGATCAGTATTTATTATTCCAAACTGGAAATTTTATTAGGTAATTTGTCTATGATTAAATATCAATTCTTTGATGTTTAGTCTCGTTGGGTGAAAGAATAGCTTACAGTGTAACAAATATTCCTTTTAATGTTATGGCAATTCAAATTTGATCCGCTGACCTTATTAGTCGAGTAAGAATTGCAAAGCGTTCAAATTTAAAATGCAATACTATGATTAAGTATAGAAAAATTTACCAGAGAATAGGGTTACTAATGGGGATATGTCACCAAAAAAATGCTACCAAATATCCGATATGAACAAACTCACCATTGTTAAGCTCAACGGAATTTCTTGGCTTACATCAGGCTTTAGCAAAACAAGTATGATAATCTGATCAAAAATATTACCAAGACTTAAAAAAATATCATTTATAGTTTAATTGTTATATTGATGTATAATTGGTTTTTTAATTTTGAGGTTATTCTATTTGAATCAGAATCAGAATTTAACATGGTTCAGTATCAGAGATCTTACTTTTGAAGAGAAACAACTCGGTGTTCTAATTCCATATAAGTCAATTTTTTTAACTTGTCTTTTTATGATTTAAAGAAATCACTAATGGAATAAAAAAAGTTAAAAACACTAAGCGCACAATATGATGAAAAGCAATAAAAGCAGAATCAGCACCAACAAGTTGTCCCATTACTACCATAGTCTCTAAACCTCCAGGCGCAATTGCAATGAGGATTTCCAGGAACCGAAATTTTGTTAAATATGAA
>MDTB01136867.1_pt1 | contig 11784 bp, 12 predicted proteins | sample 811161 | NCBI WGS metagenome assembly MDTB01 (sample SAMN05326650, study PRJNA326480) | marine metagenome | isolation source: seawater | place: Mediterranean Sea | collected 2009
AACTACGGAGTCACTTGGTACTTTAGGGGGTGTTTCAAGCTCTGATATTTTTCGATCCCTCAGATACAACAAAGCCGATGTAAATGTTTCAAATCGTAACCCCGCTGCTGACGTATTATTTCAGGATGCAGGGATGTCCTGGCTTGAGGTCCGAAGAACCGACCTACCAAAATATGGTGGGTTATCTCTGGTTGGAGTGATTATTCTCTTAGGTATTTTTTATATACTTCGGGGGCCGATAATGATTGAGGGTGGGGCATCTGGCGAAACTATTCAGCGATTTAAGGCGATTGAGCGGTTTGGTCATTGGCTTTTGGCAGGTTCTTTTATATTACTAGGATTGACCGGAATTATTACCCTCTTGGGACGAATGGTATTTATACCTATAATTGGACATGAAGCCTTTTCAGTGATTGCGATTGGATCAAAGTGGATCCATAATAATGTGTCATGGGCATTTATGCTGGGGCTTGTGATGACATTCTGCCTTTGGGTGCGTCATAATATCCCTAATAAGCTCGATTTGATCTGGTTATCGAAAGGTGGTGGATTATTTTCAAAACATTCGCATCCTTCGGCAAAAAAGTTTAACGCGGGTCAGAAGATAGTTTTTTGGATGGTCATGATCCTTGGTGGATCGGTATCGGCTTCTGGACTATCGTTATTATTCCCGTTTGAGTTTCCAATGTTCGCTAAGACCTTCGCGTTGATTAACTCGACCCAAATACCGGTGCTTTTTGGATTCACAGATTTGCCGACCACGCTCCTGCCGCACGAGGAAATGCAGTATGCACACGTTTGGCACTCGATTGTTGCATTTGTAATGATGGCGGCAATAATGGCACATATTTACATTGGTTCAGTTGGTATGGAAGGCGCATACGATGCGATGGGTGACGGTAATGTAGATCTTGAGTGGGCAAAGCAACACCATGATCTATGGGTTGAGGAGGTTGAGAATCAAAAGTCGCCGTCAAAGGAGGAGAGCGAAGTCGCCTTTGGGAAGTAATATGACAAGTCACGAGTATGGCATCAAGGAAATTTACTAGTGTGAAGGTTATGCTAAGTTCTTTTTTTGTAATCGCAGTCATCTCTTTTGGTGCGTACATTGCGCTCCAAAACATTGGATATTCGTCTATGGAAAAAACCAGCGCCACTTCGGTTCGTGTCGATTAGCGTAATGGACTTCGGTTGTCTGTTACATGCCATTCAGCATTGAAAAAAATTGAGCTCGATTTAGATGTTTGATCTTGAAATCCAAGCTCTTGGTTTGCGCTGTCCCCTCCCCGTATTGCGCCTAAACCATCGAATCAAGGGTCTCGATAGTGGTTCACGGGTCAAGCTTATTTGTGACGATGTATCGTCTTTGTCAGATGTTCCAATGTTTTGTGAGTCTAATGGGCACCAAATTGAACAAGTAAAAAAAGAGGAGACAAGAAATGCTTCTGGCGGTTCCTGCATATATCATTTCTCAATTATAAAAGGACACAAATAGAATTGACAAATAAACACTACATATCTTTAGTCATTTTTTTTTCTTTTTGTTTGTCAATATATAATCCAGTAGTTGCTGATCAAAAACTGTCAATTTATGCCGCCCAACGTCTGATGGATACTGGTTTTTTTATGCATATTTCGCCCCGGTTTAAATTCCGTTCACGGGTGGATTTACAATCTGTTGTTGACGAGAGTGAATCCGACCTTTTAATCGAAGAGGGCCTTTTTAAAAATGATCCGCGAGTTTTTATGTCTGATGTTGACGGAACTAATTTTAGAATCAAGACTCTTAATAAAGAACCTCGGGTTGAGTTATTGGCAGAAAAATTTGTCGATTGGTTATTTAGTGAACCTGGTAAAAAAGCAATTGCAGGCTTCAAACATAACGGAAAACCTATTTTTTTTCCTGAAGTGGTGGCGGTTGAAGAAGAACAACTTATAGTATTTAGTGGTAATAGAAATCGGGGTTCCCAATTAGCAAATTCCCACTGTGAGCGCTGTCATGTAGTTGATAGAGACCGCCCGTTTTCCGGAATCGATAGTACTCCATCATTCCATGCACTGAGAACGATTGAAGACTGGCAAAGTCGTTTTACTGGGTTTTGGCTTGCCAATCCTCACCGTGCACTTATTACTGTGAGCGATTTAAATCAGCCGGACAGAAAAGCATCTCCTCTATCAATCGCACCTATTATCCTAAACTTGAAGGATATTGAGGACATTCTTGCCTTTGCGGCAAGCATTGAACCTGCAGATTTGGGAGCCCCCGTACTCTTTAGAAAATAAAATTGTAAGAAAAATTCGCCGGATACCATCTTTAGCTATCAAGATAGTCATCAGTAGTCCGAGTTCGTGGTTTCTCTCCAAATTTAAATGGAGAATTTTCATGATGATACTGAGCATTTACTCGGCAATCGTCGCACATTTTTACTAATTTAGTTTTGTCACTATTTTTATACATCCAATGTTTTCCTTCTAACTGCTTTACAATCCGCTCTATGGTAGATTTTACGCCAAAGGGTCGATTACATGAGATGCAGTTAAAAGGTTCTTCATAATTTAACACTCTTGCCGTCAAAACGTCTTTATTTGTGTTGAGGCGTGGTATCAGACTTATAGCGTCTTCCGGGCACGTTGATGCGCAGATACCGCATTGAATACAGGCATTTTCGGTGAAGTTAATTTCAGGTCTGTCAGAATGATCACCAATTGCGCCGGTGGGGCATAGTGAAGCGCAGGCGAGGCACAAAGTGCAGGCATCTGAGTTAACTAAAATTTCTCCGTAAGGAGAATGTTTTGGTAATGCGATAATTGGATTACAAGATTTCTCTGAATGATCGCTTAACTCTGATTCAAATAGTTTTTGAGCACTAATTCGGGTGATGTCTCGACGGCCACCTAGTAGCAGAACTGCGTCAGTAGAAATGGGGGGCGAAGGAGGATAATAAACAAATTTATCGAGTTCATCAGGATCTCGTGGATCGATCACCCTTATTCGATTAGGGTCTTGATTTGTCCCTTCCAGAATTGCCCGAGCTATCGAAAGTTCGGAATTTATTGTAAGACTATTTGTTTTTGGACTTTTAAGCACTAGTACATCACTAAACCCGGTAGTGATTGCCGCAAGTAACTCGGTGTGCCCGATACCCTCGATATGGGCGACGGACATCGGAATCATGGTTGGCGGTAGACCACGGCCGTATCTTGCAAAAAGCATGATAAGTTCTTGACCAAATTCAGTTTCATATATAAGAAGTTGCGGTGGTATGTTTGTTGTTTTTTGAAATGTTTCAGAAAGACTTTGTATTCTTTTTAGCAAGAATTCAAATGGGGGATCGTCAAATGAAATGGCGCCAGAGGGGCACACTGCGGCACATGAACCGCACCCCGCACAAATATCGTTACTTACATTGACGAAGTCACCAGCCGCCTGAATGGCTCCGGCGGGACAAACGTCAATACACTTGGTACACCCAATTTTTGAGGCTCGGGAGTGAGCACAAAGACTTTCGTTAAGCTTTACATAAAGTGGTTTTTCAAAACTTCCTATTAACTGTACTAAATCAAATAATTTTTTTTCGATTTCAAGGTTATTCGTTGGGTCAATCTTGAAATATCCATCGACCTTTTCTGGTGAAGCAAAAAGTGATGTTTGGGTCGTTAAATCGAAGATCAGATCACAACTCGATTTTGCTCCATTGATAAATTCACCAAACTTAAGTGAACCTCGACCGCCCATATTCAGTGGTGCGTAGTCATCGACTACAACAGCGAAGTTACCAATAGTACCTGAAGCACTCCTCAAGTTGCCAGCTGCTATATCGAAGTTGGCGTTCGGAATAATATAGTCAGATATATCGGACAGGAGACAAGTAACTGACAACATTGATGAAATTCTTTCGGCAACGTAAACAGCAATATCAGTTTCACCAATTACGAGGCATATTCCACTTGAGACTAAGTCCCGAACCGGCGTTAGAGGCTGGTTTAAGAGCGCTTCAGTAAATAAGGCACCTTGCTTTGCATTAATTAAATTTTCATTAGCTCCGTCAAAGCTCCAGCCAGCACGATCGCGTATATCTATTGTTTTCAAATTTTTGTTGGTACCCGCATGTTGATTAATTTCATCCTTAACATCGTTAAATTGAACGCTTTGTTGTTGGCAAGTTACTATAACTTGATCAAAGTTTTGTAACGATTTTTCCAGAATATTAATTTCGTCTCCGCAGAGATTAGTTGTCTTGATAACGGATTCAGATTGTGAGATTTCAAGAAGATTTTTCTCATCAACTGACATACTTTTCACACAATCGCATACTAGAAGCTGGCAATTTTTAGACATGCATCAAGGTCCCACTTTATTCAACAATTTGCTATTCTATATCGAATCGCAACAAATTTTCTGTTGTTTGGTACAGAAATATCATTTTCTTTAAATGAACCTGTTACGATCACGGTAATAGATTTTATGAAGTGTAAACTAATGAGTGACGAAAGCGATCGGACTTTAGAATTAGTTGTTGGAGTAATTGTGCGCAGGTCTCCAGGTATAACGCGTTGGGTAAAATGGCAATGGAAGCCTATTGCTCTTATTCCAGGAGCGACCGATACCTATTGGAAGGAGCTTCATAGAGATGGAGAAAATGTAGATTTCCATGCCTCTACCGAGATAATGACATTATACCGTTCTGATGTTGAGGCGTACCGTGTATCCTTATCGATGACCCCTCCTTCGGTGTTTGTAATTCTTGATCCAGATGATGACAGTCCGGCTGAGTATAGTGTTCAGTCAGTAACAGCATCAGCTTATGAGGCGCAGGATGCCTTAGATAGTGGGACCAGTATAGTGGAAGCGCTGGCTATCCCTGAAATTCTGATTAGTTGTATAGAAGAATTCACCTTCAGGCATTATAGAGACACGCCCTTTTTGAAACGTAAACGAGATTCAGCGGGGACTGGTACTAAACAAGATGGAGTAGGTGATATGAGGATTAGGCAATACGCGGATGTCTATCGTTCCCCAAGCACGGTAAGAAGCAGAAGAGACCATTAGTATGAGTCATAGAAGAAGTTTCTATGATAGGTGGTCTCGAAGAAAGACTATTAGCAGAGAAAACAATGAATCGGGTATTCACAAGGAAGTTGTTAAAAAAAATCTTGAACCGGTTGAGCAAGATCTTGGTAATGATGAAAAAGGCCATGAATTAACAGACGATCAACTCATTGAGAAGCTAAATTTACCTGATCCTGAATCCTTTGAACAAAGCACCGATTTTAAGGCTTTTTTAAGAAAAGACGTTCCTAATTCGATTAAACAAAAGGCAATGCGTAGACTTTGGTTTTTGAATCCAACGTTCGCTATTGTTGATGGGCTTGACGTTTATGATGGTGACTACACTGATGCGGCAACGGTGATTGATGGTCTTGCGACCCTTTACAGAGCCGGAAGCGGCTATGCAAAACAGATTGTGTCAGAGATAGATGATGAGACTGAACTGTTGAGAGATGATGTTCTGGAATCCGAACGATTTACAGATGACAAAGTGGGCGGGTTGTCATCATCGGATACTCAAGAATCAAAAAAATCTATTGAGGATGAAGTATCTCTCGAATTAGATGAAATATCGGTTGAATCTAATAAATCAGTTGAAAAAGATGATAACTTTGACTCGAAATCTGAAGATGTTGTTACACAAGAATTAGTAGATGAGCCAAAAAGTTATGAGCAAGTAAGACGTGTTCCTAGAATGTCTTTCAATCAAAGTTAGACTTACAATTAAGATCATCGTGAGATGAAATATTTATGAATTCGGTTTTTGGCGAGGCAACCCTGCAGGCGTTGATACTTATATACGAACTTGATCAACAGTTTGTTAACATTTTCTGGCTCACAATACGAGTGAGTATTCCTGCCCTTGTCATTGCGTGCGTTCTGGGCTTTCCTCTAGGAGCATGGCTAGCCGTCACAAAATCTAAGGCGCGTTCTTCAATTCTTGTCGTGCTAAACGCCTTGATGGGGATGCCTCCAGTCGTTCTGGGTCTGGGAGTATATATGATTTTATCACGTTCCGGGCCACTTGGCTGGATGGGTATTTTATATACCCCTATGGCAATGATCATTGCGCAAATAATACTGATAACCCCTATTATTGGAGCGTTATCTTTTCAGATTCTTGAGGAACTACATAGAGAGTATGAGGATCTTTTTGTGTCATTATGTGTTCCCAAATCATCAGCGGTTCTAGCCTATTTATATGATGCACGATTATCACTTTTAACAGTTGTTTTGGCTGGTTTTGGGAGGGCAATTTCTGAGGTTGGAGCTGTGATAATTGTTGGTGGTAATATTGATAATCTCACCCGAGTTATGACAACAGCTATTGCATTGGAAACTTCAAAAGGAAATTTCGCACTCGCACTTGCACTTGGCATGGTGTTGTTAATTCTGGCATTGGCGGTGAACATCGTCGCTCAGGTCTTAAAAGGTTCATTTTCGGTAATATCCAATGGCCGTTGATTGTAAGGACCCTTTAACGCTGTTTCCTCTTTTGGCAAAGGGCATCAGTTTTTTTTACAAAAAAGAGGTATTACTTAATGACGTTAACCTTACTTTCAATGATAACAATCTCGTTGCGGTTATGGGACCGAATGGAGCCGGTAAAAGTCTTTTGTTAAAAATTCTTCATGGTTTAATGAAACCAAGTCATGGAAAAATTTCGTGTGGTGGTTCGGAGATGACTTTGAGGCACCGTTTAATGCAGGGAATGGTATCACAAAAATCAACTTTAATGAGACGAAGCGTGGCTGAAAATCTCGATTTTGTAATGCGATTGAGGCGTACCTTTGACTTGGGTGTGAGAAATGAACTTCTTGACAAAGTTGCCCTATTGGGGAAGCAAAAACAGCACACAATGAGTCTCTCGGGGGGTGAGAGGCAACGGCTTGCTTTGGCAGTTGTCTTGGCAACAAAACCAAAACTTCTTTTTGTCGATGAAGTTACTGCCCACATGGATCCTACATCAACCCGGCTCATTGAATCCCTTCTGATCAGTCAAAAAGAAAAAGGTACTAAAATCATTTGTGTTACGCATGATATTGGCCAGGCTAAACGTTTAGCGGGCAAGATTATTTTTATGCATGTCGGCAGAGTTATTGAAGAAACGGATTCAAAAGAATTTTTTTATAGGGCTTCTACTAAAGAAGCTCGCGACTATCTTGCCGGAAAGCTTTTATTATAATAAAAGTATAAAGAAAATTAGATTAGACCGGGTTTGAAGTTGAATTTACCAAAAAAAATTTTCTTATTATTTTGTTTAAAATTAATAGTCGCCTCTGTTTATTTAACCGCATCAGAGTTGCCTCGTGTAATCGTTCAATCGACCACATCCACCGCCAATTCTGGTTTTTTTGAATATATTAAGCCGCATCTACTTGAGCATACTGGTATTGATTTATCAGTAGTTGCCGTTGGTACCGGACAGGCTATAAAAAATGCAAAAAATTGTGATGGGGATATGTTGCTAGTTCATTCGTATGAAGCCGAAAAAAAATTTGTAAAATCTGGGTTTGGTATCCAGCGATTCGATTTGATGTATAACGATTTTGTTTTACTGGGCCCTGCTTCTGATCCGGCGAGAGTCAGCAGTGTAAAAACTATTGAGAAGGCACTCAAAAAAATTGCATTGATGGAGAGCTTTTTTGCTTCAAGAGGCGATGATAGCGGTACACATAGAGCCGAATTAAAACTCTGGCGCCTCGCAGGAATTAACCCGGTCCTTAATTCTGGAAAATGGTACCTTGAAACTGGATCGGGGATGGGAGCAACGCTAAATTTTGCAGGAGAAAGAGAAGCGTACGTGCTAGCAGATAGAGCTACGTGGCTAAGTTTTCGGTCAAAAAGACACCTTAAGATTCTATTTGAGGGAGATAAAAAATTATTCAATCAGTACGGATTGATTGGTATAAACAAATTGAGGTGTCCTCATGTTGACTCAGGATTAACAAATTCTGTAATTGATTGGTTATTGTCAGAAAAGGGACAAGTGCTAATTGGTCACTTTAAAGTGGATGATCAGCAGTTATTTTACCCTAATGCTGAAGTTAGTTATGAAAATTAATCGAACTAGTTTTTTTCTTTTTTTCCTTTTTTCAATCACTAATTTTCTTTCAATGTCAGTTACGGGTTTTGAGAAATACACCGGTCACGGGGGGCCTGTTAAGAGTTTAGCGATATCGGAAGATGAAAAATTTATAGTTAGCACTAGTTTTGATTATACAGCTGTTATCTGGAAAATGCCTGAGGTAAAAGAGATTGCAAGATTGGTCGGTCACGATGGTGCTGTTAATGTAGCCGCGTTTTCTCCTAACACGGAATGGCTAGCTACTGCTGGAGATGATAACAATATTTTTTTGTGGTCGCTTTTGGAAGATACACAAAGAAAATCTCAATACTCAGTGCATTCGGTTGGAAGTTCACATACCGCGAAGATCGTAAGTATTTCTTTTTCTTCAACTGGAGAGGAGTTGGTTTCATCGAGTTGGGATGGTTCTTCTATTATTTGGGAGGTTCCTGAAATGGAACCAAAAAAGATTATAAGAGGACACAAAGGCGCAATAAACGCGTCTGATTTTGCTTATTTAGATCGAGAACTTATAACGGCTGGTCGGGATGGGCAAATAAAGCGCTGGAAGACGGATACCGGAGAATATCTCGGAAGCTTCGTAAGAAATGGTTGGAGCATCAATGTAATGGATATTAATCCTGAAACTAATTTGATTGCGTATGGGACTTCAGATGGATTAATGAGAGTCATTGATATTGAATCTGGAGATGAAAAAGTTCGGTTTTTTGAAGAGGGGGTCCCAATCTTATCCCTCTCAATATCAAATGATTCTAAACGGGCGGCGTTTGGAGATGCCAGAGGAAAAGTTTTGGTCGCTGATATCAATAATGGTGCATTGTTGCATGATTTTGCTGCGGCATTTGGTCCGGTCTGGGGTTTGGCTATTTCTAATAGAGATGACGAGTTTATCTATATTTCAGGGTTAGATGATTTTTTTTCCAGATGGGAATTGGGGGAGTTTTCATGGCAACATTATAATGAAAATAAAAAGGTGCGTCGATTTCATGTTGAGGATCAGTTTGATAACGGTGCTCGACAGTTTGCTCGAAAATGTAGTGTTTGCCATACTCTCGTCGAGGATGGAAAAAGGCGTGCGGGTCCAACGTTATTTAATATTTTCGGTCGTAAAGTGGGTGCTCTGAGAGATTATCCTTATTCAAGAGCCCTCAGAGACTCGAACTTTGAGTGGAATGAGTCATCAATTAATGAGTTATTTAGGGTAGGTCCCGATGTCATGACACCTGGAACAAAGATGCCAATTCAAAGAATTAAAAAATCTCAGGACAGAATTGATTTAGTTGATTTTTTAAAAAGGGCTACTTCAGGTTAGTTGGGCTATAAAGACTAAGCGTACTTTGCTTTGAAGCTTATCATTTTAGGATTTTTAATGTTTTTTGACAAGATTACTGGCCATCTTGATATTAAATTCAAATTTCAGGCCTCTGAAGGAAGGCGCAAGCGAATTCTGAGTCGACTTGAGCGAAATTTGCAGTTTTTTAATGAAATGCAAATCTTATTTAATGCAGAAATTATGATCTGTGATAACAGAAAAAAACATGATTTTATAGTTCTTGAGCTAGTCAATTATCGGATTTTTTTCCAAGAAAAATCGGATAATTTAGGTCTTTCGGGATGGAGAGGAGAATTGAAATATTTTCCTATCGATAAAATGGATGAAAAGAAATACCAAGAATTAGACAGTTATTTTATATTTCATATAAAAAATGCTTCTTCAGAAAATTGCATAAAAATGTGTTTTAATATTTCGACTTCGATAGCAGAATCTATCCCAAAAGATCCAGATCAATTGAATACTTTATATAATCTTGAAAAAAATGAACTGGATTTTGTCGAAGCTAAGCGGGCTATTCTGTGCATGAGAAAAGAAGTGGAAAGCGTTCTTGAAAGTTGAAACTGAAGATTTATTTAATCTTGTAAAAGAAGCATTCTTAATGGTATGACAAAATTCACTCCGGCGTCGATGTCGGCATCTTTAGTATAAATTGTGCTAATCATTCCAAGGAGTTCCCCATTTTGGTCTACCAAGGCACCCCCAGAGCTACCAGGATTTACAGCGGCATCGGTTTGTATAAAGTCCTCAATTTGATTGAATCCTAAATTTCTTCGATGCAGTCCCGAAATAATACCGCAAGACAGGCTTGGGCCTAATCCGAAAGGATTGCCAATAGCACAAACATGAGACCCAATTTCAAGAGATTTTTCACTGTAAGCTAGTGATAGCCCCTCTAATTCCGCAATTAGTATCGCTATATCTCTTTTCCAGTCTATCTTTTGTAGAGATGCTGAATAGGTTGAACCATTGAAATTTATAATTTCTATCGATGTTGCATTATTTATAACATGGGCTGCCGTAAAAATAATATTTGTTTTACCGCCATTCACTGAGAAATAAAATCCTGATCCCTCAGGTGAAGTTCCGTCAGGTGCTCCTCGTCCTGGCCTAGAGAATCCAGGCCACGTCGGGATTACAGAAACTATTGATTTATGTGAATTTTTCCAAGTTAAGGGACCATGCTGAGCAACTACAACTCCGAACATCAAACTTGAAGAAATGGCGGCAAAAGTAAATATGATTTTAAATTTCATAAGTTATCTATCTTAATCATTTTTGACTTAACCTTTTTGGCAAGAATCTTTGATTTTATCGATTTTTTTGGATCCTTTATAAGACCAAAAAAATCGAATAGAATTTCAAATTCATCGTTTAACAGTGCATTTAACTCACCTTTTTTTAAAAGAAATTTATGGTTTTTGGGCCTTCCATATTTTTCATTTCCTATTCCAAAGGTTTCATAAATTAAAAAGCCACCTAGTTTGACTAGTCTCATAAGGTCTGCGAGGCGCTCTCTATGGAGATAATTGCATACTATAACCACATCAAAACGCAAATTTTGAAACGGCCATTCCTCGGTATTTTCAAGATCACATTGGAGAGTATCTATTTTCCCTTGTTTAGATAAGTAACTGAGTGCATCTCGGTTTTTATCTATGGCAATGATGGAGTTATTCTTCGCTAAAGGGATAGAGTTTCGACCAAATCCGCAAGCGAAGTCTAAAATTTGTAGATTTTTTTTAAAAAAGATATTCTGTTTCAATATCCATTGAGATGGTTCTTTATCAACTGCGGAGGGGGTGTTTAGGTCCATATTCACCATCCTATTTAACAAAGGTTATTATAGTTACTTTGGTATATAAGAATCTTTCCAGCGAAGAATAATATTGAAGCTCAGAGAGATTCGATTCTCATTAGATAGGTTAGGATGAACGAAATGATGAATGAAAGATGGCCAGATTAAAAGTTCCCCAGCAGTCGGTTGAATTCTGAATTCAGGATCAACATTCGGATCGGATTTAATCGCAAGCATATTTGCTTGTGGTCTCGGGTCAAAAAAGCTTATGGCATTTGGATCTCTATCATTCCGGCCGGGAAGATCAACCTGAATCTGGGGAACTTTTATATAGTAAGTGCCACTTAACCAAGAATGCGGGTGGTTATGCAAGCTATGATAATCTCCAAATTTATTAATATTCGGCCACCCTTGGATACTAAAATCTAACTGATAGTCGATGCCGATATGGCGTGCATAATCCAGAACTGCGTATTGAAAAGAGTTCTTAAGCCATTGAATAGCCGGATGGCTGT
>MDTB01023965.1_pt1 | contig 11782 bp, 14 predicted proteins | sample 811161 | NCBI WGS metagenome assembly MDTB01 (sample SAMN05326650, study PRJNA326480) | marine metagenome | isolation source: seawater | place: Mediterranean Sea | collected 2009
CTTGGAAAATGACTGTATTTATAAGTAAATTAAAAAAAAGGAAAAAGTTACAAAATAATGTTTACTTATCAAAAAGTATAATTATTTGTAATAATTCATATAAACGATATTTATTAGAATGGATATTTTATATGCAAAGTCCAGTAGCACCTGTATATATAGTTAAAAATAATGACATGGCTACACAATTGTATGATAGTTTGTCTTTTAATAGATATTTTTATCCTTCATCTGTATCAGCTTATTTTCCAAAAGATAGTTAAAGATAAATAAATAATAATAGTATAAATGAAAGAACTATTATTATTAAGCTGTATAGTGCCAACAATAATAATGGCATCAACGGGAGGAAATTGCGAAAATGTATGCAAATACCAAATAGATAATTATTGGACACCGTGTCTTGAAGATAATTGTCCTCAAATAAATGATATGTGTCCTACAAGAAATGCAACAACATGTATATGTAGTAAAGATTGCCAGATGTGTGTAGATGATTTATATAATGAGTGTGGTGGTTGTACAAATAAATATGGATTTGATTTTGATAAAGAATTGGGTCCAAAATATAAGAGTCTTGCAGAGGATATGGGTTGTAATAGTGGTGTAGTAAATAATCAAATGAACGGATTAATAATAATAAGTATGTTGGCATGTGGAATATCGTTATATATATTGTAAAATAGTGCAATAAAGTTGGTTTGAAATAAAAACTATGTTTTAAAAAGTTTGAATATACCAGGTCGGCGATATATATATGCCACTGGTTTATTACTGTTTATAAGTTCTCCTTTATCATAATCATTACTATTATCACTATCACTATCATCATTACCTACTATAACATATTTTTTTTGGTTAAATCGTAACCATTTACAAAAGGACTTATTTTTAAATTTCCCTCTAAAATTAGATTTCTCATTTATTTTATCTTCATTTATCATACCAACCATAGCAATCATAACATAGTTGTCTATAATATATTTTACTAATAACACTTAAATATAGATTAGTATTTATATAAAATGGAAAAGTATAATGAACAGTGCAAAATAGTTAGACGTAAAATAGAGAAGGCAATAGAAAAAGGAGTTAGTATTGTAATTTGTGGTCCTGAGTTTAGTGGAAAAACACATATAAGAAATATATTAGATATTATATTACGACAGAATGATTACACTGTATATTATGGAGTAGACCATTACAAACAATATAATAAGTTTCATGGGAAAACATATACAGATGACAAATTTTGGATTGAAGAGAATAACAATAATGCGTTAAGTGATATATTGAATCATTACGAATATATAGAAACGACTTTGCAGTATCCTGAACTATGTACAAAAATTGATATAGAAATTTAGTGTAAGTATTATTATATATAAATGAGTAAGTGTACAAAAAACGCTTTAGAATTATTTGGTAATGATCATTATACATATATAAATCAAATATTTGGAGATGAAACAGTTCGTCAAATCATCAAAGAATCATATGCACCACGTGATTGGAATTTCGTAGTAATACCTGGTGAAGGAGATTTCTTGGGTTCAGACCATCATGTATTAGAAAAAAAGGGAAAAAATGGAGAAATTATACAATGGTGCAGCGAAGACGAAGGATTTCAAAAAACTAAGATCAATAAAAACGACACATTATGTCAAAGTTATAGTTTATTAAAGTATTTGAACAAACCAATTGATAAAAATATGAAAGAACGACAAATGGAAATGATAAAGATGTATAGAAATATACTAAGCCGTGACCATTTTAAAAAAGAATTTAAAAAAGTATATAATCAAATGAAACAACTAATAAAAAAAACAAAAATAGATAACCATCCTGGCATATGGATAGATTATACATATGAAGAACCCGAACCATATTTGAATAAGGAATTTAATGCATTATATGCTGAGATTCATAATACGTTAGATACATGGGAAAACTATGGATATTCATATTTCATAAAGAAAGGAAAAACATGTCCAAAGAAAAAATAATGTAGTTATTTTTTAGATTTTCTATGTTTTTTTGTTTGTTTTCCAACTTTTCTACTTTTTTTACTTTTTCTACTTTTTTTATTCGTTTTTCTTTTCTTCCCACCAGAACGTTTATATTTTAGTATTGGATATTTATTATGGTCAACTGGTATGAATTCATTTTCTTCTAATGACGGAGATTTACGCCAGTTGTAATCACTACTTGCAGTATTTGCACTTTTGCTTAAATCTTTATAACTTATAGGAGAAATACTTGTTGCCAAATTTGTAAATTCAGGGTCAGGGTCAGGGTCACCAGGGTCATCTATTCCTGATTGAGAGATCACATCTGCAAATTCATCGGCAGGATCTCTATTTTCGTCTTCTTTACCTTTATGATTGTCTTTACGATTGTTTTTACGACTCATATAAAATATAATATGATATTATTTTTGATATCATATTATTTATATATTCCAATAAAAAACATTGAAGTTTTTATTTTTATGCTTAGGTGATTGAGTAATTATTGTGCTTTTTCTATTATTTCATTAATTTTTATTTGTGATTCTATTTGTGCTTTTCTATGTTCATTATTATGTGCTATTTTTATTTTCATATATAAATTTTATGCTGCAGCTGCCTTCTTCTTGACAACCTTCTTCTTAGGAGCTGGTGCTGGTGCAACTTCTTCAACAGGTGCTGCCTTCTTGACAACCTTCTTCTTAGGAGCTGGTGCTGGTGCAACTTCCTCTTCCTCTTCCTCTTCCTCCTCCTCCTCATCACTATCTTCAACATTAGTATCAACAGCTGTTGTAGTTGCTGGAAGAGGAGTACCTTCCTCGTCATCATCTGCATTTGCTTGAACAGGTGTATCCATTTTCTTAATCTCATCAGCAGATAGTTGAATATGACATTTACCAAACACACTAACTACCTCACGGGGCTTAACTACACATTGGTTTACCTTCCAAGTAACTCCCCAGCCCTTACCACCAAACCATAGACCACCACATTGTAGAACTGCTGCAACTTGGCTTTGCTTAGGCACAAAATCCATTGGTGTCATATTCTCATTATCACAAGGAAATATCAAATTATTCTGGGTATCATATACCTCAACACCCCACTTGCTATTATAGTTTGGTACACGTGCACGAATAGAAGGTGATTTGGTTGTGTCAATCTTCTTAGTAAGCTTATCCTTAGAATACTTTAGGAATGGGAAGAAATTGTGCTTAACAACTTCTCTTGACAAGTCCTCACCAAACCAAGCATCACTGTACTTAACTGCATCATCAAGGATTTGATTCTCAAATGCCTTCAACTTTGCAAGAAAGGTATCAGTAGCAGCTGTAGTGTAATCACCATTAGGAAATACCAAAGACATACTAAACTTACCATCAGACTCTCCAGTCTTTTCATCAACATAATCACTAATTCCCCATGTCATCATGAGAGGAGTAGAAATATGAAGTGAACGATTAGATTGTGTGCTAATAATATTAATTGACTTCCCCCCACGGTCATTAATCTTAGGTTGCATATAGCGGATAGAGGAAGTATTCCAATCACTGTTGTTCAAAACGATAGGTGCTGAAGGCTTAGACATTGTAAATATAACGAGTGTATACAAGTATACAATAGATTAGACAAGTAGCTTTAAATCAATTTTTTACATTATATAATCAATAAGTATTAGAAGAAAACATGTTTACTGCATTTATGGTGTATTGTGTTATAAAAAATATATATATTAATATAGTAAAAATACTAATAAATAATGTATATAGATATTATAATATAAGAAATATATAAATGTCAAATACCGACCCTGCAGATATATTATTAAATACAATAACATTAGATGAAAACATAATAGATGTAGTACCAAAAAAACCAAAACCTAAAGTAAAACCCACGCGAAAGAAATTAGAAGCATTTACATACACTGATTATGTAAATGGTAACATTATAATGAAATCTTATACAATTCCTATTTTAAAGCAAGTATGTAAATTTCATAAATTGCATATTTCTGGAAAAAAGGGGGTATTAATAGAACGAATTACAACATTATTTGAACGAATAAAGAGTGCGATTATTGTACAGAAATATACTCGTAGACAATTTGTGAATAAAATAATACAAAAAAATCGCGAGTTCAGTGAAAAGCGTAATATGTGTACAAATACGACAGATTTTTCAACAATGGAACCATTAAATGAAATAAGTAAGGAATATTTTTATTGTTATACAGATATAGACGAATTTGTATATGGATTTGACATAACATCATTAATAGAAATGATACGTAAAACCCGTAAAATATTTAATCCATATACACGAACCCCTATTACAAAAAGACATAAAAATGAAATAATAAATCTGTATAATTTATCATTGTTAGTATACCGAAAAATGCGAGAGACAAATGAACCATACATAAATCTTATACAAAATAATCATAGACTTGTCCATAACCGTTATAGAAATTTAATAAATAGAATAACAAATGAATTTAATAATAGAGAAGTTAGTTCTTATTTGAATTATCGTCCAATTGCAAATATAGAAACGATTCCAACTATATATCATGAACAATATCAAGAACTAGAAAATATGCGTCAACTATCAATAGCTGTCCGTATTAATTCATTATTTTTAGAAATAGACCAATTAGGTAACTATACAGACCAAACGTGGTTTACTAATTTAACACATATGCAATATGCCCAATTATATCGGTGTTTTTATGATATATGGAATTTTCGTGGACAAATCTCCTATGAGGTAAAGAATGATATATGTCCAATACATGGTCCTTTTGATGGTATATTTCCAAATACGGTAAGGCACATGGATTTATCCACAACTACATTAAAAACCGCATGTTTGATTGTATTTGAAAATTTAGTATATAGTGGTATAAATGTTGAAATACGTAAAATAGGTACATTAATAGCCCTGACTGCATTAACTGTAATTTCACACCCGGCTCGTACTGCAATGCCGTGGTTATATGAATCAATGATTTATTAAATACACGATATCACCTTTCTAAACTTTATACTAAATATATATAAAATTTATATTGTACGCATTTTTATACTGTGTTCAGTCTGTAATAAAAAATATATTAATACAATTTATATATATTCGTGTAAACATACTTAAAACAAAGGTGTGTATGTAGTATATAAACCCAGAATGGTTAGAGCATCTAAGACTACTACTGATTCCGCCCCTGCCCCCAAGGCAAAGACTTCCAAGAAGGCAGCTGCCGCTGCCGCTGCCCCACCTGCTGCCCCCGTCAATGAGGTTAAGCTAGCTCCCGTTGCAGAGCCTACTGCTCCTGTCGTTGAGACTCCTTCCATCATTGTAAAGATGGCTGAGTTCAGTTCTAAGTTGCAACAGCTTGCTGGTCTATTTGTCACGGTTAAGAGCGATTACAAGACCCTTGAGAAGGCAATGTCCCGTGAGATGAAGATTGCCGCCAAGGCTTCCAACAAGAAGCGCCGTAGCACCGGTGACAGAAAGCCATCTGGTTTCGTCAAGCCTACTCCTATCAGTGCTGAATTGGCTCACTTCCTTGGTAAGTCCATTGGAACTGAGATGGCTCGTACTGAGGTAAGTAAGGAGATTAACACTTACATCCGTTCTCATAACCTTCAAGATAAGGACAATGGTCGTATTATCCATCCCGACGCTAAGCTAACCAAGTTGCTTAATGTTGCCAAGGGTGATGAGCTCACTTACTTTAACCTCCAGCGTTACATGAAGCACCACTTCCAAAAGGCAACCCCTTCTGTAGCTGCATAAATAGAATAATATATTCCTATAAAAAGTTAGAAACTCTATAAAAAGTAAAAAATATGGTTAAACAAATAAACACCTTAATCACATACTAAAATATAATAAAAATGAATATCTTATATTATTACTGCACTATAAAAAATAAATATTACTTACAATAATATTTATTTCAATCTATAATTACAAAAAAAAACTATATACAGTTTTTTGTTTTTTATTATTTATATATTTATTTTTGTTCCAATTTTGCAGCTTTCTTTGCAGCCTTCTCATGTTTCTTTAAAGCTTCCTCATTTGCCTTTTTAATCTTTTCAGCCTTCTCCAATTCTTTTGCCTCGCGATAAACACGAGTCTTTTTATCAATATCAATTTGATGATTATATGTCATAACTTCTCTTGTTTTAGAACATATTGTGCGAGGGTGTCCCTCTCCAAATAATTGACATTGAAGCATAACAATCTGTTTATACGTTTCTGATGCCTGCTTATATCGTCCAACCTTTTGTAACTTATTGGCCAATTGATTTAACATCTTAATCCGGGTATTCGGTGCAACAGATGGCTTGTCTAATTCTTTATTGATTGCAATCAAATGTTTAACTTCAGTTTGACGAGTCATGATATAAAAGATATAATAAATGATACAAGTTATTACACTACCAGCAAAAATCAATTTTTTACATTTAATCAAATAACCAACATTAGGTGAGAACATATTTTATACTAATGTGTATCAACCATAAAGTATTTAAAGTTCTATTTTCAAATACTTATATAATGGATAGTGATTTTGAAACCATAAATATATACGAAGTATTAAATGAATATACTAATAAAATAAATCCAGTTATTTATATTTTAACACCTTGTTTTGGTAGTGTTTGTTTTGTAAATTATATAGAATGTTTAATGAAAACAAAGGAATTATGTAGAGAATTAGGAATTAGGTTGGAGGTTTTATTTTGTAAAAGTGATAGTTTAGTTACCCGTGCCCGAAATAATCTAATAGCAAAAGCTATGAGTGATCCAGATATGACACATATGTTTTTTATTGATAATGATATAACATGGGTTCCAACAGATATATTGAAGTTATTGATAGCAGATAAACCAATCATTGGTGGTATATATCCATATAAAAAATACAATTTTGATAAACTGTTACCAACAGAAAAACAACCAAATCAAGTACAAGATATGATCGATGTAAAAAATAATTCACATCTGCACGAAATAAATGATAAAGATACCATAGAAATGAATATATTAACATACAATGTAAATTATAATTCAAAAGAAGTAAAAATAAAAAATAATTTAACTCAGGTAAAACATGTTGCTACCGGATTTATGATGATACAACGAAATGTAATAGAAAAAATGACAACATCATATCATTCAACCAAATATACAGATGATATTAATTTTCTAACAACCGATGAAAATAAATATGCATATGCACTATTTGATTGTGGTGTTTTGGACGACCATTATCTATCCGAAGATTGGATGTTTTGTAATCGTTGGACATTAATAAATGGTGAAATATGGATAGATATAAGTATAAATTTAACACATACTGGTATCCATGACTTCAAAGGCTGTTATATGTCATCACTGCTTAGGTAAATACAAAGCCTTCTTTTTCCATAATGTCATGTAATAGTTTATCATTACGATTATTCAATATAATTTCAAATTTCTCTAATGACGGGTCGTGTGACAGTTGATGTATAGTAAACATTTGACAAATAGTACGTAGGTTATCTATATCAGATATATAATCGCTATTAACCAATAACCAATCATAAAACGAAGGAATTTCCTTTACCGTAGTATCAGTTAAAGCCAACTTATATTTACTATACCAAGAAATAGTAGTATCTAATGATGTCAGTGTATCTATATTATAATCAGTACCAGATAATACCATGATTTGTTTAAAATGTGCTTCGGACATACATAATTCTTTCAAAATAATAGGTGTTTCATATAAAATGACTGTTTTGTTTATTAAACTAATATTTCGCAAAACTCGTGTACACCCATATACAAACATATCCATATCATCACTTAAACATGCCCATGCTTTTCCGGACTTTACCATATATGCACAAACCTCATCTGCCTCATTAATTGAATCATAATACATAATACCAAACGCAGTTAATAATTCTTTTACATGTACCTTGTCTGTATTCCTTACACGAACAAATTTTTGCTTTAATTCATTTAATGTTTGCATCATATTTTTTTTCTCATTTTTATCCTGTGTATTTTCATATTTAATTAATAACTCACTGTATTGATTTTCAGCATTTTGTTTTATCTCCTTACGCTGAGTTAATAAGTCATATTTCTCAGGTGGAGGTTTGCCATCAAACACAAAGAATGGTATAATATTATTCAATAATAGAATAGATATTAATTGATACATATTTTCAATTAATGCATTATCAGCCATATACTTATACATGTAAATACTGGCATCAATTACAACTATTTTTCCATGAATTTGTTGTATTTCTATTTTACGTATAGCATTTTTACTACAATTTTCTTTTAAAAATCGGTTTAAATGTTTAATTCCCATTTTTATTGTATTTTGGAGGTTTCTGTTAACCTATGTAATATTTAGTATGAATCAATTTTATATAAATAATTTCTAAACATACTTTAATTATGCTAACAGATACATCTGGTAAACTTTTATCATATATTAAGAATAGTTTAGAACCCATATATAACATAACCCCGACGGAATTTTCACCAAGTTCAACAAAAATGTTATCATTATTATTTAATCGCGTTGCCTATGCATATGAAAAATGGAAGCAGATTTGTAATACTATTACAATTAATAATATAAGTAGTATTGATTTTGATACTTCCTATTATCCAGATGAAATACAAAAATCTGTACAAGATAATATTCATTATTATTATAATTGTAGTTTTAAAATAGATGACCGTAATATTTCTATACATATTGGTACTCCTATTAATTATAATAAACAAAAATTAAATAGTATAATTCGTCGTATATATATGTGGTTAATTATTGCAAGTTTTTTTGCAGAAAATAAATGTTCTCAAACACTGAATATATTTTTGTCATTAATACCCGAAAAAAAACAATTGCCACAAATAGATAATGATGATTTGGACCGTGTACATGTTAATACTGCATACACCTTCGCTTGTAAACAAAATAATGTCATTCATATATTTCGTAGCGAAGAATGGTTTAAGGTATTTATCCATGAAACATTTCATAGTTTTGGAATTGATTTTGCTGAGTTCAATCATAATAGTACAAATAAACAAATATTATCCATATTCAAAGTTGTAGCCGATGTACGTATATTTGAAACATATTGTGAAATATGGGCAGAAATTTGTAATAATATGTTTATTATCTTTTTTTCCACAAAATGGAGCGACAACCAAGAAAAATGGCTTGAACAATGTATGAAGAAGTTATCAAACATGATACACAATGAAAAGTTATTTTCTATATTTCAAAGTTCCAAAATTCTTTCTCACTTCCATATGAAATATAATGACTTGTTAAGTAATACCCATGACAATTTACCCAATCCAAACTACAAAGATAAAACTCATGTATTGTCATATTATATTATTAAAAGCATTTTTATGTATAATATAGATTTGTATATAAGAGAATGTATCACTATTAATGGATATACTATTAATTTTAACAAGGAACAATCTAAGTTAAATGATAATATGCAAAAATATTGCAACATTGTAAAAAAATTACATAATGATTCTACATTTATAGAAAATATGAACAAATTAGTAGATAATGTGCCAGACTCTATACACAACACTCTTAGAATGTCTGTATACGAGATGAAATAAAAAAGACTCCCCATAGTCTCTTTTTATTTTTTTATTATTTTATTTATATTTTACGATTTTTATTATGTATGATATATTTTCTTATACATAATGAGCGGTTTGTGACCTTGTCAATGTGGGTTTTTGTAGTGTATCTGTTCTCATCAACACTGGTTGCTCATATGTAATTTCAGGTTGTGGAGGATTAGGAACAACTATGTTTGGTTGTGGTGTATCATTAGAATACATAGAACGATAATAATCTAATTCTGTTTGCATGTTAATAAGCATATTATGCTGGTATTCAAGTTGAGATTGCATTTGTTGGTTTGTATCTTGAACCGTAGACATCTCTTTTTCCAGACGTTGGTTTTCAGCATACAACTGATGAATGTTCCAATCGCATTCAGTTTCCTCAATGGGCTTATGATTGATACGAATATCAAAATAGCCAGGACGTGCTGGGTCAGTAATATCCCCACTATGTTGAAAGAAATTACATCTCTTTCCCTTATACATATATCCCTTCTGTCTAAACTGTCCATATGTATTCAACTTTTCACGTAAATTACGAGCAGTTTGTGTATCATACCAATATTCAAAATGTACAAACGCCCCTTTTACTGGTGTGGATGAGTTTGGAATATCTCGGTCAACATAATCAATTCTACGAACCTTTCCAATACGAAGAACCTTTTCAAGAAAATCTCTCAAAAACTTAGGTTGAAATTTATGAATCATGTCATTATGATTTTGGAGTACCAGTTTATCGGATAAAACTGGAATATAAATACTTGTCCATGCATCCAATTCTAACTCCATACGAGTAAATTCTCTTGGGCGGTCAAAGAGCAATTCTTCTGCAGATGGAGGAGAAGGCACGCGCTGTTGTTGCTCCTCCTGAGCAACTTCAGTTGGTTCAACATTCATTGAACAATCACACATTTTTCCAGTAAGTTCCTCAATGGTCATTGGGTCAGTAGCAGTATTAATCATAGTTCGTAAAGAAGCTTGTTAAAAGATATAATCAAATACTATGTGAACTATAAATCAATTTTTTACAAAATAGTTAATTATTTTGTAAAATGAGAACATAATTTCAATTATAATGATATTTTCTTCCTCAATTGCATCAATTGTGTGTCTGGTTCAGGGTCATTTCTACGAATAAATTTTACTAATTTTGCCCGTTTAGTTTCCATTAAAACTCGTTGTAAATCCAAATTTTGAGTAAATTTCGCTTCTAATGCAGTATATCTCTCTTGGTCTTTTCGTGATTCTACACCAATTGTATAATAATCAGCATCAACAGTAACATTTTCTGGTCGTATTTGTTTATTTTCCAATTTTCCACTTTTACTTGTAGCCGCCTTTGCTAATTCCAAACTTGTAGATAGTTCACTTTCACTATCTAATGAAAATTCCTTATAAAAGTCAGGAAAACCCTTCTTATATTGACTTGCCAAAACATAATGAGTAATAGTATTCCAACGTAATCCGTCAACCGTAAATGGTGACCCCCATGAGTCATCCAATTTCTTTCGCCAATCATATATAACAGATGTTTTTGTTTTTTCATTTAAACTACTATATTCAACAACATTGTCTGGTGGGATTACTTCTCCCGTACCAAACCCTGCTTTTGGTGCACTACTTGACTGAGAATGAAACATGAATACTATATTACTGTCATATATATCCTTATCCACAATATCATTATCATCTATCTTTTTTGCACCTTGTTCCGGAGATAATCCTAATTTTGTTTTATAATTACGAAAGTCATCAATTAAATAGTATAAACCAGAATTACATTCCAAGCATTTATTTATTACCATTGTTTTTATATTAAATGGTATTTCACGAAATTTCAATATATTTTTATCTTTATAAGAAATTAATTCATAATGATTACCATTATAACTCGTCATAATATAATAATCTGGTGAAAACACATTTCCATCAATATTATTATGAATAGGTCCACAATTCATAATTGCATCAACATCACCATTATTATATGCACTCTCATCCAAAACGATTAATTTCATATTTAATATTCTTTCTAATTTTGATATTGCCCAATTATCTGCCCAAAATTTAGATGTCATTATAAA
>MDTB01231347.1_pt1 | contig 11782 bp, 6 predicted proteins | sample 811161 | NCBI WGS metagenome assembly MDTB01 (sample SAMN05326650, study PRJNA326480) | marine metagenome | isolation source: seawater | place: Mediterranean Sea | collected 2009
AACAAATGAAAGCTCTAAAGAAAGAGCTTGGCGAGATAGATGACGCAGAAGAGGCAGAACAGTTAGAAGCAAAAATAACTGAAGCCGGCATGACAAAAGAAGCACAGGAAAAGGCAATGAGTGAGCTTCAAAAATACAAAATGATGTCACCAATGTCTGCAGAAGCATCAGTGGTTAGAAGTTATATCGACTGGATGCTTAATATCCCTTGGAAGAAAAAAAGTAAAATAAGATCTGATTTAACAAAAGCTAGCGACGTATTAAATGAAGATCACTTTGGACTAGAAGAAGTAAAGGAAAGAATTTTAGAGTATTTAGCAGTTCAAAAACGGGTTAAGAAATTAAAAGGTCCTGTCTTGTGTTTGGTTGGACCTCCTGGAGTTGGTAAGACTTCTTTGGGGGAGTCAATTGCTAGAGCTACAAATAGAAAGTTTGTAAGGATGTCTTTGGGTGGTGTTAGAGATGAAGCTGAGATTAGAGGACATAGAAGAACTTACATAGGTTCAATGCCAGGGCGTATATTACAAAAGCTCTCTAAAACTGGAGTGAAAAACCCTTTATTTTTATTAGATGAAATAGACAAAATGGGTCAAGATTTTAGAGGAGATCCAGCCTCTGCATTATTAGAAGTTTTAGATCCTGAGCAAAACCACACATTTAATGACCATTATTTGGAGGTTGATTATGATCTATCCGATATTATGTTTGTATGTACTGCCAATAGTTTAAATATCCCATCTGCTTTATTAGACCGTATGGAGATCATTACACTGCCAGGCTATACAGAAGACGAAAAAGTTAATATCGCAGAAAAGTATCTTATAAATAAACAAAAAAAGAACAATGGCTTGAAAGAGAAAGAGCTTTCTATTCCTAAATCTACAATCAAAGATTTAATTAGATATTTCACTAGAGAGGCAGGTGTAAGATCTCTTGAAAGAGAAATAGCTAAGATTTGCAGAAAAGTTGTCAAACAAAACTCTGATGCAAACAAGGATACAAATATTTCAATAAAACCTTCCGTGTTAGAAGACTATTGTGGAGTTAGAAAGTTTGAGTTTGGTGAAGCTGAAGAAGACGACAGGATAGGGCAAGTAACAGGACTGGCCTGGACCCAGGTTGGAGGGGAACTACTTACTATAGAAGCTTCAAGTTTTATCGGAAAAGGAAAGATAATTAAGACGGGTTCTCTAGGAGATGTCATGCAAGAGTCTATTCAAGCAGCTCTATCTGTCGTTCGATCAAGATCAGAATCCTTAGGAATAGACCCCAAGTTCTATGAAGAGCAGGATATTCATATTCATGTGCCTGAAGGTGCAACACCAAAGGATGGTCCTAGTGCTGGAGCTGCAATGGCAACTGCCTTGACTTCAGTTTTATCAAAAATACCAGTCAGATCAGATGTTGCAATGACAGGAGAAATTACTTTGAGAGGCGAAGTCTTAAAGATCGGTGGTCTGAAAGAGAAATTGTTAGCTGCTAGAAGAGGGGGTATTAAAACGGTATTAATCCCAGAAGGAAACGTACGAGATTTAAAAGAAATCCCAGAAAATATAAAAGCAGAATTAGAGATTAAACCTGTAAGGTGGATCGATGAGGTTTTAGATATCGTTTTAACGAGACAGCCTATTCCCTGGGAAAAAGATGAGGAAACAGATAAAGTTCCCTCTAAAAAATCTAGACAGAAAAAAAGCTCTGTTAAAGCCCACTAATTAAATTAAATTCTCCCTTGACAAGGCTTTACTGTAGGGTTTTAATCGGTATGACTGACTTGCATAGGGACAAGTCGGCTTAACAAGACTCTAGGAGATTATCGTGAATAAAGCCCAATTAACAGACGCTGTAGCAGCAGCAACTGACAGTTCAAAAGCAGAAGCCGGTAGAGCGGTTGAAGCAACTTTAAATGCAATAGCTGGAAGCCTAGCTGGTGGAGACAGTGTTTCCCTGGTTGGTTTCGGTACTTTTAATGTAAGACATAGAGCAGCTAGAACAGGTAGAAACCCTCAAACAGGTGCAACTATCCAGATCTCTGCATCTAAATCAGTAGGATTTAAAGCAGGTAAGGCCCTTAAAGAAAGCCTGTAAACTCAATAAGTTTTAAAGAGCGCGCCATTTGGCGCGCTTTTTTTAGTTATAAAATAATAATATGTCAGGAATACAGAGTATAAGAAACAGCCTTACTGGTAATGTTACTAAGGTCATAGTAGCTGCAATAATCATTACATTTATCGGTTCAGTAGGATGGGCAGGTTTTTTCTCAGAAAGCAATGCTAATGTAGCTGTAAAAGTTGGATCTAAGACTATTAACACTTCTGATCTGAGTTTTGAATTCAGTTCTCAACAATCTTTGATTGCAGAAAGATTTCCAGATCAGGTAGTTGAAGAAGGGATACTCCTCGAAATTTCTACAAACTCTCTCATAAGTAAATTTTCTGTACTTAATTATTTAGATCAACGAAGTTTAGATATACCTGATGAATATATCTTTGAACAGTTATCTAACTCGGATCAATTTCTAGAAAATGGAACTTTCAGTAGGTCAAACTTTGATGCATTTGCTCGAAGCAATGGTTTTATCCCCAGTGATTACCTTAAACGAATAAGAGAAGACTTTAAAACTAATATCTGGCGATTATCATTAACAAATTCTTCTTTCACTACAAATCTAGAAGTAAAAAATTCAATAAATTTAGCGGAACAAGAGAGAAACATCTCTTTCATTAAATACCCTTCTGAAAAATTTAAAGATTCTGTTGAATATACTGAAGATGATCTTGAGTCATACTACAACTCTAATTCAAAATCTTATACGACACCTCAACAGATTAAAGTCAGTTATATCGAGATAGATCAAGAAACCCTGATAGATAGCTCAAATGTATCTGAAGATGAGATAAGAGAAGTCTATGAAGACTATTTATTAGATTTTGACGATACGGTTAGAAAGTCTGTTTCTCATATTATGATTGATGTAAATGATAGTAGATCACTTGAAGAGGCTACTCGTATATTAAGTGATGCTAAAAAGGACATAGACTCAGGCACCAGCTTTGAAGGATTGGTCAAAGAGATCTCAGAAGATGAAGGAACTAAAGAATTGGATGGCAGTCTTGGAGTTACAGACGGAACTCTTCTTCCACCAGAATTTGAATCCGCATTAGAAAAAATGTCAGCTGGAGAAGTGAGTGACCCAATAAACCTTCTCAATAGTGTTCACTTGATAAAGCTTGTTAGTGTTGAACAACCAACACCATCTTCTCTTGAGGACAGAAAAAGTATTATTCTTGAAAGGCTAGCAAGTGAAAAAGCGGAAGATCAATATTTTGAATTATTAGATCAGGTATCAGAGTTAAGCTTTACGGCTGGTAATTTAGATGAGATAGCAGAATTGATCCCTTTTTCAAAAATTGAATTAGATTTCTTTTCGGAAAACAACACTCCTGAAGTTCTTAATACTGCAGCTATAAAAGATTTTATCTTTAACGTCAGCGAAGAGGGTGACTACCCTGAACTTTTTGAATCGGAAGGTCTAAAGGCTGTAATGGTTCAAGTAAAAGAGAATATCGCAGAAACTCAATTAGCACTTGATCAAGTAAAAGAAAAAGTAACTAAAGATTACATTGATAAGGAATCTATAAATTTGACACAATTATTTGTTGCGGATCAGCTCGGAAGTTTAAATGAAGGATTATCATTAGAGACACTGGCAACAAATGCGGGATTAGAACTAGAAAATTATAAGAAGCTTAAAAGAGATAGCTCCCTTCTGCCTTTAAACGCAATAGATGATATCTTTGCTTTGCCGCGTTCAGGTGCGGGCAGTGCTCATAGCAGTGTAAATATGTCCAATGGAGACTTAATTCTATATAGACTTGATGAGGTTGAGTCTGGACAAACTGAACTTGATGCGGAGCAAATGGCTAATTTGAGCAATTTTCTTAATCAACAGAAAGCTTTAGCAGAACTTTCTGAAATACAGCTGTCTCTACAAAATAGTATAAAAATAGAAAGGTTGAATTAACCTTCAGCCTCTTCAATAGAGCCCATGGCGGTAATATTGAAACCACCATCAACGTAAAGTAATTCTCCACTTATGCCGCTGGCCATATCAGAACTTAAAAAAGTTGCGGCATCGCCGACTTCTTTAGTAGTTATATTCCTTCCTATTGGAGATCTAGAGGCATTATAGGAAAGCATTTTCCTAAAGTTTTTTACACCCGATGCGGCTAATGTCTTAATTGGACCTGCTGAAATAGCGTTAACTCTATGACCTTCCTTTCCTAGAGATACTGCCAGGTATCTAACACTTGCCTCTAAGCTTGCCTTGGCAAGACCCATAACATTGTAATTTGGTAGTGTCATTTGTGATCCCAAGTAAGAAAGAGTTAGTAAAGATCCATTTCTATCTTTCATCATTGGTTTAGCTGCCTTAGCAAGTGCAATAAAGCTATAGCTGCTTACATCATGAGCAATTTTGAAACCTTCTCTAGTAGTGACATCAACAAATTCACCATCCAGCTCTTCTCTAGGGGCAAAGCCTACTGCATGCACTAAGGTATCTAGAAAATCCCATTTTTTGCCTAATTGCTTAAAAGCTTTTTCTATATCATCGTCACTAGAAACATCGCATTCTATATATGTTTCAACACCCCAATCTACGCCAAGCTTTTCGACATTACTCTTTAACCTTTCATTCTGATAGGTAAGGGCTATTTCAGCACCTGCCTCATACATGCTTTGAGCTATTCCTGCAGCAATAGAATGTTTATTGGCAACTCCAATAATAAGAACTTTCTTGTTTTCTAGAATTTTCATAATTACATTCTAAGCTTTTTGATGGAAAACTAAAATTAATAAGATTTAAATTGTTCTTAAGTCGTGACTATTTTGTTGCAAAATTGTGAATAATTGACTAATCTAGCGTCAAGATTGGCCTATATAAGGTCGTATATAACCTATTTTGGGGACAAAAAATATGAATAATCTATTTAAATCTACAATCCCTTTTGCTGTTTTAGCTCTTATTTCATTTGGATCTACTGCTTACGCAGATGATGAAGATGAAGATGCTGATTCGGTCGAAGAGGTTGTTGTTACTGGTTCAAGGATCTCAAGAACGTCTAATTATGACGCTACAGGTCCTGTTGACGTTTTTACCGCTCAAGACGTAATTGATTCAGGTAAAACAAATATTGGTGATTTCTTAATTGAGTTACCGTCTGCAAACTTAAGCAGTAATGCAACTAACCAACGTTCTGTTAATAACGGAAACACTGGTACAACTGAATTTAGTTTGCGTGGAGCGGGTTCAGAAAGACTTTTAACTCTAATTAACGGAAGAAGGGTAGCTCCAGCAGGAACTGGTACAGGAAGTGCTGTAGATTTACAGATTTTCCCTCTATCGCTAATTGATTCAGTTGAAGTATTAAAAGATGGTGCTTCTGCTGTTTATGGTTCAGATGCCGTTTCCGGTGTTTTAAATGTTAAATTAAGATCATTTGAAGGTTTTGAAGCTTCTATTTTCGAAGGTTCTTCTGATAAAGGTGATGCTAAACAAGATTTAATATCTCTTGCTTTTGGTACTGCAGGTGAAAGATCTAGTATGGTAGCTACAATTGCTCAATCTACTCAAGATAGTCTAGACATGTGGGATAGAGACTTTGCTTTCTGTCCAAGATTAGAACCTGATTATATGATTTATTTCCAAGCTGTAGGTGTTGCTGGTCACGGTGATGTAGGTGACAAATTGGCTCATCAAGCATCTTGTGGAGCTTCAACTTTTATTCCAACAGGTAGATTCTATACTTCTACAGGATCCAAAACTTTATACGGAGATGTCGGACCTACTGGAGAAGCTTCTTCTTTCTCTTGGGCTACTTACTCTGGTAACAGAATGGGTGATCCTGAAAACAACATGGGTATGTACAACTACAACCAATGGATGCAATTGATGGGTGGAAGAGAAAATAGACAAGCATGGTCAGCTGGTAACTACGAGCTAGACAGTGGCGTTGTACTTGATTTCCAAATTGGTGTATCAAAAAGAGACTCAGATTTAATGATGGCACCTGTTCCTATGGGAAGTGGAGCTAACTTTACTTATGGTCTTACAATCCCTGCCGATAACCCATTCAACCCGTTTGGTGAAGATCTAGCCTACAGAAAAAGAATGTTAGATGTTGGCCCAAGATTATTCAGCCAAAAATCTTCAAACTACAGAGTTGAGTTTGGTGCTAGTGGCTCTTTTGATCTTCTTGGTGCAGATTGGGAAGCATATTACACATATCAAGACTTTAGTCAGTCTGCTGAGACTAAGAATTACATCAATATGCTAGCTGTTGCTAACGCCTTTGATGTGGAAGCTGGTCCTGGCTTAGATGTGAATGGAACTCAATATAGATGTAAAGACCCAATAGCTAGACAGTTAGGTTGTGTGCCTTTAAATATGTTTGGTGGTGGAAGTATCACTGCTGATGCCGCTGATTACATCAGACAAAATGAAAAAAGAACTTATGGAACTACTTATCAAGGTTATGCCTTTAATATGACAAATATTCCAGTTGCTGAATTGCCAGCAGGTGAAGTTCTAGCGGCCGTTGGTATGGAAATGGTTGATCTTTCAGGTTTTGAAAATGTTGACGGATTAACAGAAGCTGGTGGTTCTTCGGGTAACCCAAGAAAATCTACTGATGGTAGTTACGATAGTAGAGATATCTACGCTGAGATATCTATTCCTTTGTTAGCTGATATTCCTGGTTTTCAAGAATTAAATCTTGACTATGCTTATAGAGCAACTTCATACAGTCAGTTCGATAGTGAAAGTGTAGAAAGAACAGCCCTTAAATGGAAGCCTATTGCAGACGTTACTGTTAGGGTAACCGATTCAACTTCTTATAAGGCTCCTACTATTTCTGATTTATATTTCGGTGGAGGCGGTGGCTTCCCTACATACGTAGACCCTTGTGAGTTTAATCAACAAGCTACTTATACTGATGCTCAAAAAGCTACGGCTGCTGCTCAGTGTGCTGCTGACGGTTTAGATACTGCTACATGGGCAACGAATAATAATCAGATCCTTTCTTTATCAGTAGGTAATCCGAATTTGACTCCTGAAAGTGGTGCTAACCAAACTATAGGTATAGTTTGGCAACCAACAGGAATAGAAATTCTAGAAAATTTTGATTTTAAGATCGCTGTTGACCAATTTGAAATGGAAATAGAGAATTCCGTTGTTTCTACTGGTTCGCAGAATGCTCTTAACCAATGTTACATTAATGGTATACAAAGTTTCTGTGACGTAGTTTCTCGTGCTTACGGTGGAGATGTTCTTTCAGTAGACACTTCATTAGTAAACAGTTCGACTATGGATCTATATGAAGGTACTGACTACTCTATCAACATGACTTTTGATGATCTGCCAACAATAGGTGGAAGTTTAGAAGTTGATGTGATCGGTACTCACTTTGATCAATACGTAGCTGTAGATGCTACTGGTATAAGTGATGACAGAGTTGGAAAATGTTATAACTTCGGTGATAACTGTTTCAACAGAGATAGAACTAATTTAACACTAAGATGGTACAAGGAAGATTGGACCGTTAGTATGACAACTAGATTCTTGAGTGAAATACCTGTAGACGAAAGTGTTGTTTCTTACTGGGAAGCTGAGCCTTATGGAGCTCTTCCGGCTGGAACTCTTGATGAAGTCTACGACATATACTCAATCGATGATTACAGTATTTCTTATCTAAACGTTTCTTACAATGCAACTGATAGTATTAACCTATCACTTGCAATTAGTAACTTGTTTGATAAAGAGCCTCCTTACTACAAGGACCTCTTTGGATTTGTTGATCCTCAGATCAATACTCCACAAAATACTTACGATATCATCGGAAGATACTACACTGTTGGTTTCAAACTAACTCTGTAGTTAATTACTAATACTAAAAAGGGTTGCTAAGGCAGCCCTTTTTATTTTATAAAACATAAATGCGTTATTTTTTTATAATTTCATTGTTATTACCTGCGCTTGCAGTTAGCTCTGATCCAAATAAATGTTCTTCAATACAAGATGATTTAGATCGATTGGCATGCTATGACAGCATTTTTAATAAGAATCAAGGCTTAGAAGTTGAAGAAGATACAGTGAAAGAATCTTTAATCCTATCGGTGCAAGAAAAAGAAGAACAATTAGTAATTAAAGAAAAAGAACTTTTACAAAAAGAAGTTGAGCTTCAAAAGAAAGAAAAGGAATTAGAAAGTGACCAAGAGAGGAGATGGTTTGGTTTCACTAAACGTATTACAGATAAGGATACTCAGGAAGAAGAGATAAAAATTATATCTAAAATTGATACAGTTGCTACTAAACTCAACTCACAACTCTTAATAATATTAGAAAATGAACAGCATTGGATTTCTGTAGAAAAGTATAGAAGACATAAGCTCAAAGATGGGTATGATGTCGAAATAACTAAAGGATTTCTAAGTGGATTTGCGCTAAGAGTACCTGATACAAAGATTAAAATTAGAGTAAGAAGAATCAAATAGGACTGATTTATGAAAAAGTTAATAACAACATGTTTAATATTAATTTCGTGTCTCTTTATTCAAGGGAATGAAAATATTAAAAACTTTTCTCAACTTCCGGATACTTATGACATTAAGTTATCACCTAATGGTGAAATGATTGGCGTTCTTAGAGAAATTAACGGCGAAAGGATGCTCTCTATAATCAATATCGATACCAAAGAATTAATATTTAATCATCGTTACGTTAAAAAAGGTGAAATCGGCGGGTTTGAGTGGTTAAGCGATGAAAGACTCCTAATGTCTAAGATTACTACCTTTGCAACAAGAAATAGCAAATTTCCAACAGGTGAGCTTTATGCTGTAAATATAGATGGAAAGAAAGAAATTATATTGACAGGAAGACAGGCTAAAAGATCAAGCGACACTGCTAAAGATGATCCAAAGAAACCAGCAACATTGATAGATCTTCTCCCTGAGGAGCCAAATAAAATAATGGTTCAATTTTTTTCCTCAGATGAATTTTGGAGACTATACAAAGTTGATATATTTAACGGAGAAATAGAAAGATATGCTGTTCCTCCAGTTAGGCAACCGTATTATCAGTTTGATGCCAATGGACAACTTATTGCCGTGGCGGGTGTAAATAAAGACACTTTTGATCTTCAGATTTATTTGTATAACAAAAATATACCTACTGAATATTTTGTAGGAAGTTCTTGTTCAGGTTCAGATGTTGATTGCATTGAAGTTGTAGAAAGGAAGGCTGGTTCTATATCTAAAAACCCTGATTGGACCTTTTGGAAATCTGATTCTTGGGATAGTAGATTAGAGCTTGTTTCTTATAATAAAGATAATAATACTTTAGTGACTGTTGAAAATCTTGGTCAAGACTTGTCAGGAATCTATAGAACTAACCTTACTAGTGGTAAACGAAAATTAATTTACAGACACGATACTGTTGATGTTGGCTCTGTACTCACAGACGATGAGGGAAACGTTTATGGTGCAACATTTATGGATGGTTATCCTTCTTTAGTATTTTTTAAAGGTGACAGTAAACAAAAGGATAGACTTAAATATGTAAAAGGACTTTTTCCAAATAGCCTCATTTCACCTTCTAATATGAGCGATGACGAAACAAGGCAAACTTTTATGGTTTCATCGGATGTAAATCCAGGTATTTTCTATCTGGTAGACAGTGAAACTGAAACAGTCACTCCTCTTGGAAAGTTTTGGGGAAGCATTGAATATTCAAAATTAGTACCCGTTGAGCCCTTATCATTTAAATCAAGAGATGGCGCCACTATTCATGGTTATTTAACTAGAAGTGCAATTGGTAATTCAAAGGATTCACCTACAATTGTTCATCCTCATGGGGGTCCTGAGGGAGTTAGAGATAGATGGGGTTTCGATCACAGGAGTCAAATGTTGGCATCAGAAGGGTTTAATGTTTTACAAATAAATTTCAGAGGTTCAGGTGGTTACGGATTGTCTTATCAAAGATTCATTAGTGGGAATTGGGATGGAGTTCTTACAGATTTGTTTGATGGTATGGAGTATCTTCACAATAAAGGAGACATAGACCAATATAATTCCTGTATATATGGAGGAAGTTACGGAGGATATGCCGCTACTCAAGGGGCAATCATGAGGCCAGATTTATTTAAGTGTTCGGTAAGTGATGTTGGAGTTTATGATCTTGTTAACCTATTTAATACTGGAGATATTCAAGACTCTAGAGGAGGAAAACCTCAGTTAATTAAGCGTTTAGGAGCTGACGAAGAAAGACATAAAGAAATGTCCCCGCACTACAATGCTGAAAAATTAAAAGTTCCTTTTTTTATGATTCATGGAAAGAAAGATATTCGAGCCCCTTATGAAGACGCAGTTAAATTTTCTAAGAAGTTAGATAGTATTGGGTTTGAACACAAAAAGTTATTTATTGCTAAAGAAGGTCATGGATACTCTGATGAAGGGGTGAGGTATGAAAGCAATATGGAACTTATTAATTTCTTTAAAGAGCACTTAAATTAATTATGAAATTTAAATTCTTTGTTTTATCAATATTATTTACTTTACTTTATTCATGTGGAGAAAATACACCACCCGTAGATTTATCACCTGAAACTAAAATACTTTATCTGGGGAATGGTACCGAACCTAAGGATTTAGATCCACACACTGTTACAGGTGTTCCAGAAAGTAAAATTTTAATGGCTCTTATTGAAGGCTTAGTAATAAGGCATCCAGAAGGTTTAGATCCTCTTCCTGGCATGGCTAAAAGATGGGATATATCTTCTGATGGAAAAGAATATATATTTTATTTAAGAGATGCTTCTTGGTCTAATGGTGACCCTGTTACTGCTAATGATTTTGTATATGCGTGGAACAGAATGCTGATGCCTTCTTTAGGATCTCAGTATCCCGACATGCTCTACGATGTACTGAATGCTGAAGAATTTAATAAGGGTAAGATAACTGATTTTAGTTTAGTAGGTGTAAAGGCATTAGACCCTAAAACCTTAAAGGTAAATTTAAAAAACCCTGCTCCATATTTTGTTGAACTTTTGGCACATTACACAACAAGACCAGTCCATCAACCTACTATAGAAAAGTTTGGAGAAATTGATACTTTAGGTAATCAATGGACTAGACCAGGCAATTTTGTAGGTAATGGACCTTTCACTCTTGAAGAATGGAAATTAAATCAGGTTATAAAAGTTAAGAAAAATCCTACGTATTGGGATGCTGATAGGGTTCAACTTAATGAAATACATTTTCTACCTATAGACAATGTTTCTAGAGAAGACTTCATGTTCAGGGCAGGGCAAATACATGTTACCTCTTCAATACCTACAGAAAAAATAGAAGTATATAAAGAACAATATCCTGACAATATCAGTATTAGCCCTTATTACGGTACTTACTACTATAGGATCAACCTTAATAAAGAACCTTTAAATAACAAGTTAATTAGAAAAGCCCTGTCTCTATCTATTGATCGTGAATTAATCACTGAAAAGGTAGCTAAAGGTGGCCAAATTCCTGCTTTTTCATTCACACCACCTGATCCTAATGGATACTTCCCACCAACAAAGCTTGAATATAATCCTTCTAAGGCGCAAGAGCTTTTGAAGGAGGCAGGTTACTCAAAAGCAGATTCTTTAACTTTTGAACTTCTTTACAACACCAGTGAAGGACATCAAAAAATAGCTGAAGCTATGCAACAAATGTGGAAAGAAGCTTTAGG